>Ga0105162_1000338_pt1 | contig 30918 bp, 35 predicted proteins | sample JNZ201metaG_FD_81532 | JGI IMG/M metagenome (GOLD analysis project Ga0105162, IMG submission 81532) | Hot spring microbial communities from Jinze hot spring, China to study Microbial Dark Matter (Phase II) - JNZ 20120812A | ecosystem: Environmental > Aquatic > Thermal springs > Hot (42-90C) >...
ATATTGTAGAGCCCCATTTATGATAACAAAAATTATAAAAAATAAATTATTTTGGATTTTTTTTGCTTTTATTTCCTTATTCTCAGGTATTTTTTATATCCTATATTTTACTAATTTATTTATATTAAAAGAAATCGTGATATCAAATACTACCAAAATTTCTAAAGAAGAAATTATAAAAGCAACTGAATTAAAGGGCGGTGAAAAACTCTTTACTATTCCTATAAATAAGATTAGAAAAAAAATTCTCATCAATCCTCTTATTGAGGAAGTAATTATAGTAAGGCATCTCCCTCATACCTTAGAAATCAAAGTTAAGGAAAGAGAACCTCTTGCTATAATTGTTCAAAATAATAAAGGTTATTTAATAGATAAAGAGGGTGTTCTTCTTACTCCTATTATACCAGAGGACTATCAATTTTATCCTGTAATAGAAATTAAAAATGAAGAATTTAAGAAAAGTTTGCTAAATTTTTTAGATTGGATAAGGGAACACAAAAATTATTTACCTGTTTATGAGAATTTATCTAAAGTGGTTTTAGAGGAAAACAAAATAGTTTTTATAACCAAGCATGACATCACTATTTATTTCCCTTTAGTATCTCAAAAAGATTGGACATATTTCTATAAAAATTTAGATAGAATTATAACTTATTTATATGAAAAAGAACTTATTGAAAAGGTAGAATTGATAAGGATGGATTATCCTTTGGGAGTTGCTTTAATAAAATTTAGGAGTTAATGAATGAGTAAAGAAGGAAAGGGAATTTTAGTAGTTGATGTAGGAACTACAAAAGTTTGTGCTCTTATAGGAGAAGAAAAGGAAGGTAAGTTATGGATTACAGGAATGGGTTTAGTTCCCTCTAAAGGTTTAAAAAAGGGTACCATAATAAACATTGACGAAGCTACTCAAAGTATTAAAAATGCTATAGAAAAAGCAAAATCTCAGGCTAAAGTTTCCTTAGAAAGCGTTTATACAAGTATTGCAGGAAGTCATATAAAAACTTTATCTGGTTCAGGAGTAATAGCCTTAAAAGAAAAGATGGTTACTACATCAGATGTTGAAGAAGTTTTATCTTCTGCTCAGACTATTGAACTTTCTCAAGACAGAGTAATCTTACATGTAATTCCTCAAGAATTCATTATTGATCAAACCCGAGGAATTATTCAACCTGTAGGAATGTCTGGGATTAGACTTGAAGCCAATGTTCAATTAGTTACCTGCAACCGTTCTGCTCTTCAAAATTTATTAAGATGTTTTGAAAATTTAGGCATAGAAGTAGATGGAGTAATTGTTCAAGGATTGGCTTCTGGAGAAGGGGTATTAACCCCTGAGGAAAAGGATTTAGGAGTTATCCTAATTGATCTCGGAGGTGGTACTACAGATGTAGCAATTTATTGGGATAATGTATTAAGACATATCTTTTCTCTTCCCGTAGGTGGCGAACTCCTTACTAATGATCTAGCAGTAGGTTTAAGAACCTCAAGAACTGAAGCAGAAAGAATAAAAATTGAAAATGGAGTATGTCTTAGAGATTTAGTAGAAGATGATGAAATTATTGAAGTTGCGGGAACAGGAGATCGTCCTCCTAAAAAAATAAGCAAAAAGATATTAGCAGAGATAATAGAATTAAGAATAAAAGAACTTATAGAAATAATTGAGAAAGAGTTATATAGGCAAGTTTTTACTGATAAAGACTCTTTTGATATAAGATCCAGAATAGGGAGTGGAATAGTTATTACAGGTGGTTCTGCACTTCTTCCAGGATTAGTATATTTATTTGATCAAATGTTAGATCTTCCTACAAGAATAGGATTTCCTTTCAAATTGGCAGGTCTTACTCAAGAAACTCAACATCCCCAATTTGCCACTTCAGTAGGGATGCTCCTTTATGCTTATAATATACAAGAAAGAACAAAAGAAGAAAAAAAAGAAAGCATCGTGCATAAACTAAAAAGAAGTTTTGTAAAACTTCTTAAGGGGGGTTAAATTATGAAACTTTCCTTTGAATTGATAGATGAAGAAACGAAGACCCAACCTAATATTAAAGTAATAGGAGTTGGAGGGGCTGGTGGAAATGCTGTGGCTAATATGATAAAAAAAGAACTTAAAGGAGTTGAATTTATAGTAGCTAATACAGATTATAAGGTATTGCAATTAAATCCTGCATCTTTAAAAATTCAATTGGGTAAAAAATTAACTAAAGGATTAGGAGCTGGTGGAAAACCAGAAATCGGAAAACAAGCTGCAGAAGAAAGTGAAAAAGAAATAAGAGATATTTTAAAAGATGCGGATATGGTATTTATTGCTGCAGGAATGGGAGGAGGAACTGGAACCGGAGCAGCTCCAGTAATAGCGAATATTTGCAAAGATATGGGAATTTTAACTGTAGCTGTAGTTACTAAGCCCTTCACTTTTGAGGGTAAATTTAGAACTAAAATAGCTGAACAAGGAATAGAAGAATTAAAGAAAAGTGTAGATACTTTAATAACTATACCCAATGATAAACTCCTTACACTAGGTTCTCCGCAAGAAAAACTTGCGGATATGTTTAAAAAAGCTGATGATGTATTATATTATGCAGTAAAAGGTATATCGGATTTAATTTTATCCCCAGGATATATAAACCTTGATTTTGCAGATGTTAAGGCTTTGATGAATGAAAGTGGAGGAACAGCATTAATGGGAATGGGTGAGGCAAAAGGTGAAACAAGAGCTGAAATAGCAACTGAATTAGCTATCTATAGTCCTCTTTTAGAAGATATTTCCATTTCAGGAGCTAAAGGAATTTTATTAAATATCACTGTTCACCCGGAAACTTTAACTATTCATGAAACTCAACTCATTACAGGCACCATATCTAAAGAATTGCATCCAGAGGCTAAGGTATATTGGGGAGTGGTATTTGACGAAACTTTAGATGATTCTCTTCGGGTTACAGTAATAGCTACAGGATTAGAAAAATCTCAAGAGAAAAAAGATAAAGTAGTTTCTATAAAAGATTTAAAGAAAAAAGAAGAAAAATATAGTTTATTAGATGAAGAAATATTGGAGATTCCTACCTTTATTAGAAAAAATGCGGATTAACTAAAGGGGGGTGAGGGGCAATGATTGAAATTGCCTCTTTTGAAGATCCCGTAAAAAAACAACCTCTAAAATTAGCTTTATTTAATATTGAGGAAATTCAAAAACCTCCTTTTCAAAGAGATATTTCAGAAAGTTTAAAAAAACATTTAGAAATGGCTATAGAAAAACTCGGCTTTCTAACTCCAATTGTAGTAGTTCCAAAAGATGGAATTTATTATGTAATTGATGGTTTACATAGACTTGAGGCTATGAGGGATCTAGGAGCAAAAGAAATACTTGGTATTGTAGTAGATGAAAGCCTTTATCATTATATTCTTGAGTTTAATACCGAAAAACCACCTAATGTAAAAGAAAAATCCAAACAAACTTATAGATTATATCAAGATTTGTTAAGAGAAGACCCTAATTTAATTGAAGAAGATCTTTTTACTTATTTTAAAGATCCTATTCTCATTACCTTTGGTTTTGCTATAGAAGAATTAGACCCAAGATTTCCTGCAAGCTTTTATGAAAGTTTTGTTTCAAAAATTGACCAATTTTTAAATTTACCTTTACAGGAAGCTGCTGAAGAAAGGAGAAAAAGAGCTAATGCTTTAATTGAGTTAAATCAAGTGGTTAATGAAAAATATGCTGAATTGGGATGGGAGAATGCTTTGCTAAAAGGAGAAATAGTAAGGAAAGCTGTCCAAAAAGCTTATGGAATTAGAGTAAGAACAATTGAAGAAGAATTTTATGCTGCAGTTGAAAGAGTAAAAGAAGCTTGTCAAGAACTTACAGCTGAAGATTTTGGAGAAAGCATAACTTAATGGAATCTCATTATAAACCTATTTTAAGATATATAGATGTAATCCCAGCTCAACATGAAGGAAAACCAGTCTATTTATTAAGAGATCCTACAGGAATAATAGAGGAACTAATAGTAGTGCCTCAAAATGTATTTTTTTTACTTCCACTTATGGATGGTAAACATGATCTTCGAGATTTGCAAGTAGAGGCTACAAAAAGATTTGGAGAAATTATCCCTTTAGAAGAAATTATTAAAATTGTAGAATTTTTGGATGAAAAGGGTTTACTTTGGAGTAAAAATTTTGAAGAAATAAAAAATAAAGCTTATGAAAAATGGTTATCTCTTCCTTTTAGACCAATGGCACACGCTAACCAAGCTTATCCATTATCTCCTGCAGAAGCAAAATTTTTTTTAGATGATATCCTGAACCTTGCTAAAGTAGAATCTCAACAAAATATAAAAATTTTAATTGCTCCACATATTGACCTAAAAGTAGGAGCAAAAGCTTTTGCAGAAAGTTATAATAGATTTAAATTACCCTCGGGCTCAAGAGTAATAATATTTGGAGTGGGTCATCATTTAGATTTACCTTGGTCGGTTTTAAGTAAAAACCTTGCTACACCTTTTGGAATAGTGAAAAATGATAGAGGAGGATTTCTTTATCTTAGGAATTCAAAAAAAATTGAACTCTTCCCAGACCATATAAGTCATAAATTAGAACATTCTATTGAATTTCAAGTTTTATTTTTACATCATCTTCTTAAAAATGAATTTGTAGTTCTTCCTTTTTTAATAGGACCATTAATTACCCTCTTGGATGAAAAAAACAAAGATTTAGTAGAAAAATTTACAGAAGGACTTGCTGAATTAATTGATGATAAAACATACATAGTACTTGGAATTGATTTCTGCCATTTGGGTCCCAGATACGGAGACCCTTTCGTAGTATCAGAAGTTCATATTCATAAGGCCTTAGAAACAGATAAAACTCTAATTGATCTTACCTTTAATGGCTCATCAGAAGAATTTTTAACTAAAGCAAAAGAAGTTCTTCCTTTAAAAATATGTGGAATCTCAGTCTTATATCTCTTAAATCTTATTCTTAACAAAGCCAACATAAAAGGCAATTATGAAATATTTTATCAATCTGCTCTTCCTTTTGGTCAAGGATCTATAGTTTCAGTAATTTCAGCAGGTTTTTATTTTTAAAAAAAATTCATCAATTTTTTGAAAATCTTTTTTCCCAGGATAAATCTCCAATCCCCCTGCTATATCAATAGCATAAGGAGAAACTTCTTTGATAGCAGATAAAACATTTTCTATATTTAAACCACCAGCTAAAAATATTTTATAACCTAAATCAACTGCAGATTTAGCAATTTTCCAATCAAAAGTTTTACCAGTTCCTCCAGGTATCCCCTTTACAAAGGTATCAAGTAAAAGACCATAACTGGCCTCCCAAGATTTAAGTATATCTAAATCAAATTTAGACCCTATTCGGAAGGCTTTTATAATTTTTTCTAAACCTATCTTTTTAGCAAATTCTAGAGATTCATTTCCATGAAGCTGAATTAAATCTACCCCCCAATCAAGCACTTTTTTAACTTCTTCATATTGTGGATTTACAAATACTGCTACCTTTTTTGCTTTTTTTACTTTTGATAAAAGCTCTTTAAGCTGATCTCCTACGAATCTGGGAGATTTAGGATACATAATAAATCCCATATAATCTACTGAAAAAGTATTTAAATATTCTATGTCTTTCTCAAATTTAAGTCCACAAATTTTTATTTTAACCATTTATTAAGATTTTCTATCAAAATAAATATTTTTACCTTTTACACTTAAAGGAAGCCCTATAATAATTTGACCAGGTAAAAGATTAAGCTTTTTAGCTGCAACACCTATGGTATACATTACCCTATTATCTATACATAAATCTTTAGCTTTAGCAGCTGCAGAACCTATAGCAATTCCCATATCAAGAAGTTTCATAGCACAAATGGGACCCTCTAAATCTAAATTAGATTTTGGATAATTTAAAATTGTATCACAGCTAAATCCACAGGCCCCACAATTAAGTCCTAAAGGTTTATTAAAATTTACAGAAATAAGAATTATAGCTTCTGAATTTCTTACACTTTCTGCATCTCTTTTAAAAAATTTAAAGGCACTCCCCTTTTCATCTCCTATTCTTTCCATTTCTCGTGCCAGCATCTCTTTTTCTTTTTCCTCCATAATTAATCCAAAGATAAGATCGTCTAACCCTTTTGCCTTAGGAGCAGTTCTTGCTGCTACTAAGATTTCTTTAGCTAAATTTTCAATAATTTCTTTTTCTGGATTAACCTTCATCTTTACCTCCCTGTGATCTTAAATTTTCTGATTTTTTAGCTTTTCTTAACTCTAATTGATATTTAACGATTTGACCCAAAAATATTATCATTCCAGAAAGAAGCCCTAAAATAAAACTTATAATAATTACTAAAGCAAGGGGGATATTCTCCAATGTAATCCCTGGAAACAAATAAACTCTAACTTTTGGTTCTATATTAAAAACTATAAAAAATGTAATTAGTAAAATAATCAAAATCCATATAATTATTCTCCCGATCATTTCATCTCCTGCTTTTTTAATTTTATTTACAATACTTGACTATTTTATCAAATCTTTTTAATTTAAAAAAGATATTTTTAAACCAAGAAAAAGGGAGGGGAAATTATGGAACCTAAAGTATTATCTCTTTTGGGCCAGTCTGAAGCCGGAAAAGCCACTTTTTGTGAAACAATTTGCAAACTTTGTGGAGAAACTATCAAAACTCCTAAAAAAGAACCTTTTTATTATTTAAAAACTTATGGATTGAAATATAAAAATACTCCGATGTATATTTTATATACCCCGGGAGATGAAAATTTTATAGGAGAAGTAAAATGGGCACTAAAAGTTTGTGATGGTGCCATTATTTTAATTGATACTACTAATCCCTTAAAATATCATAATCTTAGAATACTTGAATTTGTTAAACAAGAAAATATTCCAATTTTTATATTTTTAAATAAATTAGACGAATTAGAAAAAGCTAATATTGAGGAAACTCTTGCCAATCTGAGCCAAATTTTAGAATATCCTTATATTCCTATTATTTATCCCTATAAAGAACCTGCAAGTTTTTCTTTAATAGATGTAATTGAGGAAAAACTTATTACAGAGGAGGGATTAAAGATTAAATATCAAGAAATACCTGCTCATATTAAAGATAAAATTACGGAAACAAGAGAAAAATTATTAGAATATGCTGCTGAAAGCGATGATGAGTTAATAGAAAAATATCTTGAAACAGGGCAACTTGAAAAAGAAGAAATTCTAAAAGGATTAAAAAGCTCAATAAAGTTAGGTAAAATTAATCTCCTTTTTGGAGGTTCTGCTAAAAATGGACAAGGATTAACAATTTTTTTAGAATATCTAATTACTCTCAGTCCTTCTTATAAGTTTAAATTGGAAAAAGAAAAAATAACTCATCCTTCTATAGGTTTTATTTTCAAAAATTATATAGACCCTTATGCAGGAAAACTTTCTTATGGAAGAATCTTTGCTGGTAAGTTTGAAGCTGAAGGAATAATCTATACGCCTAATAAAAAAGAAGAAAAATATACCCAGATTTTTATTCCAAAAGGTGACTCCTTAGAACAAGTTAAAGAAGTGAATGAGGGAGAAATAATAGTTTTTTCAAAAGTAGAAAGTTTAACTACAGGAGACACATTTTCTAACACTTTAATTACTCAAAGCTTTAGTATTCCAGAAATGCCTTTTCCTATGCTTACTATGGCTCTTCACCCGGAAACAAGAGCAGATGAAGATAAAATAAGTTCTGCTATCACCAAAATAAAAGAAGAAGATCCCTCTATTGTTTTTAAAAGAGATGAAGAAACAAGGGAACTTTTAATTTCAGGTATAGGACTCCCCCATATTGAAAAAACCTTAGAAAAATTAAAAACAAAATATGGAGTTAAAGTAAAATTAACTACTCCCAAAATTCCTTATAGAGAGACTATCAAAAAACCTGTTCAAAATGTTATTTATCGTCATAAAAAACAAACTGGTGGAAGAGGACAATTTGCAGAAGTTCACTTTCATATTTTCCCTTTAGAAAGAGGAAAAGGATTTGAGTTTTTAGAAACACTAACAGGAATGAATGTGCCAAGAAATTACGTACCTGCAGTAGAAAAGGGAGTTAGAGAAGCTATGGAAAAAGGTCCTTTAGCTGGGTATCCAGTGGTGGATGTAAAGGTCCAATTTTATGACGGTAAGTCTCACGAAGTTGACTCTTCAGACCTTGCTTTCAAAATTGCAGCATTTCATTGCTTTAAAAAAGGAATAGAACAAGCCAATCCAACCCTTTTAGAACCTTATTTAGAGATAGAAATAACTGTCCCAGATGAAAATGTAGGAGATGTGGTAGGAGATTTAAATGCAAGAAGGGGAAGAGTGCTAAATCTTGAAAAGGAAGGTAAAAATACCAAGATAAAAGCTCTTGCTCCAATGGCTGAACTTCAAAATTATGTAATTACTTTACAAGGAATTACTGCAGGAAGAGGTTATTTCACTGCAAAATTTTCTCATTATGAAGAAGTTCCTCCTTTTATTGCAGAAAAAATTATCGCTGAAAGCAAACAAGCTCAAGAAAAGGAAAATAAATAAATGAAAATTGGCATTTTAACACTTAGTGATAAAGGAAGTAAAGGTGAGAGGGAAGATTTTTCAGGTAAAATTTTAAAAGAATTTTCTGAAGCTGAAGGATGGAATGTTATAAAATATAAAATTATTCCTGATGAAAAAGAACTAATTAGGGAAACCTTAAAATCTTGGGTCGATAAGGAAAAACTTGATTTAATCATTACAACAGGAGGAACAGGGGTTTATCCAAGAGACGTAACACCAGAAGCAACTAAGGAGGTTATAGAAAAAGAGATCCCAGGTATTTCAGAGTATATAAGATATATAAGTTATCCAATTACTCCTATGGCAGCTTTAACAAGAGGAATAGCTGGAATTAGAAAAGAAACTCTTATTATTAACCTTCCTGGAAGTCCAAAAGCCATAAAGGAAATCTTCCCTTATCTGGTTCCCATTATTAAACATGCCCTTGAAAAAATTAAAGGTGATTCAAGTGAATGTGCAAGAGATTAAACTTACTCAGATGACCAAAGCCTCGGGTTGAGCAGCTAAACTACCACAAGAGTTTCTTGTGGAGGTCTTGAAAAATTTGGAAATACCTTCTCATCCTAATTTAATTCAAAGTTTTGAATACGGAGCAGATGCAGGAATATATAAATTGGATGACAATACAGCCCTTATTTTTTCTGCAGACTTTTTCACTCCTGTAGTTGATGATCCTTACACCTTTGGACAAATTGCAGTTGCTAATTCTCTTTCAGATATATATGTATGCGGAGGGAAACCGCTTTTGGCTATTAATTTAATATGTTTTCCAAAAAAGGGTATTCCGAGAGAAATATTAGAAAAAATTTTAGAAGGCGGTCTTTATAAAATGAAAGAGGCTGGAGTCTTATTAGTGGGTGGCCATAGTGTAGATGATCCTGAACCAAAATACGGTCTTGCAGTAATAGGTATTGCTCATCCGGAGAAAATTATCACTAATAAAAAAGCAAATGAAGGAGATTTACTTTATCTCTCAAAACCAATTGGATTAGGTATTCTTATCACTGCTTATAAAGGAAATTTATTTAATAAAGAATCTTCTCTTTATGAAAAAATGATAAATACTATGACAGAATTAAATAATAAATTAGCTGAAATTATGATAGAAATTGAACTAAAATGTGCAACTGATATTACAGGATTTGGACTTGTAGGACATGCTCTTGAAATGGCTGTAGCAAGTAAAAAAGACCTGATTATTTATGCTCATAAAGTCCCTTATTTTAAAGAGGCAAAAGATTTTATCCAAATGGGAATCATTCCAGAAGGAGATTACCAAAATTTAAATTTTTGCAAAAAAAATATTAGAATAAGTCCTCAAGTTTCAGAAGAAGATCTTATTTTATTATGCGATTCCCAGACCTCTGGTGGATTTTTGATTTCGGTTCCTCCTGAAAAGAGGGAAATTTTTGAAAAAAAAGCTGAAGAAAAAAATATAAATATTCAATTAATAGGAAAAGTAAAGAATCCCAAAAACAAATGTCCCACTGTAGAGATTTTGCCTTAATCCAAATCAGATATATTTTTAATAAATTTTATAAATTCCTTCTCTAATGGGGTTATTTTCCTGAGCCTATTATAGACAAGATAAAATTTTCTTTTTATAAGAACATCTTTAATTCTAATTATTTTCAGAAGATCAAGTTTAGTTTCAAGCTCTATAGCCAACGATGAAATAAAACCATATCCAAGACCTTCCTTAACAGCTTCTTTTACAGCTTCAGTAGATCCCATTTCACCTACTATATTTAACTTTTCAATATCAATTCTCTTTTTTTGTAATATTTCTATCACTTTTTTCCAGGTCCCAGATCCTTCCTCTCTTTTAATCAAGGGTAAAGAATAAATTTCTTCTAATTCTATTTCTGTTTTTGAAAAATTTGATGGTCCTATTAATACAATTTCATCTTCATAACAAGGAATATGCACTAATTCTTTATTTTTAAAAATTGCTCCTATCATACCAATATCAAAATCTCCGCTTAAGACTCTTTCAGCAACTTCCTTACTATCTCCAACCTTTAAAAATAAGGAAATATGTGGATTTTTTTCTTTGAATTTTTTAATAAGTTTAGGTAAAATATATTGCCCAGGAATGGTACTTCCGCCTATTTCAATTACTCCCCTTTTTTCATTTTTTATTAATTCTAATTCCTTTCCCATTTCCTTTAAAAGTCGTGTTATCTGTTTCCCATATATATATACTATTTTTCCTGCTTTACTGGGTCTAACTTTTCTGGTATGTCTTTCAAATAACTTTATTCCCCAAAATTCTTCTAAATCCTTTATTTGAAGTGTAATAGTAGGCTGAGCAAGATGTAAAAGTTTTGAAGCCTTTGAAAAACTTTGAGTCTCATAAACTTTAATGAAAGCTTCCAGCTTTCTTAAATCAATCATAATATCACATACCTTAATATAATTATTTTCAATTAACAAGAAGTTAATTTATAAAAAATTATAATAAATTTTAACAAAATTTATTTAAAATTTCTATTTGACTTTAATTAAAGATTTTAAAATATTTTATTTTAAAATGCATAAGGGAGAAAAACTATGAAGAGATTTGAAAATTTTTTTGCCACTAAAGGAGGAATAATTTTTGTGGGCACGATAATTGGAATTTTGGGTGCTCTTTTACAAAGACTTGGGAATCCTCCCAATATGGGAATATGTGTAGCTTGTATGGAAAGAGATATAGCAGGAGCTTTGGGACTTCATAGAACTGAAATAGTTCAATATATGAGACCAGAAATTATTGGTTTTGTTTTAGGTGCTTTTCTTGCTGCTTTAATTTTTAAAGAATACCGCCCAAGAGGAGGTTCTGCACCTTTTATTAGATTTGTTTTAGGTATTTTTGCCATGATAGGAGCCTTAACCTTTCTGGGATGTCCTTGGAGAACACTTTTAAGGCTAGCTGGAGGAGATGGTAATGCTATTTTTGGACTTTTAGGATTAATTACCGGGATATTTATAGGAACACGTTTTTTTAAAATGGGGTATTCTTTAGGTAAATCTCAAAGATTTAATTCTAAATTTTCAGGAATATGGTTTCCTTTTATAATGATATTATTTCTAATTCTGCTTTTTATTGATCAATTTTCATTTGAAATTGATCAAAAAACTATTTTGTTTTACAGCTTTAAAGGCCCGGGATCCATGCATGCACCTATATTATTTTCATTATCAGCAGGGCTTTTAATAGGTTTTATAGCTCAAAGAAGTAGATTCTGTACTATGGGAGCTTTTAGAGATCTTATTTTATTCAAACAATTTCATCTTTTTTTGGGAATAGTTGCCCTTTTTCTATCTGCTCTTGTTACTAATTTAATATTAAACCAATTTAATCCAGGATTTGAAAATCAACCAATTGCTCATAGCATGCAAATATGGAATTTTTTAGGAATGACTTTAGGGGGGTGGGCTTTTGCTTTAGCAGGAGGATGTCCAGGAAGACAATTGTTTTTATCCGGGGAAGGAGATAATGACGCAGCTATATTTGTTACGGGAATGATTATTGGTGCAGCTATTTCTCATAATTTGGGATTAGCTGCTTCTCCAAAAGGTATAGGCCCTCATACAAAAGAAGCGATAATTTTAGGATTATTAATATGCTTAATTATTGGTTTTACCCAAAAAGAAAAATAGGAGGAATTAAAAAATGGCAGAAATAATTGATGTAAGAGGACTTTCTTGTCCTGAACCAGTGTTAAGAACCTTAGAAATTATTAAAAAAACAGATAAAGAAAAACTTGAAATAATTGTAGATACAGATACCTCTAAAGAAAATATTATAAGAATGATAAATTCAGTAAAATGGAGAATTGTAGAAATAAAAAAAGATTTAGATTCTTACAGAATCATTATTAGTAAATATTAATATGAAATTTTTTAAAAAAATATTTTTCAAAAATAAAAAGAATTTTAAAGGAATACTTATTTTTGAAAATACTTCTCAAGTAATAGAAGCTGAAAGAATTTTAAAAGCAGCTGGTTATAAAATAAAGGTGGTAGCTCCTCCTTCAGCTATAAGAAAGGGGTGTGATCTTGCTATTGAATTGCCAATAATAGAAAGTTTAGGTATATTAGAGTTTCTTAAAAATAAAAAAATTGAATATTTAGATTTTATTTCTTGTAATGATAATGAATTACTTAAACCTGTTGATATTTTTCAAATAAAGGATTTTGGTAAATATTTAATGGTTAGAGCCGCTAATATGAAACTTACCATTGATAAAGAAAATTTAATAATTGTTAATATTTCTGGTGGAGGATGCCCTGATGTTCCTTATCTGGCCTCTAAATTAATCGGGTTAAGTTTAAACACAGCACCTCAACCTAAAGAATTAGCAAATACTCTTTGCGGATATGCTTTACAACTTGCTTACGAAAAAATAAAAGAACTTCTGTGTTTATCATAGTAGGTATAGTCCCTATTGAAGACCTTCCTCTTATTTATGGAGAAGCTAAATTATTAGAAAAATCTTTGGAGATTCAAAATTATTCTATTCCTATAGAAAGAGGAACCTCTGCCCTAATAGCTGCAGCTATAAAAGTTTTAGAGGTATTCAAAAAAGAAAATCCCTTTACCTTTTTAATAGGAGATATAGGGAAAGGAAGGGGAAGTAAAAATCTTTATAAATTTTTAAGTGAGAACATAGAAATTTATAAACCAAAGGTAATTACCTTCCATTATATTTTACCAGATGTTGACGGATGTTTAAAATTAATATTAGCACTTGAAAAGTTATCTCCCAAACCTGTGCTTATTGCTGATGCAGGATTTATGTATGCAGTGAAAATGGCAGGATATTCCGATTTTTTTGATCTCTTTACTCCTGATCTTGGAGAACTTGCTTTTTTAGCTGATGAAAAAGCTCCACATCCATTTTATACTCGAGGGTTTTTATTAGAAAATGAAAATAATATAGAAGAGTTAATAAAAAGAGCTTATAAATATAAAAATGCTTCTAAATATTTATTAATAAAGGGTAAAAGAGATTATATTGTATGTGAAGGAAATATTTTAAATATAATAGATAACCCTATAGTAGAAGAATTAGAAGCTATTGGAGGAACAGGAGATACTTTAACAGGAATTATATCAGCTTTAGTATATACAGGGTTTAATTTAGAGGAAGCTTGTGAAATAGGGTGTCAAGTTAATAGATTGGCTGGTGCTTTATCTATTCCTTCACCCGCAACTCAAATTCAAGAAATTATACCTTATATTCCAAAGGCTTTAAACACTATTCTTTTCTAATTACAGTTAATGTTATATTTTTTTAAAATTTTTAACCAACCATTAAAACTTTTATATCCCGTTATCTTTTCAACTAAATAACCCTGTTGGTTCAAAATATAAGTCGTAGGCGTAAGTGATAAATCCGGAAAAAATCTAAAAATATCTGAAGGAGCTATTCCTACAATATAAGTAAGATTATGAGAAGATACAATCTGAGGAAGCAAAGGTATTCCTTCTTTATCCACCATTAAGGAAACTATTTCAAAATCCTTGTTTATACACATATTATTTAATTTGTTCAAAATGTTTAACTCTACCGAACAAGAACCACAATAACTTGTAAAAAGATTTAAAAATACATATTTTCCTTTAAAGTTATTTAAGGAATATTTTTCTCCCTTATAAGTATAAAACTCAAGGTCTACTAAAGACGAAGCTAAAGGTTTATAATAATAGAGATAATAAAAAATCCAAAATGTTATAATTATAGTGATTATAATTAAAACTAAACTTTTTTTAAATCTCAATTTTTACTCCTTTGAAATATTTTCAAACTATATTTTAAATCATTATAAAGTTTTTTCTATAAATTTGCAAATAAAATCTATTAACCCTTCTACTTCTATTTTAAAATCCAAAAAATATAAATTTTTTTGAAAAATTAATTTTATACCATCTTTTAAGGTAGTAAGATAATTTTCATTAGGATCCAATTTGAAATTTTTATAATCATAGTGATCTGAAAAAGCTATTTTTTGCTTTATTCTTAATTTTAGTAATTTTTCCAATACCTCAAAAAATTGTTTATTTTCTCCTAAACCACAAAAAGCTATAAACTCTTTTTCTCTAAAATCTTCAATTTCTTTTAACTCGTGATTTAATATTTTCCAATCTTTTCTATAAAGTTTAAAAATTGGCTTTTCATTGTAAAAGAATTCAAAAGGCTTTATTTCTTGATAAGTTAAAATTATAGCATGAGCTCTTTTTAAAGAGTTAATAGGCTCTCTTAATCTTCCAAAGGGAAAAATAGTATCTTCTAAATCCTTATTTTTTAAAAGGACTAAGTCTATATCTCTTTTTAACCTTCTATGTTGAAATCCATCATCCAGAATAATTAATTCAGCAGAAAGAGATTTTAAAGCTATTTTTCCACCCCTCACCCTATCTTCATCAACAATTATACTTACAGGCATATTTGAGTTTTCAAAAATTTTAGCCAATAAAAAGGGTTCATCTCCTGCCTCCTCCCAGTCACTTTTTACCTTACCTTTATACATAACTATAATAGGGCCCCTGCTTTTTCTCTTATATCCTCTTGAAAGAACTACAACATGAAAAGTTGAACATAACTTTTCACAAAGATATCTTACTAAAGTGGTTTTCCCACTTCCTCCCATTGATATATTACCTACTGAAATAACAGGCACAGGAAGTTCAAAAATTTTAAGAATATTTTTATCATATAATAAATTTCTTAATAAAATTATATAAAAATATGGATTAATAAAATTAAGTAGATTATTCATTTAAACCAAAATTCATAAATCCTTTTAATTATGAAATTTTATGGTATTTTTACTTGAGTTACCTAATTATTTTACTCTGAAAATTAATTATCCCAATATGGAGGAAACCAACATGGAGAAAAAAATTCTATGGGCTCCTTGGAGAGGAGAATATGTATCTGGGAAAAAAGAATCTACTTGTATTTTTTGCCCACCTGATAATAATCTGCCAGATGAAGAAAGACTTATCCTTTATAAGGACGAAAAAACTTTAGTAATAATGAATAAATTTCCTTATAATACCGGACATCTTCTTATTGCTCCAAGAAGACATGTAGCGAAATTGGAAGATTTAACTGAGGAAGAAATTTTAAATATAATGAAAATGTGTCAAGAAACAGTAAAAATTTTAAAAAAGGTTTTAAAACCTGATGGATTTAACATAGGATTTAACTTGGGAAAAGTTGCTGGAGCAGGCTATCCAGAACATATTCATCTTCAGTTAGTTCCTCGATGGGAAGGAGACACAAATTTTTTGGCGGTACTAGATGAGGTAAGAGTAATTTCTCAACATTTAATTTCTCTTTATAAAACTTTATTCCCCTATTTTCAATCCCTAAAACTTTAACTAACTAATAATCTTACAAATTTTTTCTTCCCTATTTTTAAAAAATACTCTCCTGGAGAAACATCTATTTCCTCTTGAAGAACGGGTTTTTTATCTAAATCTATAGCCTTCTGAGAAATTAGTCTTCTTGCCTCTGAACTGCTTTTAACTAACCCTTGGTCCCTAAGAAACCCAGGAAGCCAGATTTTACCAGCTTTGACTTTTATCACTTGAGCAATTAAAGTAGGAACTTCTTTTTTACTGAAAACTCTTTCAAACTCTTCTTCAGCTTTTTCAGCTTCTTCTTTTGAATGAAATTGAGAAACTATATTTTTGGCTAAGTTTTTCTTAACTTCTTTAGGGTGATATTCCCCATTTTCTACTTTTTCTTTTATTCTATTAATTTCATTTTCTTGATAATCAGTAAGAAGTAAATAATATTTCCACATAAGTTCATCGGGAATACTCATTATTTTACTATACATTTCAAAAGGTGATTCCATTATTCCTACATAATTCCCGAAACTTTTGCTCATTTTCTGTATTCCATCAAGTCCTTCTAAAAGTGGCACTGTTATGATAACTTGTGGCTCTTGACCATATTCTTTTTGAATATCTCTTCCTATGAGTAAATTAAATAATTGATCTTTCCCTCCTAATTCTATATCAGCCGACAAAGCTACTGAATCATATGCTTGAAGTAAAGGATAAATCAATTCATGAATACTTATAGGTAAATGCAAATCTAAGCGCTTTTTAAAATCCTCTCTTTCTAAAATCCTCGCTACAGTATATTTAGCACACAGCCTTATAATCTCTTCTACAGACATTTTAGAAAACCACTCGCTATTAAATATTACCTTTGTCTTATAAGGATCTAATATTTTAAAAACTTGTTCTTTATAAGTTTGTGCATTTTCTAAAACTTGTTGTCTTGTTAAAGCTGGACGAGTCTCTGACCTCCCACTTGGATCTCCTATCATAGCTGTAAAATCTCCTATTAAAAAAATAATCTCATGCCCAAGATCTTGAAATTGTTTTAATTTTCTCAAAAGAACAACATGTCCTAAATGCAAGTCAGGAGCTGTAGGGTCAAAACCTGCTTTAATTTTAAGAGGTTTATTTTCCTTATAAGATTTTTCTAATTTTCTTATTAACTCCTCCTCCTCAATAAGATCAACTATACCTTTTTTTATTATATTTAAAATTTCTTTTATCTTTCTTAACACCTTTACCTCCTTTGCTTTTCATAAAAATTTTTAATAGCTTCAACTAAGCCATCTATAGTATATTCTTTAGCTTCTATATGTGGCTCAAATCCAAAGTCTCTTAAAGTCTGAGAGGTTACAGGTCCAATTGAAGCAAAGATAAGGTCCTTAAAACTATCTCTTTTTATTTCTTTACAAAGTTCAAAAAAATTTTTTACAGTAGATGAACTCGTAAAAATTATCATATCAGGTTTTTCTTTTAAAATTTCATCTAATTCTTGTTTTGATTCATAACAAACTCTAGTTTCATAAATAGGCAATATCTTCACATTTGCTCCCATTTCTTTTAATTTTTCAGGAAGAACATCTCTCGCATTTTTTGCTCGAGGAATAAGAATAAATTTATCTTTAATTTCTATTTTTGAAAAAGCTGAAACTAGCCCTTCTTGAGTAAATTCATCTTCTGGCATCAAATCTGGCTTAATTTTAAATTCTTCTAAAGTTTTTTGAGTTGCCTTTCCTATAACAGCTATCTTAGCTTTTCCTAAGATTCTCAAATCTTTCCCTAATTTCCACAATTCTTGAAAGAAAATTTTAACAGTATTTTGAGAAGTAAAAATTATCCAATGGTATTGAGAAAGGTTTTCCAAAATTTTATAAAAATTTTGATCTATAACGGGTTCTATTTTGATAGTAGGGATCTCATAACATAAAGCCCCCAATTCTTCAAGTTTTTCAGCAAGTTTACTTGCTTGTTCTCTTGTTCTAGTAATTACAATTTTTTTACCATAAAGAGGTTTATTTTCAAACCAATTTAATTTATCTCTAAGTTTAACCACTTCTCCTATTACAATTATTGCTGGAGCTTTAATATCCTTTTTTTCTACTTCCTCCACTATATTTTTCAAGGTTCCGCAAGCTGTCTTCTGATTAGGTAATGTCCCCCATTGAATAACTGCTACAGGTGTATCAGAAGATTTTCCATTTTTTATTAATTTTTCTACAATATAAGATAAATTTTTAATACCCATTAAAAATACCAAAGTTCCTATTTTTGATAAAGCAGCAAAGTTTATTTTACTTTCCTCTTTACCTTCTGCTTCATGTCCTGTAATAATAGCTAAGGTTGAAGTGTAGTCTCTATGAGTAACAGGTATCCCTGCATAAGCAGGAACTGCTATAGCTGAAGTAATACCTGGAATTACTTCAAAAGAAATACCCTCCTTAACTAATTCTTCAGCTTCTTCTCCTCCTCTTCCAAAAAGAAAAGGATCTCCTCCTTTAAGTCTTGCTATTTTTTTCCCTTCTTTGGCTTTTTTTACAATTAAATGATTGATTTCTTCTTGAGATAGGGTATGTTGTCCTGCTTTTTTACCTACATAAATTTTTTCTGCATCTTTTTTACAAAAATCTAAAAATTTTGGATTTGCAAGATAGTCGTATATTACTACATCAGCCTCTTCTAAAATTTTCTTTGCTTTTAAGGTAATAAGACCCGGATCCCCTGGACCAGCTCCAATTAAATAAACTTTTCCTTTTTTCATCTTAGTCTCTTTTATAAATTTCTTTCAGAACCCCTTCTCCTCCGGCTTTCAAAAGTTTCTTAGCTAATTTTTCCCCTATCTTTTCTGGTTCTTCAATATTTCCTTCCTCTTCACCTTTATAAAATCTTTCCCCTTCCATATCACCTATAAACCCCACCATGAAAATTTTTGAATCTTTAATCCATGCATAAGCACCTAAGGGAACTTGGCACCCTCCACCCAAAGTTCTTAAAAATGCTCTTTCTGCTTTTATAGAAATTTCTGTTTCTCTAGAATGAATTTTACTTACGATATCTTTAATCTTTTGATCTTTTTTTCTTATTTCTATACCTAAAGCCCCTTGCCCCACAGCTGGAATCATCTCATCTATAGAAAATCTTCTAAATTCTATTTTAATTCCGAGTCTTTTTAGTCCTGCTTCAGCTAAGATTATTCCATCAAATTGCCCTTCTTTCCATTTTCTTAAACGAGTATCTACATTTCCTCTTAATGGCAAAATTTCTAAATCCTTTCTCATTTTTTTTAATTGGGAAAATCTCCTCAAACTACTTGTTCCAACTTTAGAAAATTGAGGTAACTCATAGATACTGCGATAGATAGAAATCCATACATCAAAAGGTGACTCCCTTTCTGGAATACAAGCAATCTCTAAATCTTCAGGGATTATAGAAGGAATATCTTTCATACTATGAACTGCAAAATCTATCTCTCCTCTTAATAAAGCTTCTTCTATCTCTTTAACGAATAAACCCTTACCTCCAATCTTACTTAAAGGTGAGTCTAATATTTTATCTCCTGTAGTTTTTATTATTATTTTTTCAAACTCAATCTTAGAATGAAAAAGTTTTAATTTGGCTATTACCCACTCAGTTTGAGCTAAGGCTAATTTGCTTCCCCTTGTCCCGACTTTAATATTCATTTTTGATTAAAAATTAATGACAACTACTACATGTACCAGCTTTACAAGTGGCACAAACTGAACCTGAAGAACTGATAAATTTATTCCCTGACTTAAAAGCTACTTGAGATATCAATTTTCTTACTTTTTTACTTTTACATTTCTTACAGCTAATTTCATTAAAATTATTTCCAAATACTAATTCCTCAAACACTTCACCACACTCTTCACATTCAAATTCAAAAATAGGCATAAAATTACCTCCTTAATCACAAATTGTAAAATCTGATTTTTTAAAAAATAATACTAATCCTTTATTTCGTCAATTATTTAGTTTATTTAGTAAATCCCTAATTTTGTCTAATGAAATAATATATTTTTGCCTACAAAAATGACAAATAACTTCTACATTTTCATTCTTTCTTAAAAATTCTTGAAGTTCCTTTTTACCCAAAGCAATAAGCATATTTTCTACTCTTTTTATACTACAAGTACATTTATATCGAAGTTTTCTTTTTTCGAGTATTTCTATATCTGGAAAAAGCATTTTCAAAACCTCTTCCGGAGTAAATCCTTCAGATAAAAGTGAAGTTATAGGAGGAATTTTTTGTATTTTTTCTTCAAGTTCCAATACTTCTTCTTGCTTGGCAGTAGGTAGTTTTTGCACCAAAAATCCACCAGCTGTTAGAATGCTCCCATCCCTATCTACTAAAACCCCTAATGATACAGCTGAGGGAATCTGCTCTGAGGTAGTAAGATAATATGCAAGATCTTCTGCTATTTCTCCAGAAATTAATTTGGTAGAACTTTGGTAAAATTCCTTCAATCCCAAGTCTTTTACTATAGAAATAAAACCATTTTTACCTACTGCTTCACCTACTGGCAACTTTTTATTTTTAATTTCTAAATAAACCTGTGGATTTTTTAGAGTGCCTCTTAAATTTCCTTTGTAATCTCCCTCAGCCAATATTTCCCCTAAAGGACCTCCTCCATTTATTTGAAGTGTAATTTTCCCTACTTTTAAATCAGCAGAAAGTAAAGCTACTCCTGCTAAAGCTCTTCCCAAAGCTGCAGAAGCAAGAGGGCTTAAATTCTGAAGTTTTCTAACTTTTTCAACTACATCTCCACATTTTACAGCAAAAGCTCTAAAATTTTTATTTTTAGGAATACCTCTCACTACATAAGCCATCTTTTAAAACCTTTATTTCTTCCATTATTTTTATTGCAGCTCTTGGATTAATAAGATTAGCAGTCCCAATTTGAAAAGCTTTTGCACCACAAAGTAAATACTCTAAAGCATCTCTTCCAGAAATTATTCCCCCACATCCTATTACAGGAATTTCGAGTTTCTTAGATAATTCATACACTAACCTTAGAGTTAAAGGTTTTATAGCTGGACCTGAAAGACCTCCTTTTAAAACTTTAAATGGCTTTAATTCTAAAACCTTTAAAGCTGGATAAGTATTAGCTACTACTATGGCATCGGCTTCTTCTCTTTGACAAATTTCAGCAATTTCAAAAACTGCACCCACTGGAGAAAGTTTAACTGATAAAAATCTATTCCATTTTTTTCTTAATTTTTTTAATAATGTCTTAACTGCTACAGGATCTGAAGAAAAATAGATTCCTCCTTTTTCAACATTTGGACAGGATATATTTATTTCTACACCCTCTATTTTTTCTTCTTTCAACTCTTCTACAAGATTTACAAAATCCTCTATTTTTTCTCCATGTAGATTAACAATTAAGGGGATTTCATAATTTTTAAGTTTAGGCAAATAAATTTTTTTAAAAACACTTATCCCTGGATTTTCAAGCCCTATAGAATTAATTAATCCACAGGGAGTTTCAGATATTCTAGGAGGCGGATTACCTTCATTGGGATAAATAGAAATCCCTTTTGTCACTAAAGCCCCTATATTTTTTTTAATTTCTTGTTGAGTTAAAAATTGATCTAAATTTTCACCTAATCCCCAAGTACCAGAAGCAAGCATTAAAGGAGTTTTTAACTCCAAATTTCTTATTTTAATAGATACCATTTAGATTTATCTCCTCTGATAACAAGGTAGGACCATCTATACATAGATGAAGATATCCTCCTTTTTTTAAAGGCACTACACATCCTTTACAAAAACCTGTACCACAAGCTAAAAAAGTCTCCATTACCAAATAAGCATCTACTTTAAACTTTTCAGCGATCTTGGCTATTTTCTTTAGCATCTCAAAGGGACCACATGCTAAAATGGTTTTTGGATTTTTTTGAATTTCTTTTTCTAAAAGTTCAGTAATAAATCCTCTATATCCCTTAGATCCATCATCAGTAGATATTTCTATGGGAATATGAAATTTTTTAAAAAAATCAAGTCTTACCAATTCATTTTTAGTTTTTGCACCATAAAAAATCTTACGAGGTAGATATTTTTTATCCTTTTTGTTTTTTTGCAAAAGATATCCAAATCCAGCAACTCCTACTCCTCCTGCACACAATATATAATCTTTTAACCGAGGGAAGGGTTTACCTAAAGGTCCCCAAAATTCAAGAAAATCTCCTTTTTTTATCTTACTCAAACTTTTGGTTCCCTTACCTACTACCTGATAAAGAATATATAAAATATTGCTTTCTATAAAATGAACACTAAAAGGTCTTGGGATAAGGGGATCTAATTTTTCATTCAATCTTATTTTTAAAAATTGACCAGGTTCAAATTTTTTTAAAATATTTTTTGAGACCTTTATTCCTAAAAGATAAATATTTTCAGATTCTTTTTTATTTAATATTACTTCAGCAATATACATTAAAAAATTTCCTTAAGAAAACTTAATGATTCATATTTTTGAAATTCTTTTCTTAAGCTCTCTAATAATTCTCTAAAAGTGATTTCTTTTTCTACATAAGTTCTATATAAGAGACCTGCCCATTTTTTTAAATCTTTTTCCTCAGGTAAAATGGGTAATTCATCCACATCTAAATTATTTAAAAGGTATTCTGGAACTTCTTCAATGGTTTGTTTTTGGTAGTTATACCAAAATTTTATAAGATCAAAAAGATTCCCATATAGACCTCCAAGATCTATGTTTTCAACCAGCTGCAAAGAAAGAGTACTTACTTGGAAGAGAAAAGGAGGGAGTTCTGCTGCTATACTTTCTTTACACTGAATAGTAGAAGCCATAATTCTGCACATAAGCGGTCTTCTTTCATATATCATACATAAATTTTGAAAATTCAAAAAAGGGCAAGGATTTAAACTTTCTGATATTTCCTCCAATGGGGGTTCTGAACCCTCTTTATAACAAAGTAGAATCTGATTATGAGTAACCTTGGGACGTGGATATCCTTCAATTAAGAAAAGTTTTTTTATATCTTTTTCTGTAAGAATTTCAAAAATATAATAAGCTTCTATACTTGTAGCAAAAATCCTTTGAGTACAACATAAACTACATCCAGGTTTACATGCTAAAGGATATTTATTATAAGTATCTTCTATATGTTGATATAAAACTTTTAATAACTTGATTTTTTCGGAAATAGCAAAATCTAAAACTGTATTAATGGCCTTCTCCTTTATAAAGTTAGCTTTTAAAATTTAAGTGGTATTTAAATTCCGTCAAGTTACCTTTTCTTAAAAATCTTTAAAAATCTTTCAAAAAATAAATATGTCTCTTGCGGACCTAAAAATTTACAAAGCGAAATAAAAACCACAGCTCCTATAGGAACACCTAAAATAACCATTAAAATTTGGTTTACCACAAAAACCTCTAAAATTTTTAGACTTCCTATAAGAAAAATTCCAGCGATAATTAAGGTAAATAAACTTTTTAAAATAAATCTCTTTTCAGGGATACCAAGGTAGGAAAATCCTATAATTAGCAAAAAAATTGATTGAATAAAAAGGGAAAAACTTGTTCCTAATGCAACTGCATTGATCCCCATTTTTTGGATAGTAAAAAGAATAACAATTACATTAGTAACTACAGCTATTATACTTCCTATAGCTGGAATTACAGTTTTACCTAAGGAATAAAATAAAGGTACAGCTGTTTTAGAAATCCCATAAAAAGGGAGACCTAAAGCTAAAATTTTTAAGATTTTACCAGTATTTAACGTATCATAAAAAGTAAATTTTCCTCTTTCAAAAAGAAGAGCTATTAGAGGATGAGAAAGCATAAAAAGACCTATAGCAGAAGGAAAGGATAGACTTAAAGAAATAATTAAAGCCCTTGAAAAAGTATCCTTGGCTAGTGCAAAATCCTTTTTAGCAATTTGTCTTGAAAGCTCTGGTAAAAGAGCTTGAGAAAGTCCTACACCAAAAAGCCCTAGAGGTACATACATAATTCTAAAAGCATAAGAATACCAGGAAACTGCTCCTTCGCCACAAGAAGTAGCAAAAAAAGTATTAATAAATATATTTATTTGTACTACAGAAAGACCCAAAATTACAGGAAGAATAAGTCTTAAAACTTCATTGAAATTAGGATCTTTAAAATTTGGATAAAACTTAAAAGAAAAACCTTTTTTCTTTATTATAGGATATTGAAAAACAACCTGAAATAGCCCACCTAAAGTAACCCCTGCTGCCATGGCATAAATAGGATCTACATGCAATTTTACAAGAACAAAGTATCCAGAAATACCTATAATAATAGATATAAGATTAAAAAGACCTGAGGAAAGTGCAGGAAGAAAAAATATTCTGAAAGAATTTAACATACCAGCAAGAATAGAGGCTAAACTTATAAATAATAAAAAGGGCATCATTATTTGAGTAAGCCTTATAGTAAGACCGAATTTATAAAGATCTTTTTTGAATTCTGGAGCAATAATAGAGACTATAGCCTCAGCAAATAAAATCCCTAAAGTTACAGTTATGATAAGAACAATTATAAAATTTGAAATAAGGATTTGGGCTATTTTAAAACTTTTTTCTTTTCCTTCTTTTTCTAAACTTGAACTAAAAACTTTTACAAAAGCAGAACCAAGAGCTCCCTCTGCAAAAAGGTCTCTTAAAAGATTAGGTATTCTATATCCCACAACAAAAGCATCCATACTTTTGCCTGCCCCAAAAAAATAAGCAAGTACTTGTTCTCTTACAAGCCCAAGAATTCTACTTATAAAAACAGCAATAGTAACTGATAAAGCTGAACTAGTTACACTTTCTATTTTTTTCATTTTTATCTTGGCAAAATGTTAACAAAGATTATTATAATTAAAATATCTTTTTAAAAAAAGTAAAAATTGTAGGGAGGCATTTTTATGCCTATTAGTACTATTGAAAAAGCTCTTGAGGATTTAAAACAGGGAAAAATGATAATTGTAGTAGATGATGAAGACAGAGAAAATGAAGGGGACTTGGTATTACCAGCAGAAAAGGTAACACCTGAGGCTATAAATTTTATGGCTAAATATGGGAGAGGTCTTATTTGTCTTGCTATTACACCAGAAACAGCCGAAAGATTAGAACTATCTTTACAGCCGAGAAGAGGTATGGACCCCTATGGAACTGCCTTTACAGTTTCAATAGATGCCCGTCATGGAATTACAACTGGAATTTCAGCTTACGATAGAGCTCATACTATAAAACTTGTAATTGATGAAAATAGTAAACCTCAAGATTTTATTACTCCCGGTCATGTATTTCCTATAATAGCAAGAAAAGGAGGGGTATTAGTAAGAGCTGGTCATACAGAAGCAGCTGTAGATCTTGCAAGACTTGCAAATTTAAAACCAGCTGGAGTTATTTGTGAGATCATGAAAGATGATGGAACTATGGCAAGGCTTCCTGATTTGGAAAAGTTTGCTGAAGAACATAATCTTAAAATCATAACTATTAAAGATTTAATTGCATATAGAATAAAAATGGAGAGTCTTGTAAAAAGAGAGGTTGAGACTTATCTTCCTACTTCTTATGGAATTTTTAAACTTATAGCTTATTCTAATTTTATAGATAAAGCTACCCACATAGCTTTAGTAATGGGAGAAATAGATGAAAATCCGGTTTTGGTAAGAGTTCATTCTGAATGTTTAACAGGAGATGTCTTCAATTCTTTAAGGTGCGATTGTGGACTTCAACTTAAAAAAGCTATGGAATTAATTGGAAAAGAAGGAAAAGGTGTTCTTCTCTATTTAAGACAAGAAGGAAGAGGAATAGGACTATTAAATAAATTGAAAGCTTATAAACTGCAAGATGAAGGAAAAGACACTGTTGAAGCAAATATTGCCTTAGGATTTAAACCAGATTTAAGGGATTATGGAATTGGTGCTCAAATTTTAAGAGATCTTGGAGTAAGACAAATGAGGCTTATGACAAATAATCCAAGAAAAATTGTTGGATTGGAAGGTTATGGAATGAAAATAGTAGAAAGGGTGCCATTGGAAATTCCACCAAGACCGGAAAATTATAATTATTTAAAAACTAAAAAAGAAAAATTAGGACACTTAATTACTTGTTTAAAATAACTCAAAAATCTTGACAAAAATCTAAAATATAATATTTTAAATAGTTGAGGTTGCCGGGGTAGCTCAGTCGGTAGAGCAGCGGACTGAAAATCCGCGTGTCCCTGGTTCGATTCCGGGCCCCGGCACCTTCAAAATAAATTTCTTAATTAAAGCTCTAAATCCTTTCCACGATAAAATCTTACTACTTTTTTAGCAGGAATAGTAATCTCCTCTTTTGTTCTTGGATTTCTTCCTTTCCTTTCTTTTCTCGTTACAACTTTAAATGTGCCAAACCCAATGAGTCTAACATCTTCCCCTTTTTTTAAAGTTTCTTTAACTGTGTCCAAAAAAGCATCAAGGCATTTTTTAGCTATAGCTTGTTTAACTTCAGCCTTGGAAGCAATTGCTTTTACAAGCTCCTCTTTAGTCATTCTTTAATCACCTCCTTTTAGTTTTTTAATATTATATATAATAATAACAAAATATGAGAAAAAATCCAGATATAAAAAATTTAAAATTTTTAAATACCTTTTCACTTAATAAACAGAATTTTTATAAAAATAAAATATAAAACTCATACAAAATATTTCAGAACACTTCAAAACTTAGATAAAAAGTGATTTTTAAATTATTACTTCAAAAAAAGTTTTTTGTGTTTTACAGTATTCATCAAATTCAAAAATCAAGTATTGTAAATCTTTAGATTCTAAATCAGTTGTCTTTTTATCTTTATCAAAATCTGGAAACAAAGTTTGAATATATTGAAAAGCTAATTTAAAATTAGGATCTTCCTTTATAGTTTCTAAACACCCATATTCCTTTAATGAACTTATATTGGCAAATAAATCCGATAAAAATAGCAATCCTCCTTTCTCCTTTTGGGGTTTATTAAAATAATGTACTAAATCATGATGATGAAATACAATCTGAACTAAATTATCTGGAAAATACCATTCTTTCATTACTATAGCTCCCAACTCTGCATGATCAATACCAAATTGTTCTCTTTCCAAATTAATCAATATATCTTTACATCTAATTTTATTCTCCAACCAAATACTCTTAATTTTTTTATATTTTTCTTTAAATAAAATTTCAAAAAATAGTTTGCCTAAATCATGAATTATCCCAGCAGTAATCACTTCTTCGGTTTCTCTTGTTCTTAAGGAAAATTTTTCTATAAACCATCTACAAGCTAAAGATGTTTTAAAAGAATGAAAATATAAATCTTTCTCTCTTTGCAACATATCTGAAACAAAAGCTCCTAAAAGAATATATCTAACTGCTTGAAGCCCTAATAAAATCAAAGCATGATATACTGAACTAATTCTTTGAGGAAAGCCATATAATGGAGAATTAGCGACTTTTAATATTTTAAGTGTAAGTAAAGGATGAAATTCAATCTCCTTTGCTAAAATAGTTAAGTCTATATTTTCGTCTTTAATTGCATTATCTATTTTTTTTACTAGCTCAAAAGGAACAGAAAATTTGATATCCCTTTCTAAAATATTTTTTACTGCCTTTAATGTATGAACCCTTTCTTTCATATCTTGAAGAATAAACAATTCTATAAAATAAATCGACCAAAAATAAATTTATATTAAAATTATAAAATTAAAAAAATTTATAGGAGGATTTTTATATGGAAAATTTTGTTTTTTATAATCCAACCAAAATTATTTTTGGTAAAGGAGAAGAGAATAAAATAGGTGAAATCTTAAAAAAAGACAATATAAGAAAAATTCTTTTTATTTATGGAAAAGGCTCTATAAAAAGAACAGGACTCTATGAGAGAGTAGTTGGGTCTCTTAAAAAAGCTAACATCGAATTTATAGAATATTCTGGAGTTAAGCCAAATCCCGTCTTATCTCATACTTTGGAGGGTATTAAAATAGCTAAACATGAAAAAGTTGAAGCTATTTTAGCTGTAGGTGGAGGTTCTGTTATTGATGAGGGAAAAGCTATAGCAGTAGGAGCTGTAGTAAAAGAAAATATCTGGATATATTTCAAACATGAAAAAGAAGTGCCAAGTGCACTTCCTTTATATGCCATCTTGACTCTAGCTGCTACTGGGACTGAAATGAACGGTAATGCAGTTATTACGAATGAAGAAACCAAAGAAAAACTTTATATCAGTTCCCCTTATATTTATCCAAAAGTATCTATTTTAAATCCCGAACTCACTTTTACAGTCCCTTCAAATTACCAAGCTTATGCTGCAGTAGATGTTATTGCTCATGCAATTGAACTTTATTTCAGTGGAGAAGTCTGCCCAAAACTACAAAGTAGATTTATTGAAGCTATTATAAAAACTGTTATGGAAGCTACGGAAAATATCTTAATAAATCCTCAAAATTATGAATCAAGAGCTGAATTTATGTGGGCCTCTACTCTTGCTTTAAACGGACTTGCCCAAATAGGAATTAAAGGAGGAGCTTTTCATAATCATATGATAGCTCATGCAATTGGAGGACTTTATGACCTACCTCACGGAGCTTGTTTAAGCATAGTTATTCCTGCGTGGATGAAATGGTTTAAAGAAAAAAATATTAAACAATTTGAACGTTTTGCTCAAAAAGTATTCAATAAATCTTCAGCTGAGGATGGAATAGAATCATTAAAAAATTGGTTTAAAAATATAGGCGCACCAGTAAGTCTTTCAGAAGCTGGACTCCCAGCAAACGCTATTGATGAAATCGCTAAAATTGTAATAAAAATTGCTCCTGTCTGGAATCTTAGCCATATTTATACTGAAGATGTAATTAAAGAAATACTTTCTTTTGCTAAATGAATTAAATGGCAAAAATAAAAGAAAGAATCTCTTTTTACGAAGGTGAAAAAATAGTTCAAAAAATTAAAGAAATCTTAAACAAAGAAAACATTAAATTTGGGATTTATGGATCTTACATAAGAAAAGAACAAACCATTGGAGATATTGATATTTTAGTAAATGAAAAAGATCATGATAAAACCAAAAATATTCTCAAGAATTTCCCCTTTTATGAAAGACTTGAGATATATTATTTACCTGAAGAATATAAAAATTCTTGGGAAAGTTTTGCTCTTTATCTAATTGGTTCAGGAAAATTTAATATATGGCTTCGAGGAATAGCAAAAAGAAAAAATTTATTATTAAATCAATACGGACTTTTTAATCGGAAAACATGGGAATTATTAACAACTAATGAAAAAGAAATTTTTAAAATTCTTGGTGTTAAATTTATTCCCTATGAAAAAAGAAAAGAGATTTTTAAGAATGAATGGAAAAATTACTTGATTGACTAATTTATTATAGGTATGTCTTTTCTACAATTGGGACATTTATTATTAGAAGACAACTTATATTCTATTACTTTTAAAGCATATCTTTTTATCAAAAGAAAATTACATTCTGGACAATAGGTATTTTCAAAAGGATGACCAGGCACATTCCCACAGTATACATATTCAAGACCTTCTTCTTTCCCTATAGTTATTGCCTTTTCTAAAGTTTTAACAGGAGTGGGAGAAATGTAAACTTCCCATTCAAATTTATAAGCGGGAAAATAGCGATTTACATGCCAGGGTGTATCCTTCCCAAGCTCATTTTTTATTCTTTTGGCAATGCCTCTTAAAACATTTTCATCATCATTAATCCCTGGAATAACAAGAGTAGTAATTTCAACCCATACCCCCTTTTCTTTGGCAATCTTAGCATTTCTCCAAACTTTTTCTACATCAGCTCCGCAATAACGAGCTACAGCTTCCTTATCCCCTTTTATATCAATATTCATACTATCAAGACCTGCTTCTATAAGTAAATTTAAAGCCTCCTCTGTCATATATCCATTGGTTACATAAGTATTATAGTATCCGTAGGATTTTGCTAATCTAAAAACATCTATAGAATATTCTAAAAGTAAAGTAGGTTCATTAAAAGATATGCTTGTACCTTGACAATTATATATTTTTATAAGTTCAATAAATTTTTCAGGAGAAAGATAAATACCTGTTCCTATTTTTTCGGGAAATTTACTAATTTCATAATTTTGACACCATGGACAAGTAAAGTTACATCCCCATGTTCCTATAGTTAAAGCTTTACTTCCTGGAAAAAAATGATATAAAGGCTTTTTTTCTATAGGATTAGCACTTAAAGATGAAATCTCTCCATAAACTAAAGTATAAATTTTACCTTTTATATTTTTTCGGGTCTTACAAAAACCGGTTTTATTTTCAGAAATTACACATTTTCTTTCACAAGTTAAACATCTAACTTCTTTTCCTAAATTCTCTTGTAAAATTGCCTCTTTAATGGCCATCAAAATTAAATTTTAAGATTAATCCATCTTTTTACAGATTTTTTATAATTTTTATAAAGATCCCCAAAATTTTTTTCTAAGAATGGTTCTTCATATTTGATTATCCAAATAATACTTACAGGAATAACTATGAAAAGGAAAAAAATAAATAGACTTATAGATTGAAGGATTATTGCTTCACCTATAAATATAATCCAAGCTCCTAAAGTCATAGGATTTCTTGAGTATTTATAAGGCCCTGTTGTAACAAGTTTTTTAGGGGGATAAAGAAAAGAAGGAGTCCCTTCTCCTTTTCTCCACAAAATTATTAAACACCAGGTTCCTAAAATAATACCTGATATTATTAATAGGATTCCAAAAAGTTTAATTAAAAAAGAAAACCTAATAGAAATCATTAAAACTTTATCAATCCTTTTACAAAAAAATGGAATAAAAGCGAAAATAAAAATAATGTAAATAATGCAAACTATAAGGGCAAACTTTTTAGACAAGATTCTTAAATCATTATTTTTAATTATTTTTATTATTTTATCGTAAGGTTCTAAATTTTAATTTTTTTATTGATAGCTTTTTAAAATGTTCAAATAC
>Ga0105162_1000340_pt1 | contig 30652 bp, 33 predicted proteins | sample JNZ201metaG_FD_81532 | JGI IMG/M metagenome (GOLD analysis project Ga0105162, IMG submission 81532) | Hot spring microbial communities from Jinze hot spring, China to study Microbial Dark Matter (Phase II) - JNZ 20120812A | ecosystem: Environmental > Aquatic > Thermal springs > Hot (42-90C) >...
TTAGTATTCAATGAATTAACTATGTTTAATGAAAACTGTATTGTTATTAAAATTAAAAACAATGCTATTTTAACGAGTTTATTCCACAAAAATTTTACACCACGGTTTAGCTTAAACGAATTATTTGAATAAAATTTACTTATCAATAATTACTTAAATCGAGTTAGTAAATAATAATTTTCGAATAAATCTTTTATTATCGCTTATAGTGTTGTTTATAATCTCTATTTAAGATTATAAACATTAGTATTGATTCAAATTATGGTGGTTTGTGGATGGATTACGATATTAAACACACTTCAACCGTTATATACGCGGTTATGCCTGATAATTCTAAAGCATATATCAAGTACTCTGTTAAAGATAGTGTTATGGAGCTTTTAGAAACATATACACCTCCTAATTGGAGAGGTATTGGTGTTGCTAGAAAACTCGTTGAATACGCTATAGATCTGGCTCGGAGAAATAATTGGTTAATCAAACCAGTATGTAGTTATACTATTAGTTATTTCATTAGGAATCCTGATAAGAGATATATACTTATACCTGAGTATAGAGATAAATCTAACGAAGAATTAGAGAAGATACTGGAGGAGAGATTGAGAGAAGAAGCTAGTAAAAATAAATGAATGGTGGATCTGTTTGTCTAATAGTATTAGTTTCAATGATTTTATGAAAATTGATTTAAGAATAGGTGTTGTTAAGAGTGTTGAAAGAATACCTGGAAGCAATAAGTTGTATAAAATAATAGCTGATCTTGGTGAACTAGGTGATAGACAACTAGTTGCTGGGATTGCTGAATACTATAAACCAGAGGATTTGATTGGTAAAAACATTGTTGTAGTAGCTAATCTTGAGTCTAAGAAGATATTTGGAGTTGTTAGCGAGGGAATGCTACTAGCTGCTGATGATAATGGTGTTCCCGTTTTAATTACTACTGTTAAACCGGTTAAACCAGGTACTAGAGTTAGGTGAGGAAGGTGTTCATGTATGAAAGCATATGTATCTTTAGATATTGAGGGATTACCTGGTTTAGCATCTATTACAATGCTTACACCGGGTTCTTCGCAATTTAACGTAGGTTCTAGGTTGATAACTATTTTTGCTAAGAAAACAGCTGAGTATTTGTTTGAAAACGGTTTCAATAAAGTCGTTATAGCTGATAGTCATGGTTATATGACTAATATTGATTACATGGAGATGCCTCGTAACGTGTCTTTAATACAGGGCTATCCGAGACCTTTCTCAATGGTTTATGGTGTTGATAAATCGTTTGATGTAGTTGTTTTTGTCGGTTATCATTCCGGTGCAGGAACTGTTCATGGTTTTCTAGATCATACTTATAGTGGTAGAGTTTTTCACGAAATCATTGTTAATGATTTGCGAATGAGTGAGTATTTGCTGAACTCACTCTATGTTGGTGAAATTGGTTTATCAGTTATACTCTTAGCTGGTGATGAGCATTTGCGTAATGAGGTTACAGAATATACACCGTGGACTGTGTTTATTGATTTTAAAAAAGGTATTACTAGATACTCGGCTGAATATGATAGTTTAGAAGATGTTCTCGATAGGTTTAAACGTGGTTTACAAATAGCTGTTAGTAGATTTAAACGTGGTGAAACGAAGCCGTTTACAATAGAGAAACCATATAGAGTTTCAGTTGTTCTACGTGATACATTACTAGCTGATATTGCTGAGAATATTGAAGGATTTAGTAGAAAGAATGCTTATACTATATTTTTCGAAACCAATAGTGTTAAAACAATACTCAGTAGATTAATGGAGTTGTCTTATATTGGAATGGGTATTGAATATTTGAGAGAACACGTTAAATAGATTATAAACGATCTAATCTGAATGGTGAAATATAATCTCCGAATCTATCTCTATAACTCTTTAATCTATTTCTCTGTTCTCTCAATACGTTAAAAAGTTCAACCGGTGTATCTGGTATTTCACTATATATTTTCCATATGCGTTCAATTTTATCTATATGCTGAGGTATTCTGATCATGAATTGTTTTTCATAATCTATTTCACTATATTCTTTACCTAAGTATTTGTTAAATAAATCCGTTAAATCTATATACAATGGTATGTAACCAGTTGGGGTTTCAACAGCATCAACATCACCGTGGACTCTGAGTTCCATCCATTTAAGCCAAACTAGTTTATCAACTTTATCGTTCAAATACCTACCTTTCTCGTCTTTCAGAAAATAGTTTACACCAAAAATCTTAGGCTCTTTTCTAATTAAATCTCTGAATCTCAAGTGTAGTTCAATAAATTTACCTATACTTATAGATAGAAAATCTAGTATAGCAAATGGATTAAACTCTCGAACACCTGTTGTTCCAAGTACAGCAGCCGTTCTCTCAGATTCCAAAGCAGCTCCTTTCGTAATAATTCCATGAACCCAGTTGAATGCTTCCTCTACTGGGACATGTGTATCCGAATCACGTCCTCCAAATATCATACCTTCTATTAAAACACCATTTGGATTATCAATATTTGGATCTAGTCTACTGAAATACTTTAGATAAGTTGTAAACCTAGCGTTAGGATGTGAAGGAGGCTCCGGTTTACCATCAATACTTGTTTTACCCGGCCACCATTCTATATTCCAATTCAACCCACTACACGGTTCTTCGGGTCTTCCATTCCACCATGGTTCTCCGTCTCTACATAGAAGTATGTTAGAGAATATGACTTCAGTACCTGGATCTAGTAGAATACTATATATTTCTGGATCATCTTTTGGATTAACACCATCTATTATACCGAAACTTCCTATTTCAGTATTTACAGCACGTGGTTCATTATTAATAGCTTTTATAATAGCAATATCATCTCCAATTATCGTATCAGCAATCATAGCAGTAGATGTTTTACCACAGCCAGCTGGATATGCTCCTGTGAAATAAGTTATTCTATCACCGGGTCCTTTAACACCTATGATAAACATGTGTTCACATAACCAGTTTTCTAAATAACCTCTGTAGATGCATAGTCTTAATGCTAGTTTTTTCGGACCAACAGTATTTCCAGCATATTCTGTATTAATACTATAAACTGTTTGATCTACTAGATCAATATATATTCTTCTATTAGAAATATTCTTACACCAGACTCTCTCGTCTAACTCGCCTACCGAGTGTAGAAACTTTATATAGTTCTTTGCATATCCTTGTTTAAACTCTTCGTAGCAAATACGATAAAGTATCAACTCACTGTGAGCTACATAAGCTGAATCGGTAACTTGTATAGCATATATAGTAAATACTGATCGAGGTGGACCTAGACATAGTGGTATAACGTACATCATCTTTCCATTCATAGAGTTCTTGTATAAACCGGTTATTTCATTTAAACCATTTTCTCTATCTAGTGTATTAATATACGGTATACTCCCTCCATTTGGAATCAATATTCTTGTATTACCTCTATCACGAGCTAAATCCATGGGTCCATCGAAGTGAACAGTTTTATATTTATACTTAGTCTGTATTTCTTCACCATTTTCAATACTCTTCTTTTTAACGAAAACGAAGTCCTCGGGATCCCCTTTAATAACATATACTTTACTTGGATTAGTGATTTGAACTATATTAGCAATCCATCTATGCAATTCCGGGTCAGGTATTGCTTTAAGCCTTATGTAGTGTTCTTCATCAAGATATTTTCTGAGGACACTATCTACATCAGTTGATTCAAAATTAGCTCTATCGATCCTCATTCCTAATCCCATAGAATATACCATACCTTAAATACAATTTTCATAACTATATAATGTTAATTCTCCTAATCTTTCTTTCAATATATTTCTTAACTATACTTATAACTTCATCAATATTTTTAACATAATATACGTCAGAAGTCTTTCTAACATCGAAATGATGTGGATAAGCTTGACCTAATTTATCGGTTTCATAACCAGATTCAATAATTACAACCGGTTTACCGAAACCATAAGCACTCAAAGTTTCAATCATTGAACCAATTCTACCTCCGAAAACGATCAATATATCACACGTTCTAGCCAATATAATACTTCTAGTCTGTGAACCTAGATCTGTTTGAATAATAATTGTATTATCTCTATTCGGAGGAGTCTCGGGAAAATCTGATGGTAGAATAAACACTACTTCATAATTACTTTCAATAGCTTTATCGGCAAAATATTTCATAAAACCCCAATAACCACCGAGAACGAATGTTAATTTAACACGAATCTCTCGGATCTTGCTTAAAAATTCATTAACATACTTAACTAACATATCTGAGGGTTGTTCACTAACACCTGATATACCGATATAAAATTTCTCCAATTAAGTCACCGCCGTGTTCTATTTATATACTTATTCTGATAATATAGGATTAATAGGATTACTAGAAGAATTATTTAAATAAAAACGGTGGAAACATGACTTTACAACCACACACTTCTTTCTCGAATATCAGAGGGAGATTTGTTTATGAATACAACATATATCCTAATAATATGATTGAAATAGTCTACCATAATAAGAGAACTCATTATAAAAAAATATATCAAATATACTTCGATCCAGATAGAGGAGTATTGATTAGCACTAAGATGATTGAAGATGCTATTAAACTATCTGATTCAATGTTTTCAATAATAAATGCTAGTGTTGTTAAACCAAATATTCCACTATATGCTTTAATAAGTGTTCTAAATAGAAATGTACCGGGTTTTAGCTATAAGTGTAAAATTAAGAAAGAACTATGTCCTATTAAAATATTCAAATATGAAGATGGTTTTAAAACTGTTGTACAATCTAGTAGTGTTTTAGAACAAATGTATCGTGTTTTCAAAAAATACTCTATACAACCACCTAGTTAATACTTTTCACAATCTTCTATAGATAAATATGTAGAAAACCACTATCGAAACGATCGCTACAATGTATTTCCACGTATTTAATATGATCCATATAATTGTACTATAGATTAATTCTAGTAGATTGCTTTGTTTCTTCTCGATAACAATATTTATCAATATGTATGGTTTCTTGTTTAAATTAATAGTTATTATACAATCGAGTTTATTCAATAAACCTTTATCTCTATCATAAACTAAATCTATAGAATAGTAGAAATTAACAACTTTATCATCAACTATTCTTGTTGAAGCAATTGTTGATTCATATTTCCTAATTATACTCGCATACTTAGACGGTATATAGATATATACATTAAATATCCATGGAATCGGTATGTCATTGTATTCAATTAATTGAAACGATGGTTTCTTAAATTCATAATCCCATGGAAAATACTGTATGTCTCTGAAATATATTTCACTAGAGTTTAAACTATAATCAAAGCTTTGATCTATTATTTTCAAATAATCACATACTATTTTAGAACTAGACATATTCCTGGATCTCAATACTTTCTTTTCGATAGCGAAACCGTGATTACTTATGGAGATTACTATATATTTCGCTTCTTCTAAACACTCTCCTCTCAGAATTCTCGAATACTCTGTTTCCTCTGAGACCCCTGAGTATTTTGTTACATGAACTCTTTTCAAATATTCTATTTGTTCACCTATTTTCAAAGTTTTCAAATAAACATTATTACTAGATTCAGCAATATTTGTTGAAAAAATATTCAAAATAATTAACGCGAGAATTATTATCAAATACGTTTTAATAGAATACACTACATCTTAACCCTGTTTATAGCTATAACTGGTGCTGTTGTTCCACGTAGATTCTTCACAGTTAATCTAATAGTATCTCTTGATCCTATTATTGAAACTGGTACGAGTATTGATGCTACATATAGCAACATACTTATAGCTATGCTTACGTAGAATCTACCATATATGTTATTGACTTCTAGAGCATTATCGCTATGACCAATATATATACATATGACTTTACCTCTACATATGTTTAAAGTTTGCCATGCTGTAAAAGCCTTGTGATCAGCTGTAACAAGTAATATTTTAGATTCAGGTAATGTAGATGCTTCAACAGCTACAGATACTTCACATGGCTGTGCAACAGCGTTCAATATTTCAGCACCGTAATAATATTTAGATTCGAGAAGTGCTCTATTAGCTAGTAGAGCCATTATATACGATAGTCTTGAAACACCCTGTGAGTCAGCGTTAATCTCAGCTACTTTGCCATTAATTTCTGTTTCAGCGCATTTAGGTATATATATGTTTAAACCTCTAATACTACTCCACGGTGAACCAGTTTTAATACTTGTTTTTAAAAGAGTCATGTGTATTCCTTGATAAAATAGATTAGTATCGGATACTAAAGCTATTGGTTGTTTATCACTAGATAATTTATATAAAACTCTATGTAGTTTCTCGTTAACTAAGTGTTCATAATTATTGTTATTACAAGATATTTGTTTAATAACGAGATCTGCTGCACCAACGTATCTCTGTATCTGCATAATTATCCTATCAATAACTTGTCTATCCTCGCTACTATAATCTAAATAAAGTGTATCAGATAATGCTTTCCATGAATTATAGAGCATTCTACTAGTTTCTTCATCTGGACCTGTTGATTCTTTAATAACTATCAGTTTTTGTTTATTATCAATAGAGTTGTTTGAATGAATATATATTTCGACTACGTTATTGTTTTCAGAAAATACTCTTCTCTCGCCAGAGTATGATTCATAATAACCCGTAGATGTTAAAGCATTGATTATTTTAGAAAAAGCTATGTAAATACCTCTAGAACCTCTCCATTCAACTACTTTAGGATAATTTATTGAAACCTCGTTCAATTTGTTGAAATCCTTTTTTTCGCCGTAGATAAATAGTTTGTGAAGCCAACGTGGACTACCTGGATAAGCAGGTATACCATATAACGGTATGTTTTCAACAATAGTGAAATAAGTTCTATCAGTTAGTATTCTAGAAGCAGAATACATTGCTGCACTTGATGCTAAACTATCGCTACCCGTTAGATCGATAACTATTTCTTTAACATTGTTTTCAAGAATTTGTTTAAATAATTTATTTAATCTAAAAATAGTATCAATTAAATTATCTTGTATAAACGATGATCCATATTCATAATCGGAAATAATAGTGACGTTAAAATCTTTAATATGTTGTAAACTCTCTCTAACATACTCTATATTATATGGATCCGTTAGTATCAGGAATAATTTAATACCAAATTCTTCATTAACTCTACCGATAATAGATGGTAAAACCCAGGGGTATTTATTTACAACAATAATACATATTTTATCAAAATCTCTTATTTTATCGCTTAAAATATTAAATAAAGCATTCAAAACAAAACCAACTCCTCTTTAAACATATTCAATCGTTTTAAAAACAAACCTGTAGGTAAATTCGACATGTTTTAGTTAATATATTATTAACTAATTTAATATTTAGAAATATAAGGTATTAATGTTTTTGAAAGAGGATGTGTTTTGAAGAAGAAAAAATTAGAAGAATTAAAAAAAGCTAGAAAGAGATTTTTCACAATATCTATGAGCATAGCTATGGTTTTTCTAACTATTCTCGTAGTGTATATGATTGTTAATCTACCAACTGGTTACTATAGAGGTAGATATAGTAGTATATTGAAAAACGTGTTTGAGAAAATACAGAGTGATGAAAATTGGGATAACGAGACAATATATAATGTTTATCTAAGAGAGATTTTTTACGAATACTATGTAAATCTATACAATACTAGTATCATATTTAATCAATCATTTCTACTAACACCAGATAATTCAATAGCAATATATAGAGTATTTCTAGGTGCTAATGAAACATTATTTATTGAAACTTATGGAAACGATACGTATTATCTAACACTTTCATTAGATGTTCAAGGTAGAATGAATCTACTTGGGTATGCAATACCGGGTAATACTTCTCGAAATATAGAGGTGAGCGATGTTATTTATTTGAAAATAGAAAGCTATAATTTAACAAAAAGAGTGATCTTGTATAATGAAACATATTTAATCATATATACTAACATATCTAAACCTGTTTCAGGATATGTTTTCGTAAACAAAACTCCTCCATTAAATCTAACGAGTATTTTGAGAATACTACCTGTCGAATACACGATATGGTTGTTTCAAAACTGGATTAGAGACAGGTATTATATAAAAACAATTGATAAAAATAATATAGAAAATGTTTTAAGGAATACTAGACCGCCGTGGGAAATACTGGATAAGAGTATTAAAGAGATAACGGTATTAGAAGCATGTATACTACTCTATAGACTCTATAGTTTAATGAATATTGAATCAAAAGTTATTGCAATAGATCTAGATGGCGATAACGAACTAGATCATTTCGCAATAGCAGTTAAGTATACTAGAACTGTTAACGATTATGTTAGGATAATGATTGACTACATATTAAACGATGCTAACATATATATTGAAGAAACAGATGTTAATGTTAAACACGCTGTTGTTGATAATACTTATTGGTTAATACTAGACCCTGTGTATGAATTAAAATACGTTCCGTCTTTCATTAAATTGAAATATTACATTAATTTAGGGATTGTTCAATGAATCTCTATCTCAATTGTTTTACCTAAAATATTTTCATTAAAAACCATATATGGTTTCTCAAAATCATAACTAATACCTAGTTCATCAACTATAATTTTCTTAACTAAATCAACATAGTATAGTAAAGCTCTCTCAATACTATTCTTATCTTTAATAGACATTAACTCAGCTTCTAGGATAATAGTCTCTTCAAGATAGTCAACATATTTCTTATCCCAGTTTTTCATAATCTCGAGAAATCTGTTGATAATTTTATCAAAATTATTATTCAAAACAAAAACACCAATAAATAAATCTCATAGACTTTTTTAAAATCAACAAGATTCCATATTTACCAAGTAATATTCGAGTACTTTTAAATAAATTGAATAGATAATACTATTCAATAATTAGCTTGTAGATTAAAAATAATAGCAAGAAATAGGTTTTCGGTGAGAAACAAATATTTTTGAAAAATAATTCAATAAAGTGTTAATCGAATCTTCCCATAGGTTAGTAGATTAGTTGAACAGTTAATTGAAACCCATTATTATATTCTTAAGAATTCGTTTAAACACAACGTAATTAATCGCAATGGCTTTTAAGCTTCTACGAGTTTTCCATGATTTGGATAATCAGTTGTTTTGTTTAAATCAATTCATTTAATCTAATTGATAGTATCCAAAGTATTATGCTTATTACAAACAATATTATCCATAAATGTGGTTTCCAATTTATCACTTTACTTCCATCTAACGGTGGTATTGGAATTAGATTGAAAAACGCTATCCAAGAGTTTAATCTTACTGCTAATATTAGAAAAACTATTATAATGAAATGTATGTTATTAATATATTTGATTAATGTTAACAATACTATTGATACTATTGAGATTAATATATTTGTTAATGGACCAAAGTATGAAACTATTCCATTAATTCTCTTAGAGTAAACAGGGTCAAATGTTGTTGAGAAAACTAAAACATACCCCGGCATTATTATTTTAAAAGGTATGTATGGTATAGCCGTTATCAATGTTAGAACAAGACCGAATGGGTCTAAAACATATCTACTATAGCAATTCATCTTCCTAGCAACCCATCTGTGTGCTAGTTCATGTGGGATTACTGCTATTGATGAAACAATTGTTGTCAATGTAAAATTTATTAAATCAATTGTTATCAAGTATCTAGATCCGAATACTAAGCTTAGAACGATTATTGTTATCAATATAGATATTTTTTCATCGAGTTCTACTATTCTATACAATTAATACACCATTCTATACTTTTTTTATTAAATATTTATTGTAGTATACAAATATAGAGATTTTCGGTGTATGTTTTGATTAATAGTAATAGATGTCTAGTTATTGCTAGATTTCAGCCACTTCATCATGGTCATTTAAATGTATTAAAATACTGCAGTAGTATATGTAGTGAAACAGTTGTAGTAATAGGTATGGCTAGTCGTAGCCATACACCTGATAATCCATTTACAGCTGGTGAGAGAGTGTTGATGATCAGGGAGAGTTTGAAATGGGCTAAACTTCCTCTTGAAAACTATATTACAGTTACATTACCGACTATTGAAGTGAGTAGAATTGCTGTACACTATGTTAAACTATATAGTCCTCCGTTTGAATACGTTATTGCTTTGAATCCATTTGTTCAGAGAATTTTCAGTGAAGAGGGTTATAAAGTAATATCACCACCTGAATTTAATAGAAATATTTATAGAGGGAGTGTTATAAGGAGTATGATAGCAAGAGGCGATGATAAATGGAAAGAACTTGTACCACCTCCCGTTGTAGATATTATTGAGAAAGTTGACGGTATTAATAGAATTAAAATGCTATATAGAGGTGAATTTCCTAGTTCAATAGATCTATAGATAATAGAGGTGGTTTATTGAATATTGTTTTTAAATGCAAAATGTGTGGTCATTGTTGTAAAAAATCTCCAGTTTCACTACTTCCACATGAAGATATTTTATTGAGAAGACTCGCCGAGTTTTTTAATCTAGAGTATCGTTCAACACCTGGTTATAAATTCTACGATGCTCTCAGTAGATCATATATTGCTGTTAGTTATGTAATGGAGCTTGTTGATAATAAATGCGTGTTTCTTAGAGATAACAAGTGTTTAATACATGATATATATAAGCCTTTTATATGTAGATGTTTTCCATACGTACCGCGTAGTGTTAAGTACAATATCGTTTGGAGTTCGAAAGTGATATACCATACTGTAGAGTATGGAATTAGCTCGGAGTGTACTTTTATGAAAGAATATGGGAGTTTTTTGAGAAATATATTGGAACACGATAGCTCGTATATATATAGATTTCTAGGTAGAGAAATTAACGTAGCTAGAGAAATGGAGGAAAAGAGATTGATTCTTTTAAATATGCTTTCAAATGCTTGGAGAAATGGTCGTGTAGAATTAGCTGAGGGTTCTTGTTCAACAAATAGAGTTGTTAATTTATACGAATTTTTGAGAACGATTTACCCAGATCTTCCATATTTCCTCGGTTTTAATAGGTTAGCAATTGAGGTGTGATATATTGTTTATCGATAGAAATATTCTAGCGGTAAAAACACTTGAGATTCTGAAGAATACTATTGAAATACCTATTCAGAATCTTGCAGGTTACACAGGTGTATCTATTGATGAATTAAATAGTGTTTTGAAAGAACTGGCTAAGTACTATTTCATAGAGTTTTCAAATAATAGAGTTAGCTGGAGTAGAGCTGATAATCCATCGTTAATTAAACCATGGGGTTGGAATATTGTTCACGAGATTATCTTAGGTTCTACTCAAGAGTATATACGTGGATGTAGTTTATGGACTGTTGTAGTAGCTGAGCTACAGATTTATGGTAGAGGTAGACATGGTAAGAAATGGTATAGTAATTTAGGTGGATTGTGGTGTAGTTTTAGACTCACGATTAGATCCGATAATATAAACTATCTTCCTCTAGCTGTACCTTTGATAATTGTTAATATTCTGAACCGATACTACGGTATCAATGCTTTAATCAAATGGCCTAATGATATAATATATGGAAATAAGAAGTTAGCTGGTTTAATAATTGAAGCTGAAGCATTACATAATATGTTCATAGCTAATATTGGAATAGGTTTTAATGTTAACAATAACCCCCCTATACCTGGTAGTATTAGTTTAAGAAATATTGTTGGATATAAAATACCGCGTAATGGATTATTATCACAATTAATTGGATGGATTGGTAGATTAGAGAAACTATTGATTGAACCGAGAAAACTTGTAGATGAATATTTAGCTAAATTATCTACACTCAATAGAATGGTTCAAGTAAAAACTTCTTCAGGTACTATAATAGGTAGAGCTGTTAATGTAAATGAATACGGTGAACTAGTGATGAGAGTGAATGGTGAAGAAAAAATATTTACTGCTGATGAAGTAATAGAGCTTAGACATATCGATTGATCAACCGATTCTACCGTTACTGAAGAATATTGCCGGTACATGCATTATTCCATATACATTGATTACTTCACGACCAATACCCTGTATGTTTCTACCGAGCCATTCATAGATATTTCCAACTAAAACGTTTCCTTTAACAGCTTTCTTAACTTCACCGTGTTCAACTAGTAAACCATGTGATATAGTTGCTTGAGTAGATCCGTTAACTGGATTTGACATCCAGTATCCAATTAAACCATGTACGATAATACCTTTCTTCAACTCGCTGATCATTTCGTCGAAATTCATTAATAATCCTCTACCTTTTAGAACAAAGTTTGTGAAACCAGGTGTTGTTACAGATGATGGTGTTTGTCTAATACCATTACCTGTAGATTCTCTATTCTCTCTCTTAGCTGTATAGTAGTTATATAGATATGTTTTTAAAACACCTTTTTCAACAATATTCTTCTTCATAGTAGCTATACCTTCATCGTCGAAAGATCTACTACCTATACTCCAATCTATAGCTGGATCATCTACGATATCGATGTTTTCCGATAATATTTGTGTTTCAATCTTATTCTTAAGAGGACTTCTATTTTCTTGAACAGATAGTGCTGAAAAAGCTGGTGATAAAGCTGATGAGATAAAAGCAGCCGTCATATATGGATCCAAGATTACAGAGTATTCGCCGGATTCAATATTAGATGCTTTAATAAACTTAATTGAATACTCTCCTCCACGATTAGCTTCACGTAATATATCGTTAATACTCAATCTCCTAGATTGGTAAATAGCCCAATAACTAGATTCTTCACCGTCTTTACGAGACTTTATTTCTAAAAACATATTATTCAACGTTCCTTCACGATACTGTTCCTCACCATCAATATTTGAAATATAGACACCGCCTACGCTTAATTCGAATGAACCCTCTGTTACAAATGTTTCATCAGCACCGTGTTTTCTAGCTGATTCAATCGAGGTTTCTATAGCGTTATTGATTATGTCAAGGGCTTCACTATGATCTATTTCAACAATTTTCTTATCAAAAATACTTGATTCAACTCCTCTTCCATATTTCTTAGCGAAGCCGGTGAATTTTTCATCTTCACGTGAAGCTTTGATAATGCTAATTAACCTATCTAGTATTCTGTCAACATCTATATCGAGGTCTCTTAATCCAATACTACCTATTTTCTTACCAATAGCTCCTATTATACCATAGTTAATACTCGTTTTATCAACAACTGATTTAACTCTACTCCTAGATATTTCAATATGTATTTCTCTACTCCATACACCATAAAACTCTAGGTCGCTCAAACCCTTCTCAATAGCTCTACTTCTGAATTTACTAGATAGATTAAACAATATCTCCTTCACGTATACCCTCCTCCACCGAGGATTATTTCACGTACACGAACATGGGGCCCGCCATCGCCTACTCTAGCTCTTTGATAAGCTTTACCGCATCCACCGAATACACTCGTTGTTACAACGAGGTCTCTTCCAACTGCATCGACGTTTTTCAACGTATCAAGTATATTACCGGAAAGCATGACTCCGCGAACTAGTTGAGCTAATTCACCGTTTTTAACCAAATAACTTGGTCCAGCTGTAAACGTAAAAGTTCCCATAGATGTATCCACTTGACCGCCCATAGCTCCTCTACCTCTGACATAAATACCTTCACGAGTATCTCTAATAATCTCCTCTGGTTTCCAATCTCCTGGAGCCATATATGTATTTGTTTGTCTAATAAGTATGGGATGCTCATAGTACATTACTCGAGCATTACCAGTTGGTTCACCACCAAGTCTAATAGCTGTCTCTAAGCTATGTAAATATGTTTTTAAAACACCTTTCTCAACAGTTATGGTTTTCGTTTTCGGAGTTCCTTCATCATCATAAGGTAGATAGTATCCTCCTTCAACTCTACCATCATCTATTACAGTTACTAGTTCGCTAGCTATTTTCTCACCAATTCTTCTCTCTAAAACACTACCACCAGATTCTACTATATCTGCTTCAGTAGCGTGTCCAAAAGCTTCGTGAAGCATTAAACCAACCATTTCATTATCGAGAACGACCGTGTATTTACCTGGTTTAACTACAGGAGCTTTAGTAGCTTCAACAACTAATTCAGCGTTTTCACGTCCAAATTTGACATAATCCATTCCTTTAATAAACTCCCATCCAGCTACACTAGATTTTTGATCATGCAGTCTCTCCATAACATTCTCTACACGAGCTACTAGAAATGTACTTAAACCAATTAAACTAATTGTTTGTTCAATAAAATCACCATTACTAGATACGTATACTCTATAGTCTCTTTCAAAACCATATCTTACAACACTACTTACAATACCATTAACTTCTTTCGTCGATCTATATGTATCCATTAATACTTCTAGTTTATTAGATGGATCTACTTCCAAAGGATCTATTGAATAGTGACTAACAATCCTATCTCTAAATGTTCTACGTTTAAGTATCTCAACTAGTGCTGAGTATTTTCTAGCAGATCTAGCTATCTTAATAGCTTTATCGATAGAGTCTTTAACAGATTCGAAATCTAATCTATTGGTAGCTGAATAACCAATAGTTTTATCAACAAGAACTCTGACACCGAGACCTTTAACAATACTCGTATCATAGGATCTCACTACACCATTATCTATAACAATAAGTTCATATAGAACTTCCTGATACCTAATATCAATGAATTCAGCACCACGTTCTCTACCATAGTTAATAGCTTTTTCGAGAATATCTAACGACATTACAGCAATCACCTTCAATAGAATATTACATTACCAGTAAATATAACAGTTATTTACAAAACTTTATTTGATTAGAAATACTCAATTCTTCGATTAGAAATGGATTACATCAAACGCGTTATATAATTAGATTTGTTTGTTAAATACATGGATTGGTCAATACATATCGTGTTTTCTATTAAGATAATACATAGAGGTAACGAATTGATCATATATTGAAGAGTCGATCAATACCTATTATTCGCTTTTAACTATTGAGAGAAACGTTAAATATAGTATTCTGTTTCGAATCACTTCATGTTGGTTAAATACAAGGTATTGAAAATTAACGCTAATATAGATAGTTAAAATAATAAAATAAAGTGGTATTAATATAGATTGAAATTAGATTTAGTTTTCTTTTAAAATTGGTTATTATTCTAGGTGTTTTAATGATAACAAAAGATCCTTTTGTTTTGAATATAATGGATCGTTTGCGCGAAATATTGAATACTGAACTCGTTTACCCCGTTCACATTCATGTAGAAGAATATGGAGAACCTGAGAGAGGTCCATGTGTTGAAGATACCGATTTACCCGATGAATTAAAGAAAATTTTGATCAACAATGGTATTAGGTATTTATACAGTTTTCAATGGGAAGCTTATAGAAAAATTATTAGCGGTAGGAACGTTGTCATAGTTGCTGGAACAGGTACTGGTAAGACGGAAGCTTTTCTTCTACCAATTTTCAAATATATCTATTCGAGGAAAAAGAGTAATCCCGAAGCAATACTCGTATATCCAACTAAGGCTTTATCGAGAGATCAGTTGAAGAGGATTCACAATTATCTAGGTTATGGTTTATTTACTGCAAGTGTATATGATGGAGATACATCTCGTAAAATACGCGAGAGAATTGTAAATAATCCACCAGATATTATCATAACTAATCCGGATATGATTAATCTTGGTTTAGTTTTTAGCCAGCATATTAGAAACTTTATTAATAAAAGTAGATTTTTCGTATTCGATGAACTCCATGTTTATGAAGGTGTTTTAGGTTCACACGTCAAATATGTTATTGAGAGGATTAAGAGGTTTAAGAAAAACAATGATTACGTCTTCATAGGTTCTTCGGCAACAATTGGTAATCCAAAAGAATTTGCCGAAACACTTTTTGGAACCGAAGTAGATGTCGTTAAAGGTCCGTATAGAAGGCGTGGTAAAGCAGTTCACGTAGCGATAACTACTGGTGGTTTAAGTAGATGGTCTGTTTCAGCAGCACTAGCTAAAACCTTAGCTGAACAAGGTTTTAAATTCATTATTTTCGCTGATAGTCAGCAAATGGCTGAAGTTGCTGCTAGAATTATTAGTAAAAACTATGGTTTAGAAGTTTACGTCCATAGAGCTGGTTTACCGGCTGAAACTAGGAGAATGGTGGAGATGAAACTACGTGATGGATTAATAAACGGTGTAGTTGCTACACCAACACTAGAGTTGGGTATAGATATTGGATACCTGGATTCAGTTATTCTTGTTTCACCTCCACCTACTTATGCTAAATACTTGCAAAGATCTGGTAGAGCCGGTAGAAGAGGTAGAGTTGGATATATATTTATGATCTTAGGAGATGATCCTATTGACGCTTACTATGAGAGGAATCCTAGTAGATTTTATGAACAAGAGATCCCTCCATCATATATAGAACCGTTGAATGAAGAAGTTTTAAAAATTCATTTAATAGCGCTTCTTCTCCAGGAATCTAGGATTCACGTTAGAGATATTCAACCTTATTGGAAAAGAGTTCTTAATAGTTTGCAATATCAGAGGTTGATTGTTCAAACAGGTTCATATGTTTATCCAAATTACAGACTAGCTAGAATTTATTTTAAAGAATACGGTAGAATACGTGGAACAGGTCCATTAATAGATATACTTGATGAAACTACTGGTGAGATTATTGGTAATAGAGAATTACCTCAAGCTCTCCTCGATCTACATCCCGGTGCTGTATATTACTCGTTTGGTAAACCATATTTATCAACACGTATTGATTTAGATGAGATGAAAGCATATGTTAAACCATTACCAGATACTGTATCATACTACACTAGGCCATTATACACTGTTGAATTAGTAGACTTGTATGAAATACGTGAAAGAATCAGCGATCGGGGAATACCATTAACATACGCTCACGTTAAACTAGATTTCATTGTTGAAGGATATGTCGTTAAACAATACGGGGAGAGTGAAGATAAAGGTCAGAGAAAACTATTAAATAATCCAATAACCTATCGGTTTGAAACAAAAGCTGTTATTGTAAAATATCCTTTATTATTCGAAAACTGGGGTTTAATCGAATATGCTGAAGCTTTCCACGCTATAGAACACTCTATAATATCAGCCACTAGACCAGTTTGTGGAGCAAGTATATGGGATATGGGAGGTATTAGTTATCCAAACGGTCGCATAGTTTACTACGATGGAGTCGTTGGTGGTTCTGGTTTATCACTACTACTTTTCAACAGGTATGAGAAAGCTGAGGACATTGCTTACGAAATATTAGCGAAATGTGATTGTGAAGACGGTTGCCCAAGATGTATATATTCTCCATTCTGTGGAAACAATAATCAAATACTATCTCGTTTGAAAGCATTTAAAATACTGTATAATGTTTTAAAAGGAGAAGCTAAACACGTTAGAAAACAAATAGAGATCACTTATAGTAAGCCAATAGTCTAAAAAGATACTAAATGTAATTTATTAATATAGATGACCGGGGCCTCACCTAGACGACTCTCATCATGGAGGATGAAGAATTCACGGACCGGGGGATTTTCGTTTAATTATAAATATTGTTGATATAATTATCGCTGCAGAAACTATTATTATTAAAACAATCATTAGAGAATAGAGAGGAAATGTATAAACATTTTCCATAGTTTCTGTTTGAAGCGTTTGTGATGGTATTGATACAAGTCTAGCTCCAGTTACCGGTTTAACACCTAGTTCTTTCTCAATATCTATAGCATTTACATTTATCTCTTCTATTGATTTATTTAGAACAAATATATTGAAATAGTTAATAAACAACTCGGGGTAATCGAATGCTCTACCCTGTATGTTAAAAGATGTTAGGTAGAAGTATTCAATACGTGGGAGGAAATCTAATTCAAACACTCTACTAATATTGTTTAAAATATATATTGCTTTAGAAGTGTTATAATCTATGAATAATCTAAACGTAATAGTAGATTCGTTTAGATAACCTATTTCAAACCACTGGCTTTGATTACCAGCCATGAGATATACTCTAGCCTTATCTTCATCTGGATCCTTCATTACAATGAATCCATAACTATATCCTCCAGTTGGTTTCAAATAAAAGCCGAAAACACCGTAATCATTCATAGATCTAACTGTAATATTCATATCCAATACATAGAGATTACCTTTCACGGGAATAAACAATTCTTCACGATAAGCAGTTTTTAACAAAGGTAGTTGAATTAAAACAATCATGATTACTAGAAAAAAATATGTAATATTCTTAAACAAATAAGTCACCTCAATTACCAATATTGCTATAATCTCTTTTGTGTAATAAATACTGTTATCTTAGATTCTTTATCCAACGCTCTAGCTCTAAACAATAGTATTGTATACACGTTTTTATCGATAATAAATAAATCTCTTTCACCCGGTTTAACTCGGTTACCATGGAGTTTGTTGAAAAAACTCATAAATTCATCGGGATAAACATGTGGAGTCAAACTACACATTATTTCATATTCAACGATACTTTCTCCATTATTATTAACTTGTATAGCTATTAAATCCCATTCACCGATTTCAACTAATGGTTCGAATAAAATCCAATCTTTACTAACAGGATAATCCCATGCAAGTAGCCAGTATAAAGCTGTCTTAGTTGGTAAACCTAGTATTTCAACAACTTGAGAAGAATATTTACCACGCCAATCAATTGCACCAATATTTCCATTCAATAATGGGAAAACATGTGTTGTTTCGTAGAAACCATGATAAATTGGTCTATATAGTTCTCTATATTCACCACGTAGTAGATTAGTATGTGGTTTTATAAAACCCCATCTAGGTCTACACTCACGATCTACAGCAATTATTCCACCACCACCTTCTAAACCTATGATCGTTAGATTACCGTTAGCTTCAGCTAATCCTGTTCTAAAAGCACTATGGGGGTGGTAAAGCCATGTAGCGTTCATACATGGTGGATTACTTGGACAACTCCATATTATTTTACCGTCATCACTTATTTCATAAACACCATAAGGATTAGAATTACTAACTACTATATAGTTTCCACCAAAACTCTCTACGTGACTAGATGCTATAGCATATACTGTTGATATCTTAGAAGCTTGTTTTAATGGAAAACCCCATTTAACAACTCCGTTGAAATCTATTTTTCTAACCCATCCACTACTATAATCGTCTATTATCAATCCATCTCCGTTAACAGAAGGTATGATATCGTGAAGCCACTCAGAACCATTTATTTTCAATACATGCTTAATACTATTACTTTTTCTATCAATAACTATTAATCTATTGTCCATATCAGCACACACTATGTCACCAAGACTAGCATTTATTTTATTAACAACATAACTCCAAAACGGACCCGTTATGGGATTCTGATCTGTGATCATGTGTGCGATATGTGGATTAGGAACTCTACTACCAGGTACTTTAAACTTCCATTGAATTACTTTATTTTCAAGATCGTAAATATATACGCTGTGTCTTATGTGTGGATCGGCCATAACTAGTTTTGGTTTTCCATCTAAGGGGTCTATGACTTGTTCAGCATAGTGTGGTGCATATCCCCATTTACTAAACAATACTCGGAATTTCAAACCACCAAAATCATAAACAGAATCTTCATTCAAGACTAATACCTCCAAATATTCTTGTGTTTTCTGAAAATTTAAACTAAATTTTATATTCAATGTAATCAAGTAGTTCGGATATCATAACTTTTGCTGTTCTCCAAGCTGGACCAGCTGGACCCTGTATTACTACTTTGTCGTTTTCAAGTATGAATTCTACGACATTATGTAGTGGTGAAGCGTTTGCTAAAGGATCGTTTTTATCAATTTTAACAGGATGTACTATGAATTTTCTCTCAATATAATCTGCTTCAGCAATGTATCTGTATCTCTGATTGTTTTCTAAAACCTCTCTAATCTCGTTTTCAGAAACACTTTCTAAAGGTATTTTTTCAATCTCATATATTGAAACACTATATCTTAGAGTAGATGAAATAATAGATAGTTTAGCACTAGAATCCCAACCATGAGTATCTAACCAAGGTTCTGGTTCAGCGAATTTATCTTTAACTGCTCGTTCAACAGCTTGTTTATAACTATATCCTTTTTCAACAAGTGTAATTATGTAATTCGTAGTAGTGTTTAATAAACCTTTAACTTTCTCTACATTTCTTCTACGCAAAGCACGGGCGAGTTCTATAGTAGGCGTACCTGCTGTAACAGTTGCTCTATATCCAATAAATAGATTTCTTCTACGGATTTCTTTCATCAACTTATCGAACTCTATTGACAATACTGTTTTATCACATGTTATAATAGATATGTTGTTTTCTAATAATCTATAGTAAATCGATCTATTTGGTTCACCAGTTAGATAACTAGGTGGTAGAGTTATGAATGCTATTTCGACATCTTTTTCAACAAATACTTCAACACTATTCTTCGATTCAATAAACTTTCTATGATTAAATAGTTTTAAACCAACATTAGCGAGATCAACTAATTCACGGAGAGTATTCTTTTCATCAACAATAACGTAACCCGTCGATGATGAAACAATTTTTAAATCAACATTGTTTAAACCCGCTAATTCTAATACAAGTGATCTGCCTACGTTTCCGAAACCAATAACACCTACGTTAATCATAACAATCCCATTATATAGTATTTAGCAATAGTTTCAAAAACCTCTCTTTTTAAAACAAAATATTCTTCCAGGTGATTTGATGAAACATTCTGAGAAAAACGTGAACAATCCTCTACATAGAAGTTATATAGCACTAGTTTTGTTAGCAGTATTCTTTGTTTTAACAATTATTTTACCGAGAATAATAACGATAGGTATTAGTAGAAACTTGTTGACAACTATTGGTTCAATAAACATAGAGTATAAGTGGATGTGTAATAAATCACTATCGTTAATAATTAAAAACAATTATAGCGTAGAAGTAAAACTAGAAGTATTTAAATGTGGATTCAACGAGTATTTTCTAAACAATACTATTGTTAAACCAGGAGAAGTAATCGTAATTGATTTAAAAATGGATTTGAACAAAACATGTTTAGCTACATTAACTTATTCTATCAATGGATACAAATACGGTAAGTTAATAGTTATAGAACCATTTAAAAACTCATGCTAGATCAAGGTATTGTTTATGAGAGTAAATATTTGTTTAATCAATATAGTTGAATTCCATTAAAAACAATCTTATTCACATTTTGAAAATATTTTAAAAATATTTAAAAAATTAATCAGCAATTCTAAGATTTTTTAAAACGTTCTTCGTATTCAACTCTACCTCTAGGATGATAACCTAGTGCTTCCCAGTAACCATCTCTATACTCGCTTAAAAATAGTAATCGGTTAACCCATTTAGCACTTTTCCAACCATATAATTGTGGTATTACTAATCTAGCTGGATAACCATGTTCTATTTCAAGAGGTTTACCGTTCATCTCTATAGCTATTACTGCATCATCGTTTAAAGCTTCATCAATAGGTATTATTGTCGAGTAGTTATCTAAACACTCAACATATATCCATTTCACACTCTCTCTTGGTTTAGCTCTCTCAATAATGTTTCTAAGCAATGGACCCGTAAACTCTACTTCATCAATACTCCAACCTGTAACACAGTGGAAACTCGTTTTAATAGTTTTTAAACCAAGTGTATACAGATCCGCTAAATTCAATTCAAATTCGTTTTCAACTTCTCCTCTAATCTCGATCCTCCAATTGGAAAGATCTTTTCCTTTCAGACCACCCAGTATCGAATATACTATAAGATTTGGTATATAGTATTGTCCAGGGGGTATTCTACCAGACCTTACTCTATAATTTGTTTTTACAATATCTTTTGAAGCATCGTATTTTTCGAAACTAACCTGTGGTATTAGTGATCGATCTGGTATTGTAAACAATATTCTTATAACACTATTATACTGTGAAACAACTCTAATACCAATATACTTGTCTTCTAAACAGATTCTATACTTGTATAGCATATGTGTTGTACCAATGTTTTCATTGGAATGGAATTCTAGTTCACCATTATAATTCATTTTTCTAATAAATTGTTTAATAAGCCACGTTAGATCACTTATCGATTTAAAAACATAGTTGTTTACCGGACAGTCTACTACATATTCGACTCCTTTATCGCTTAAACCCTTATTGCTTGTTAAATAACATTTAATAACCATCTATCGATCACTTACGTTTTTATTCTAACTATTTTAATACCCTCACTATCAATAGTATACATAGTCCAGGATATTCGATGAGGCGTATTCTTCATTTTCTTAACAAGAACTTGTCTAAGAGGTATCGGTAACTCGCCCATTAAAGGGTGTTGAACAATAACTTCTGTTGTTAATATACCATCTACTAAATGCTCTATACTATTCAGAAACTCAGCATAATAATTCGTGCTAGTATGTAATGTTGCAATAGTTACAACGCTTCTCAATTTAGATACGTTAGCTCTAAGTATTTTAACTAATTCCAGTACACGGGATGGATCATGGTAGTTTAAAAATTCATTTAATGAATCAATTATAACAACTCCTTTCTTAACAATATTCTTCTCATCTAATATTTTCAAAATAGTATATATTGTATTATCAATATCCTTCGGATCCACTTCAGCTACAACGGATTCATGTAGTCTTCGACGTTCTTTTTTAAATAAATAAGTATATCCATCTATTATGTAGAATAAATTGTTTTTAACATATTTATCAATATCTACATTAAACGATTTAAATTGCTCAATTGTCGTTAAAGGATCGTCGTCGAAATCAACATATACAACTGGTTCGTTGACAGCTAGAATACTAGAAGCTATACTGTTAACTAAAACTGTTTTACCTGAACCACCTGCACCCGATATTATCATAAATGTATTTCGCGGAACTCCTTTAGGCAATATGTATTTTATTAAATCGTTTTCAATAATGAGGTAATCTATCAAAACCCTGCACCTAAGTATATTTTCTGTATCCATAATTAAATAATCTATGGTTTATCTAAGTACTATTGAGTAAAACAAGGTGAGTGTATTGAATAAACCACTTGAAGGATTACGTGTTCTCGATTTCTCACATACATTAGCCGGACCTTTCGCTACAATGATTCTATCGGATCTCGGGGCTGATGTTATTAAAATAGAGTCTTTAACTGGAGATGAAACTAGAGAATGGGCTCCATTCATAAACGGAATTAGCGTGTACTATTTATCTATAAATAGAGGTAAGAGGAGTTTAGCTATTGATCTGAAGGCTGAGGAAGGACGTGAAATTATTTACAGACTTGTTGAGAAAAGTCATATTGTTTTCGAAAACTATAGACCAGGTGTTAGAGAAAAACTAGGCGTTGACCCCGATAAACTATTTAGTATTAATAAAAACCTCGTATACGTTAGTATTAAAGGATTTAAACCAAACTCTATCTACGAAGAACTACCGGCTTACGATATCGTTATACAGGGTTTGAGTGGTTTAATGCTTTCAACTGGTTTCGAAGACCAGCCTCCTATTCGAATACCTTTTGCATTATTCGATGTATTTACAGGTATGATGGCTGTTATATATGCTTTAACAGGTTTATACAGTAGTGTTAAACCATACTATGCTGAAGTTTATTTATTCGACACAGCTGTTTTCTCAATGTGCTACCTACCGTTAATCTACTTGTTAACAAATAGGAAACCTATGAGAATGGGACATGCTCATCCATCAATCGTACCCTATCAGGCTTTCAAAGATAGTGATAATAAATGGTTTATAGTAGCTGCAGCTAACGATAGATTTTATCAAAAACTATGTGAAGCTATTGGTAGAAGAGATTTAGCGGAAGACTCTAGATTTAAAACTAATCCAGATAGAGTTAGGAATAGAGATATTCTTGTAAAAATACTTGAAGAAATATTTGTTGAAAAACCTAGAGAATACTGGTTAAATATTCTTAGGAAAAACCAGGTCCCCTCGGCTCCTGTTTATGAATTAGATGAAGTATTTAGAGATCCATATGTTTTAGGAGAAATTGTTTTTGAATTAAAACACCCTAGACTCGGTTCTATTAAACAACTAGCTCAACCAGGTATGATTAACAATAATAGAATGTATTCTACAAGACATCCTCCTGAATTAGGTGAAAATACTGTTGAAATTCTTAGAGAACTAGGTTATTCAGATAGTGAAATAGAGAGTTTAATCAATAGAAATATTGTTAAAACAGTTTAAACCAGTGTTTTCACATATTTTCAATATATATTGATTGACGGGTGATTTGTTATAAGATTTAAAACCGTCTTGTTCACTATAGTTATAGTATTATCGGCGTTAATCAGTTTATTAGCTTATTTCACTCTAACTCAACGTAGAGATATAGCAACTACTACTTATATTGGAGGAGAAATCATCTATCTACCATTACCACGTATTAGAAGCGGAGATCACGTATTAAGTGTTGAAGAAGCTATAGCTTATAGAAGAAGTATTAGAGAATATCTTGATCAACCCATAACTATTCAACAATTATCTCAAATACTATGGGCTACCTATGGTGTAACAGATCCTTTGCGTGAATTTAAAACTGTACCGAGTGCTGGAGCAACTTATCCACTTGAAATATACGTTGTTGTTAAAACAAATGGTGTTATTTTAGAGAATAATGAATACCTAGAACCAGGTGTGTATAAATACGATTGGAGGAGGCATGCTCTAATACTTGTTAAAAAAGGAGATTTCTCAAGAGATTTAATGAGAGAAGCTTTAAATCAAGAATGGGTTGGTAATGCTAGAGTTAATATTGTTATAGCAGCTGTATTTGAGAGAACTACGAGGAGATACGGTGATAGAGGCGTTAGATATGTTTACATGGAGGTTGGTCATGCTGGTCAAAACGTTTACTTAATATCAACGAGTCTGGGACTCGGTTGTGTAGTTATTGGTGCTTTCAACGATGACGGTGTTAGTAGAGTTGTCGGTTTAAGTAGTGATGAAAAACCTCTATATATAATATCAATTGGAGTACCTAAAACACCGTATAGAGTATCTGAACATAGTATTCACAACTATATTTTGAATAATAGAAAAACCCCATAGATCGCTAAATCGATGCTATACTAGATTCAATACCAGTAGTTGCTATTCTTAATTTAACTAGTTCGCCGTATAGCTTCCAGTACTTATAACCAGTCAGTATGTATGTGATTAGAGTGATGAAAAAGTTTATAACACCAGTTATCGTTAACGGCAATAAGACTATTAGTAGTTCTGTATAAGCATTCTTCAAATCTACTAAACTTTCAGCTCTATCAACTGTTTTAATAACGTTATCTAATCCCGGAGCAGTTAAAGGATGTAATGCAAATAATATGAAATGTATAATACCCAGAGCTATAAATAATATTGTTAAATATATTGGTATGAATCTACGAGTATCCCTGTAGAGTTGTCGAATACCGAGAGATTCCAGTATCAAACCTAAACCAATAGCTAGCTCAGTTATGTAAACTCCAGGGTTTTCCATTTCATTCTTAGTTATAATTGTTGTATTTCGTAATAGTTCTTTATATTGATCGAAAGTAATCTCACCGGGTGGTAGTATCTCAAAAGTACTCATGGCAATAGTTGTCGATACAAATAGAGAATACGCGATCGATATTAATAGTATTACTGCTCCTATCAATGCTATTTTATAGAATTTATTGGCTAATCTAATGCTCAGTTTTAACCAGCTGATAAATGTTAATACGAATCCAAATATATTTATGAAAGGAAATATTCTCAGAATATATCCTATAGTGAAGAATACTCTTGTAGCCCTAACATCTTCTTCAGAAATCCTCAACTCTGTAGCCATTTTAAAACACCTATCGTTTAATATATTTCTCCAATATATTAATAATTTCTCTAGTTCTCTCTCTTTCAAAGTGTTTTATACATTGCGTTATCATTAATAATCTGTTTTTCTTATAATTTTCCTCGCTGATCTTTCTCTCTGCATATAGTCTTTGTATACGAGATTGACATTCTTGTTCAAACTCTAGTCTCCAAGGTAGTACTATGTATATCTCTCTATAACGTGGATCAGCTAAACCTATATAAACCAGTCTCGTTAAACCAATTTCATCTAAAAGACTCTTAACATTATTGTATTCGTTTCTCTCAAATACAAAACACTCGAATTGTTTGAAAGCATTCAGTATTCTCTTAGCTAACTCTATTTTCTCATCTGTATTCATTTCGCTTCATCACCTAGTTTAGTCTCTTTTACAGGTATTTTGAAATAATCAGTAAATAAACGAACTAACCAAGCATTAACAGGGTTTCCAATACTTTTTCTCAAAAAACCGTTTACATACTTAGCTCTGTAAAGTAATTCACCTTTATAATTATAAACTTCTATATAACCCTTAACAATATTGAGAAAATTTCTAGTGAAATAACTATATACAATATAGTCTCCTTTATCAACTCTAAGCTTAATTCTGCGAGCACTACCTTTACAGTAAACAGGTTTAGCAATATTTTCTTCAATAATGTATTTTTTTAAATTCCTTTGATCAACAATACCTTTATCTTTACTATATATCATTACTAGAGATACTCTACGGTGTCTACCGGTTCTACTTCTACTATTTTCTAAAACGTATTCACCAACAATATAGCTCAAATTAATTCAACTCAAACCATTTATATATAGTAAGCTATTCTCTTTTAAATCAATATTGAAACGAAAAGCTTCAGCTATTAAAACGAAAGGTTTGTTTTTCAAATGTTTTGAAACAAGTACTCTACAATTATCTATTACGATTTGTTTAACTCTACTGAATTCTTTAGATTCAACTAGTTTCCCCTCTTCATTGTATAGACTTATTGATACATCGAATTCTTCTGGTTTATATTCTAAAACTATAAATAATCTATTCAATTAAATCCACCATTGAGTATGTTATATCTAGATACTTTAATAATACAGAGATTGTTAAATAAACTATAAGTATTCTTGACTAAAATTTATATCAAAACATTTTTACACAAGTCTAATCGATTAATTCGATATAAGTATGTTGTTCGTAAACACCGATCAATAGTCTATAAGTATCTTTTAAAGGATTATATTGTAGTAAACTACGTGTGATACATTTACCTCCTTCATAGAATAATGGAGTGAATAGTGTTTCAAATGATAATACATATTCTAGATCAGATCTTGGTTTAAAGCCCTTTCTATAAACCCATTTATTTATGAAACCTTTTGATGGATAATTCAAAGCATCTAAACTGCTCTCAAACTCGATAAATCCCTCGAAAACTCCTATAGAGACCCATTTTTCACCATTATCAATGTATTCGAAAACACCTTTATTGAATATAAATGAATACTCTATATCATTGAATAATCCTCTTCTCCAAACTCTATATAGTTTATAAATAGTTTTTGGATCAATGTTAGTAACTTTAAAAACTCTCTTACACCAGTTTTTTAATCTATCTCCACTTAAGCTCTTGAATAACGATGGATTTTCTACTATAAATTCAATAGTATCTCTCGAATCTTTTAAATCATATATAACTAGATCTATATCACTATATTTTGGATTATGAATACCTATTAGCAATGTACCCGTTAAACCAATACTATCTAATCTAATATTCCTACATAGTTCAAACAATATTTCTAAACAATTCTTTTCTAGAATGTCTCTTGGTTTTTCAATAATCTCTTTAACCCTGTATCTAGGATCATATACTTTACTAATCATGCTTATTGGAATAATAGGTGTTTCTGAACCATAATTTGGTATAAATGTTTTCCACGGAGTACTATTGTAAACTTCTCTTTTATCATAGTATTTAACTAATCGTTCGTAGCAATCGTATTTACTACACCATATTGTCTCCCTACTCGATCCGCAATACTTTACATAACCTATGATAAAGCTATTTGAATGAGTATTGCCGACAACAACAGCGTAACAATTGTTTTTCAAATAGAGATAATAATGGTCTAATACTTTATACAAGTTATTCTCTCCTTACTCTTTCCTCTCCGATAATCCAGTATTCACCGTCTTCTCTCTTCTCAAGTTTGAAGATAGGAGGTTCTTTCTTAATTCTCTCTACAATCTCTTCTAGTGCTTTGAAAACTTTTTCTCTACTAATACCTGAGATTATAACGTATAATGTTGGTTCACCTGGTTTTAAACAACCGATTCTATGTATTATGAAAACACTATCTAAACTATACTTATCTCTCTCTTCATTTGCAATATTTTCTAATATGCGGGTAGCATAGGGTTCGTAAACACTATATTCTAATTCATAAACTTTCCTATCATCTACAATTCCTTTAACGAATCCGATAAAACAAGCTAAAGCTCCACAACCTCTAACACTACTCTCTTTCATTATTTCCTCGATTAACTTAGAAATATCTATTTCATCACGTGTAATAATTGCTTTAGTAACCATTATCAACCACCTGAGACCGGTGGTATTAAAGCTACTTCTTCATTATCTTTAACTACATATTTACTATCAACTCTAATACCGTTAACTAGAATAATCGGTTTAATACTGTCGATGATTCTAGATAAAGCAGGGTATTTGTCCACTAGTATTTTTAACAACTCTTCTACAGTAATTGGTTTCTGAAACTCTAATATATCGTTACTAGCGTAATCACTGTATATTGAGAAGAATTTTATTTTAATTCTAATCAAAACTATCCCCTAATCCTTTACTTAATATCATTTTTTAGATTAATATATGAATTGAACTATGTGTTAAAATAATATGATTTAGATTCAGTATTTGATTCCACGTATAGTATTGATAGTGTTTAGTCTCTTCTCATTACAAAATGATTCCGGCAATATTTTAGAGTATTCTTAACTCAATACTTTTTCAACGAATACTTTATATTCTCTATGAATTATTGTTTTTAAACGGCATAAGTATGAATAATTATTCCGTAGATACGGGGGATTGATGGTTTTTGAATAAAACTGGTACTAGTGATTTAAAGTATTTGTTTAATCCACGTAGTATTGCTGTGATAGGAGCTAGTAGAACTCCAGGAAAGATCGGGCACGATCTGTTGAAGAATATTGTAGAATATGGTTTTAAAGGCGAGATATATCCCATCAATCCAGTTGCTGACGAGATTCTCGGTTATAAAGCATATCCATCTATTAAACATGTACCGGGTGAAGTAGATGTAGCTATTATTGTCGTACCTGTTGATAAAGTAACTAGTGTTGCTAGAGAATGTGGTGAGAAAGGTGTTAAATTTCTCGTTGTAATAACGAGTGGTTTCGGAGAAGTAGGTAATGTTGAAGCTGAAGAAGAGTTATTGAAAATTGCTAGAGAATATAATATGAGAATTCTTGGTCCAAATATTTTTGGATACACGTATACGCCTGTAAGATTGAATGCAACATTTGGACCACGCGATGTTCTTGAAGGACCTATTGCTTTTATTAGTCAAAGCGGTGCTCTCGGTATTGCTCTCATGGGTTGGACGATTATGGAAGAGATTGGTTTATCAGCTATAGTTAGTGTTGGAAATATGATTGACCTCGATGTTGTCGATATATCGAAATACTTAGCCGAAGACCTTAATACTAGAGTTATAACTATTTATTTAGAAGGTTTGAAACCGAATACTGGATTCAAGTTTATTGAAGAGATGAAGAAGGTTACTAAGAAGAAACCAGTTATTGTAATAAAAGCAGGTAGAACAACGAAAGGTATGGTTGCTGTCGCATCTCATACAGGTAGTTTAGCGGGAACCGATCACCTCTATAATGCTGCTTTCAAACAAGCTGGTATTATAAGAGCATACACTATTGAAGAAATGTTTGATTACGCTCGTTTATTTGCAACACAGAGCATACCGAGAGGTGATAGAACATTAATTATAACTAATGGAGGAGGTGTTGGAGTAATAGCTACCGATGTTGCTGAGGAAACAAATGTACCATTACTATCGCCTAGCTCTGATCTAATAAGTAAATTACGTGAAACAATGCCTTGGTTCGGTAGTCCTAAGAATCCAGTTGATCTCACTGGTCAAGCAGGTGTTGATAACTATGTTAAAGCTCTTAAAATAGCTTTTGAATCCAAGGAAGTTGATAACATTGTTCTACTATACTGTAGGACAGCGATCCTGGATCCAAGGGATTTAGCTAAAGCTGTTGCAGAATTATATAATGATTATCGAGATACTGGTAAACCAATTGTAGCTGGATTTGTAGGTGGATTAGATGTTCGTGAAGCGATAAGTATACTCAATAGATCCGGGATACCAGCATATCCGAGTCCTGAGAGAGCTGTATCCAGTTTATCTAAACTACTTGAGTACAGATCTTATTTACTAAAAAATAAGTAGTTGATATCTCTAGTTCTTTTAATTAATTGTTTAAATTAATTATTAATATATTTTATTAACATAATATGTAATTAGTTAAATAACAATTTTAAATTCATATCGTTTTGGCAAAACTACTGGGGAGTTAATTGTGTATATTATAGTTGATTTAGTAAA
>Ga0105162_1000341_pt1 | contig 30622 bp, 37 predicted proteins | sample JNZ201metaG_FD_81532 | JGI IMG/M metagenome (GOLD analysis project Ga0105162, IMG submission 81532) | Hot spring microbial communities from Jinze hot spring, China to study Microbial Dark Matter (Phase II) - JNZ 20120812A | ecosystem: Environmental > Aquatic > Thermal springs > Hot (42-90C) >...
AAATCAATGTGTTTTTAATGTTCTTGTGACCTAGCACTTTCATGACATGTAATATGTCCCTTGTCTTAGCGTATTCCATTGTTGCCTTCCAGTGGCGTATCGTGTGAAAATGGATTTGTTTCAGCCTTAAATTATTAAGTTTATGTGCGATCCTCCTTCTTTGTCTCTCAAAAGTCTTTCTGAGCTGTTTAAGGTTCTTGTAATGCCCGAAGATTCTTTCTGAGGTTTTCGGTAATGAATTGAGCATTCCAAGAAGCTTATGGCTAATACGGAGCAGCCTCGGCTCCCCGCCTTTAGACGGTGTGATTCTAACGGTTTTAGCCTCGAAGTCTACATCTGTCCACTTTAATGCAAAGGCCTCGCTGGCTCTAGCGCCAGTCTCCTTAAGCAATTGTAAGAAGGCAGCAATATGTCTTGAGCAGCCAGCTATTAAGTCATCTATCTCCCTCTCAAGCGGTACGAAGGGCAGTTTTTGAACCCGCTTGTAAACCGGTTTCTCCTACCGAAGCCCAAGCCACTTAGCAAGTGAGTCATATGCTTCCGCAGCAAGCTCCTTCCTACCGTTACTCCAAGACTGATTAGCTATACAGTCCTTAACTGACTCGGGATTATAAAGGTCGGCGCCACGCTTCGCAAGAACTTTAAGGATCCTTATGCGACTCTCAATCGTTTGATCCGCGTACCCCTGTCTCTTCATCTACCACGCAAAGTTAAAGAGCATTTCGCTGACTTTAGGGCTCGACGTGGCTCCCGCAGTCCGGCTTTCAGCATCAGCCTTCTCCTCCATTGGGACCAGCACGGTCCCAGCCGAGTTTTCCACCCCGCCTTCTGAGGCGCATACTCGGCAATCATTATTTATGGGCTTAGGTGCAATTAACATTTTTGTTACTTGAGTATCATTCTGGCTGAAGCGGTATCCGCAGTCCCTACAGAGGTATCGCTGCCTGGTTGAGCCGCCCGCAAGGCGCCTCAAGCCGTTCTTATAGATGCGCTGGCTACCGCATTCTGGGCAGGCCGGCCTATCCTGAGCGTTCTGGGGCCGACATGGGCCTCCCACGCTTGGCTGAGGATTGGGCTGCGGGAGCCTAAATGCGCCAGCGCCGGAAGCCCCAAAGCCGGCCTCTCCAGGCTCAATGCCAGCCTGCCCCATAAGCCTCTCCTTAAACAATAAGTCCTTCCTTTGTCTCTATCATGCCTGTTACTTGGGTAACAGGCCCCGCAACGCCTAAACTCAGCCTCTTAACCTTCTTCCCCCTACAGTTTCTGATGCTGCAGCCCTCGCCTAGGCAGAAGCCCAACGCCCTAATACTGGAGCACTTAAATGGCGGCCGAGGGTTCCTAAAGGCGTGCTCCACATAGTAGCGGGTTTTCCCCTCATTAAAGTCCGTTTGGTTCTGGAATAATGGTATTATCTGGTCTGGAGCATAGCCGGCCGCCTGAAACTCTCGGACAACCGCAAGGCGCATTAGGTGCTCGCTACCACCATGTAGAGGCTGAGATAGGGCCGCCTGGATACATGGGCGTATCCTCTTATCCTTAAGGTTAATATTCACTACTCTCGCCTGCCTGTAGAGCGCCCTCCACTTCTCCTCGCTTTGTGGCTCGTGGATCACGTGCTCCAGAAGCTTGGTTGATAATCCGTTCTTGCGGTAGAACTCGACATCGCATTCCTCCGGCTCAAGCGGCTTGCCCTCCAAATCAACGGGCTGGCATAGCTGGCCGGTAGCCTCATGCGTTGAGTAGGGGACGCGCTCAAGCCTCTTAATGTCACCTTAGGCTGCTTATCCAATGTTGGGAGGCTTAAGCCAAGGAGGATCTTCTCTTGGAGGCGCTCGTAAACAGCCTTAACAAACTCTAAGGGATGGATGTTAGGGTTGAAGGCAACAACCTGCTTGAGCAAGACGTCTACGTGGTAGCCCTTTCTACCAGAGAACTTGATGAGTGGAGTAGCATTATAATACCTTGTGATGTTATCTGCAAGCGCCTTGGCATCCAACCAAGCCCTCTGAGGATCCTCAGGGCAATCAAACTCAAAGAACAACTTCTCGATACCAGGGTTGATCCTTAGCCTGATAGGGCTGGATGCTCACGTAGGCTGGAGCACCCATCTCCTTGCAGAGCCTAACATAGTCCTCAAGCTCCTCAGATGACGCGATGAAAAGCCGATCCTTAGCCTTCTCGCCATAGGTCAGCAGAACCTCGCGGCCCCCATGAACGCCAAACCATTGCTTATAAAACTCAGTTAATTCCAACATACCTACCTCCCTTTCAATCCTTGGTAAGGTTGGTAACCTTGGTAGGATGGACAATTTTTCTATCTATTTTGCCAAGGTTACCAAGGTTCAATTAGAACCTCCTCCCTCAGCTTTTCAGGGGAGAAGCCGTCAGTCGCTTTATACGCTTGAATCAATTTAGGGGTTGGATATAGCCCCCTTCTCGCTTCAATAAGCCCCTCGCTCGACAGGCTGCCTAAGAGGGGGCGCAGTTGATTTTTCTCAGCCAGCTTAAACTTGCTCATCAGCTCGTCTCTGGTAACCCTGCCCTATGAACAATATACCTCAATATCTCAAGAAGCGCGTCTTCTCCAACGCATCCATTCGCGCATACAAGGATCTTACTGATCAGCCCCTTCGCCTCTTCAGGCGTTAGCGTTTCATGTTTCTCTACCTGCGCTAAAATGTTAAGGCCCGCCCGCGCATATTCTTCCTTTGGAGGTAATCTATAATTTTATTAAGGTATCGTCCGTAGATAGAGTTAGGAAGGCGAGGCTTGCGCTAAGCCGCGCGAGCTTCCACTTCATATCAATAGAAACAAGGGGGATCTCATCGTAGAAGAAGAGGTCATAGAGTTCGGTTGCATATTCAAGTATTTTCTTTGTAGCTTCTCCAGTAAACTCAACCTCAACCGACCCACATGTCTCCTCAGCGCCTCTAGCAACCTTTAAAACATACTCACTCATACAGCTTAAACCCCACTCCAACTGCATTATCTGGCTAACTCTTTTTAGAATCGGATCTTTTTCTTCATCTATTTCAAGTATTTCTTTTGATTTTTCTTAAAAGCTTCCTCGCATGCTTTAGAGCAGAAATATAGGAATGCGGCCTTCATGCTCAATTTTGCTATAAGCAGTTTCAGAATCTATTTTCATTCCACAAATAGGATCTGTAACTATAAACCTTTTTTATGATTTTCACCCCTTTGGCCCATATTTCCTCAAAGTTCAGCTGCTAAAGGCGACTGTAATTGTGCTTAAAGATATTATTAATGCACCAACAGCTACTGGAAGGGTCAGATGCGGATTTCTCGAACTCTTGTTATTTTCTTTGAGAGTAGATTTAAGTGACGCTGATAAGTTTAGGAGGGTAAAAGGCTAAATAAAAAGGTGAACTAATGAAGGGTTTAGAGTTTGAGATGAATTTATTCATCGTTTATTGTATAATATACTAGTTCCTCAATATTCTTCGGCTTAAGCACCAACTTATCCCTTCCAATTCTCACACCTTCAGGCTTTAAGTCGATATCAGAGTTAAAAACCGGTGGTAGGCTGGGATCAGCGTAAGGTCCACGCTGTCTCCATAACTCGTAGACTTTTTTGATTGAGTAAGGAACTATTTCTTTGTGGGGGTCGCGTTCCTTAATTATTACTGCTGGTTTAGTTTTATCGGGCTCCGGCATCTCTTTAAGCTGCTGAGTTAACTTGAATTTCTTACCATACTTTTCGACTAATTTGTCTATGGGTCCGAAATCCAGGGCCCTCATTGGGCAACTAACGACGCATATGGGGAGTAGATCCTCTTCAAGTCTATCTATGCACATGGTGCATTTCTGGGCTTTCTCCTTTAGGTTATCGCTTGCAAACGCTATGGAGCCATAGGGGCAAGCCTCCCAGCATGCCCTATTGCAATTTACGATTAAGGGATTACAGGCCTCTTCATCTATCAAAACTGCGCCATATTTTTCTTCTTTTATAATAGCCTTTGCTGGGCAGGCATCAGCACAAAGGGGTTTTTCACAATGGTAACATGGTATTGCAAGAAAATTTAGTCTCACCATCGGCCAGATACCCTCCTCCCACTCGAAAACTCTCATGTACTTTACTGGTCCCGGTGGAATTTGATTCCATACCTTGCATGCCATCGAACATGCCTTACAACCTATACATCTGCTTTGGTCATAAAAGAAACCATATTGAACCATTAGTTCCCCCTCCTTTCTACTTATAAAATTTTAGTAGCCCTCTTAATTGGACCATCGTACCTCTTTACCTCTACAAGACCCGTCGCTGTTGGTGGGCAGGGAGGACTCTTATCATCATATAAAAGTACAGCTGGGCATCCTCCCCAATCTACGCCTTCGTCATCAGGATCATACCATGCTCCATGGTGAATGATGACTACGCCTGGTGATATTCTTGAAGTGACGTATGCTGGGATTACAACCTTTCCAACATCATTATAGACAAGGCATAAGTCATTGTCATTTATTCCCCTCTTTTTTGCGTCAGCTATGTTGATCCAGAGACTGTGTCTATAGTTCTCTCTTAAATATTGGCTTTGCCAGCCATATGAATGGAGTCTGTATCGTGAGTGGGGTGTGAGTAGCATGAGCGGGTACTCTTTAACTAATGGATCTTCCATGCCTCTTACGCAGGGCTGATATATTGGATGGGCTGTTTCATCTCTCCAATCATTAGGAACCCATCCTATCCATCTTCCCTCATGATCAAAATGCACTTTCCCTCTCTCTTCCTCTTTCAGCATGAAATCACATACGAACTCTATTTTTCCAGATTTTGTTGAAAAGCGCTTATTTTTTACAAAAACGCTATAACATGGCTGTATGGGCTTATCAAAATATTCACTCAAATTAACTACTACAAATGCATTTTTCTCGGTTTCTTTAAGAGATGGAAGGGGCTTATCAAGTTTCCCGCCATAATAAACTATGCTTTTCTCAACCATGTCCTTTATTTGCTCATAGCATAGTGTAAAGAAATACTCCAAGTCTTTTTCCCAATCCTCATCGCTTGTATAGATAGGAAGGAACTTGTCTGGTCCAATACCCAGGGCCCTCGCTATCTTCCCATAAATCCATATGGGGTGTTTTGCCTCACCCTTAGGCGAAACCATACGTGGGAAATACTGTAGTAATTCGTTAGCGCATGAAACACGAGTATCTTCAAATTGATCTAAGATTGGTAGTACTATATCAGAGAATCTCGCTGTTGGGGTCATATATGATACGAGGCTAACAATAAGTTTAAGTCTACTTAAGGCTTTTACAACGTGGTTCGTTGCATAGGGCGCTGTAACCAGAGTATTACTCGTATTTCCAAAACCATAAGTTCCATGGAAAAGTATTTTTGGTTTTGGATTTGGATGTGATGGATCACAATTCCAACCAATTATTTTTCTAAATTCTTCAGTACTTAACTCTCCCCTCTCAACTTTTTCAAGCAAATATAACATTTGACCAAACTTGGTACTTCTATACATTCTCGGATTTATGTGAGGCTCTTTAATAGGTCTTTCAGCACGCTTCTCATATAGAGCGAAGAGTAAAACAAACGGTTCAATTTTAAATATTGGCCAGGGGCTAGCTAAAGCGGATCCTCCTGGCATAGCTATATAACCCATCATAGACTGAAGTATAATTGCCGTTCTCGCAGCATTTTCTCCACGACTTTTTCTAGCTACGCTCCAGTTTTTCCAAAGAAAAGTGGGCTTAGATCTAGCATACAATCTTGTGAGTTCATAAATAGTCTCAGCTGGAACACCACATATTTTCTCAGCCCATTCAGGGGATTTTGGAACACCATCTCCATAAGGATTATCTTCGCCTTTCGGCTCACCCATAATGTATTTTCGCCACATCTCGAAGCCCTTAGGCTCCACCCACTTCTCAACGAACTCATGATTATACAAGTCTTCTTTAAATAATACGTAAGCCATTGCGCACATCATAGCCATGTCTGTACCAGGCTTAATTGGAATCCATTGGTCGCAAAGCGTTTCAGCAGACGCACTATACCTTGGATCTATAGCGATAACCGGAGTTCCTTTCTCTCGGGCGAGACGTATAAAGTATGCGGTGTTGTGGCCTGGGCCATAATGATGAATATCGGGAGATGCCCCCCATAAAATTATAAGTTTACTATTTAGTAACATATCCACGGCTGTTCCCCATTCAACTGGGGTAGGATGCTTTTCTGAGCCAAAGACCGTATGCGCTCCCGGTGGAACTGCGTATTCCATGGGCACACCGTACATTAAATGCAAGGCTTGTCTTTCGGGATCATAAGAACACCACCCCCATCCCTGAACGCCGCAATCAAGCCAGCCAAGAAGATTATCAAGGAAGTAGGTGTCAGGATAGCCTATAATTATAGAGTATTTTTCGCCAGTCTCTACACACTTCTTTATTTCTGAAGCAATTAGGTTGATCGCTTCCTCCCATGAAATTCTCACAAAACCGCTTTTGCCTCTATTCTGCGGGTTAGGGTTTTCGGGAGACCAGTCAACCCTTTTTAGCGGATATAATATGCGTTGAGGATGATTTACTATCTCAGGCCATGCATAAGCAATTTCGCATGGACGGCGCTGCAATCTATATTTAACTAAATCTATTTCTTTAAGAACCTCATCCTCCCTGGCAACATCTCTATTATAGGTATCGTCAGGCTCTACGCATACAAAATTCCCATCTTTTACTCGCAGTTTCAATATACAACCGCCGCCATGGCACATCGGGTAACAACCACTATATTTCACCTCCTCTCCAGAATGCTTTGCTTTAAGCCTCTCCACAACAACTCGGATCCTCTCCAATTTCATGGAATATCTCCCACTGTAAAAATTATTTTAATAATAAATTAAAATAATTTTTACAATATAATCGCTAATAAGGCTTTTAAAATGATCCCACGATCTTTCCAAGTCCTTGTATATTAGAGTCTATTTACGTTGGATCTCTGTAGCTGTCATAATTTTTTCTTCGCCTTTCTCGCCATCTCGGAATGGCTTCAGGATTTACTATATGCCTAGGTATCCTGCCTCTTAATATTCTTAGGCAATTTTTTACGGCTAATTTTTCGCCCTCAATTATTGATGTGCTGTTTCGGCCTGCTATGTGGGGTGTTAATATGACGTTTTCCATTTTTAGGAGGGGGTTGTCTGTTGTTATGGGTTCTTTTTCAACTACGTCTAGGGCGGCGCCGGCTATCATGCCATTTTTTAGGGCGTTTATGAAGGCTTTCTCGTCTATGATTGCTCCCCTTGCGGTATTAACTATGTATGCTGTCTTTTTCATTGTGGCTAGCTCTTTGAACCCGATCATGTGGTAGGTCTCCTCTGTTAGGGGGGCGTGAATTGTGACGAAGTCCGACTCCCTTAGCAAGGTCTCTAGATTTGTTGGTTTTACTCCTATGCGCCTTAATCTTTCTTCTGGGATGTATGGATCGTAGCCTAATATTCTCACCTGGAAGGGGCGTAGAAGCTTTGCAACCCTGGATCCTATCCTTCCAAGCCCAATTATCCCAACAGTCTTACCAGCTAAAACAATCGTATCCACACGCTCATCAAAATACGCGGACGGCCCCTCTTTCGCCATAATCTCTGGAATTATTCTCAATTTTTTAGCCAAGGCAAGAATCAAAGCTACCGTATGCTCGGCCACGCTTATGATGTTTTCTTTAACGGGAGCATTTGCAATTAATATTCCTAGCTCAGATGCTGCCTTAATGTCAATCTTATCAACACCTATTCCACTATTACAAACGCAAATAAGACTTTTCATCGACTTCAAAGCCCTTGCGGTTAACGTCAACCCTGGAGAGCCTAAAATGGCATGCACATCTCTACATCTTCTAATAATTTCATCTTCAGCATACCTATTTCCTCTACTCACAATTGGGGGTGCTGGTTCCGCGCCAAAGATCAACTCAAATCCCTCATCTCTTAGTGGCTTATATATTTCCGGAATATTCATGGGAAAGGCTATGAAGACACGTTTTTGCATTGAATCATACCTCTCTAAGTAGAGTAATCTTACTAATTATAGCTAATTTATAAATTTAAGTGAAGACCGGTCAAATAATAATGAAGGGGTATCATTGGAGATTTTTGGTTTAATAGAGTAATACTTTAATGCATGCTGAGAGAATTTACTTCCGGATGAAGGAGCTTAAAGTAATTAATGCTAAGTTGCATCTTTTGGGTGATGAGGATATCGAGGCGATAGTTAAGATAGAGATACATCCCGCTGTCAGAAGATGGCTTCCAGGTTATGTTAGTGATGATTTTAATAGGGAGCTTAGGGAGTATAGAAAATTCTTCCATGATCTCCAGAACAATGAGAGAACTGAGGTTTTGGTTGCTAAAATTGATGGGCGCGTCGTCGGCTTCCTCGCCCTATGGCGTATGGACGAGTATACGAGAAGTATAGGTGTGAGCGTTCATCCAGAATATTGGGGAAGAGGAATCGCAACGGCGCTCATCAAGGAATCCATAGAGATTGCTAGGAAAATGGGTGTTAAGAAAGTTGTGATTGAGACTTTAGCGGAGAATGGAGCTATGAGACATGTAGCTGAAAAACTTGGCTTTAAATTGGAGTCTATTAGAAAGATTTTTGTAAGCGGGTCTTCTTATAATGAGTATGTATACTCGCTGCAGCTTTGATGATCAAAAATATTGATAGAAAGCTTTAAATATCTGGATAGTCGTAGATACACTTTTCTTGTGGCGCCGATGGTGCCACAGGATGCGCGCGAAATAAAGTATGGGCGAAGACTGGAGGAACATTCTCAAAAATAGTATAACTAGACCAGAACAGATTTTAGAGAGATTTAAGGTCGATATAGAGCCGATTAAAAAGGTTGCTGAAGTCTATCCAATGTTTGTCTCGAGGTACTATTTTGACCTTATAGAGGAGGTTAATGACCCCATATGGAAGCAGTGTATACCAAGTCCGCTGGAGCTCCAGGATCTATACGGCTATGAGGATCCATTGAATGAGGAGGGCGATAGTCCGGTACCGGGCTTAGTGCATAGATATCCAGATAGGGTTTTAATGTGTGTTTCAAATATATGCGCAACGTACTGTAGGTTCTGCACTAGGAAGAGGAGGGTTGGAAAGCCGGTGATAAACTTCTCTGATGAAATCTATTTGGCGCAAATCAAGTATATTCGAGAGAATCCGCAGATTAGGGATGTCCTCCTTTCTGGTGGAGACCCCTTCATGCTTCCGGATGAAAAGATAGAGTTTCTGCTGAAGAGTCTCAGGAAGATACCTTATGTTGAGATTCTGAGGATAGGAACTAGAGTTCCCTGCACGCTTCCACAGAGGATCACTCCAAAGCTTTGCCGCATGCTTAAGAAGTATCACCCGCTCTACGTAAACGTCCACTTTGAGCACCCACGTGAGATAACTGAGGAGGCTGAGAGGGCATGTGGATTACTTGCGGACGCCGGCATACCGCTGGGAAACCAGTCCGTCTTACTTAGGGGAGTTAATGATGACCCTGAAACTATGAAGGCTCTATGTCAAAAGCTACTTAAGATCCGCGTTAAACCATACTATCTATTCCAGATGGACTTGGTGAAGGGGGCCTCCCACTTTAGGACGAGGGTTGAGGTCGGTCTTAAAATAATTGAATCTCTTATCGGATGGACCTCAGGGCTAGCTGTGCCGCGCTTCGTTATAGATGCCCCGGGAGGGGGAGGCAAGATACCGCTCCAGCCAAACTATATCATCTCAATAAACGATGAGGAAGTCATCTTAAGAAATTACGAGGGAAAGATCTTCGTTTACCCGCAGGTGCCAGAGGAGAAAAGCGACGCTGGAATCTTAGCGCCCCTAACAAGGAGAAGCTCTTGGCAGCATACTAGTTAGGGCCAAGAAGGGCTAACCGCGATGACACTTAGGGTTGGCCTTACATATAACCTTAGGAGAAGGGTGGAAAGCGATAGTCTGCCAGAGGACTTTTATGTAGAATTCGATGAAGAGGATACTGTTAATGCTATATCTTCGGCCTTGAGGCGGGGCGGATGTAAGGTAATAAGGATTGAGGCTGATGAGAACGCTTATACTAGGCTGCGCAGGTCCAGACCGGATATAGTCTTCAATATCGCTGAGGGGCTTCGTGGCGAGAGCCGCGAATCACATATCCCGGCGATGTTGGAGATGCTTGGTATACCATATACTGGCTCAGGCCCCTCAACATTGGCAATGTGCTTAGATAAAGCTTTAACACATAAGGTCTTAAGCGCCTATGGTGTTCCCTCACCAAAATTCCAGGTCTTTAAGAGGGCTGAAGAGAAGTTAAGTAACGAGTTAGACTTTCCACTTGTGGTTAAACCGCTTTTGGAGGGCTCGAGTAAGGGAATTAGAAGTAACTCCCTCGTGAAGGATGAGGAGAGCCTTAGAAGGCAAGTTTCATGGATCATTAAGACATATCATCAACCAGCTATAGTTGAGGAGTTTATGCCTGGAAGAGAATTTACTGTTGGGCTTATAGGCAATGAGAATCCGGTTGTTCTACCGATTGTCGAGATATGTCTTGATAGGCTACCGGGGGGTGCAAGCCCAATATACTCTTATGAGGCAAAGTGGATTTGGGATACGCCGGAGAATACCCTAGAGATATTTAGATGCCCGGCCCCCATCCCCAAGCAGCTTGAGGAAGAGATAAAGGAAATTGCCATTAAGACTTTTGATGTGCTTGGTTGTAGGGACTTATGCCGCATAGACATGAGGCTGGATGGAGAGGGGGCACCAAGGGTTTTAGAGGTTAATCCACTGCCGGGGCTAATTCCAGACCCAAATGCCCACTCATGTCTTCCGGAAGCTGCTAGGGCGGCTGGCTTCACCTACGATGAATTAATATGCACAATCCTTTGGCAGGCACTAAAGAGATACGGTCTCCATCATCTATTTAAAGGAGAGTCTCTAGTAAAGATACCCTGAAGGGCAAGCAGTCTAACCTATAGCCTAGTGTGGTCTCTTATCAGCTCTTGAGAGTGCAAAGTATATTATTCTTTCGATAAATTTCTCAAAGGGTATTTTAGCAGCCCTTAGTGAGCGCGCAAAACCAGCTTCTGGTGATAGGTCGGGGTTTGGATTAACTTCAAGGACATAAATTATTCCAGTTTCGTCCTGTAGGCGCATATCAATCCTGGCGTAATCCCTGCACCCCAGTGCTCTATAGGCCTTAAGCGCGGTCTCCACAACCCTATCTCTTAAATCATTGCTCAATTCCGCTGGGCATAGAGACTTCGTCCTAGAATATTCATCGCTATCCCTAAGCCACTTTGCTGCATAATCAGCTATTTTTGGCTCCTCCTCAAACTCAAAAATTATCTCTGAGATCGGTAAGACGATAGGCTCCTCATTGCCTAGAATTGAAACATTAAATTCTCTTCCGCTAATATACTCCTCAACGAGAGCTGGCTGGTTATAAACATCATTTATATATTTGACCTGTTTTTCCAGACCTGCAATGTTTTTGACGAAGCTCCGCCGCGATATTCCTATACTGGCGTCCTCCCTTAGGGGCTTAACGATGAGGGGAAACCTTAACCCCCGTGGGCTCTCATTTTTCTCCATCACTTGATATTTCGGTGTCGGTATGCCGTTGGCTTTAAGAACCGCTTTAGCTAAGCCCTTATCTTGACATAGTCCAAGGGTTAATGGAGTCGAGCCAGTATATGGTATCCTTAAGATTTCTAGTACGGAGGGAACATGCATTTCCAGGCTGCTCTTGCCCATAAAGCCCTCAGCCAGGTTCACGATGACGTCTGGTCTATAAACCTTTAGGGCTCTAATAATCTCTTCAATGTCGTCCTTTAGGGGAAACAATTGATAGTGGAGACCGAGCTTCGTTAATGCATCTTGGACGGCATTTACTTGATCAAGAATCTCCTCCTCCGCCAGATAGTCTATTTCCTCCCCCCACCTTGGCTTCGCAGGCAAATTAAATAGTATACCAACCTTAAGCGCCAATTGCCCCGTCACCTAACTCTAAACTCTACTATCAATACAGCTAACATATAACTTCTCGATAACATCACGCTAATGCAGGGCTAAGACTTTATCATTTGATTTGACGCGATTACGGCAAGGAATTGTATTAAATGAAGTGAAGAATCCAGTCCAGCATCTTATTAGGTGGGAATCCCCCTTCTCGCGGCATTCTATCCCAGGGTTGTCTCAGTATTAGATGGGGTTGACGGTGATTTAGCTGAACTCACTTATAGGATCTCGCCTTTCGGCGGATTTCTGGACGCTATGCTGGATCGCTATGGTGATGCGGCCATCTTGACGGGCATGATATGTTTTTCTCATTGATAGCGAAGGGAACGATATTGCCAGCATCATCACAGGGCTTGCCGCATTATTTGGTTCGCTGCTCGTAAGTTATAGCGGAGCCCGCGCAAAATCTGACCTAAAATTAACATTTGATAGAGGGTTCTCCGGTTATGCCGCAAATAGAGATGTCCGCCTCTTCATAATAATGATTGGAGGCTTGCTAAACCAGATCCTCGTGACGCTTGCTATTATCGCAATTTTAACAAATCTAAATGTTTTAGCTCGTCTCTGGGATGCTTGGAAAAGTGTTAAGGTAAAGCTGCCTTAGGGATTGTTGTTTGTCGGGATAATCAATTATGGCTTAATTTCTATTATGATCTTAGATAGGGCTGCCTCGCAAACTTTCCTTATGCCTCTCTTCCCCCTCTTATAGCTCACTCTAATTAATCCGGTCTCCTCAAGGAGCTGAACCTGCTCACTTACATAAGCCTCGCTTAAACCTAATCTCTCAGCTATTGATGAAACATCTAGACTCTCTTTAGAGAGCAACTGCAGTATTTTTAAGCTCGTTGATGTTAGAATCTCAGCGATCCTTAAAGCATCCTCACCTCTCACTACAAGCTCATCTGACTGCAAATGATTTTCATCTCCTGCCCTGCTAAACCTATCTTAATAGTCACTTGACTATTTTCCATAATATTTCTCTACTGTTAAAAGTATATTTTTATAATGTTTGCTTCTTCTAATAAACCTTCTAGCGGATCCCGCTGCCCTCGCGGGCGTAAGCGGCGTTCTCCTGAGGTTTATGCTGAGGATGAAACAAAAATGTAGCACGAGCGCTTGAGCATGCCTTTAATAAGCCCTCAGACTTAAGCTCCCTTATGGTCTCATTAAACTTTTCTATTGTCATCCTGACATCTTCTCTTGTGTGCGCGGTCGATAGAATGAACCTTGGACCCATCGGATGTAACCCCTATTTATTAAAGCCTTCTCTAAGAGATGCATGGTTCTCCGGCCCTCGCTAAGTTTCCTCCGAAGTTTAATGTAGCTCACGATGTCCGAGACCTTTAAGTCTTCTGGGCTTACTCCAAAGCCCACATGAACTATTGATGGCGTCGTGCTCCACGCGAGAGTCTCTATCCCGCCGTCCTCGATAACTTCGTTCAGGCCCCGCTTTAACATATCTCCCTTCCTGTTGATTGCTGGATGAGCTCTCCCCTCAAGTATCATCTTTAGGCATGCATTGCCAGCAGCCGCCGAGAGTGGATTAGCATTAAACATCCCGTGGTGACTTACACGCCTGGTTTCTCTACGCTCTTCCCTAAACTCTAGGAGGCTCATGTATTCCTCCCCTCCGGCTATAGCCCCGCCGGGGTATCCTTCGGAGAGGATCTTGCCGAGCGTTGCCATGTCTGGTATAACGTTGTAGCGCTCCTGAGCCCCGCCCGACGCATCCCTAAAGCCCGTAACAACCTCATCAAATATTAGGATGACACCATTGTCCCTAGTGACTTCTCTAAGGTTTTTGAGGAAATCCTCTGTGGTTGGTATGATTCCCATGCGGGCTCCCCCGGGCTCAATTATGACGCATGCTACGTCACCACCCTCAATAGCCTTTTCCACGGACTCTATGTTATTCGGCGGTAGGGCAATTGTGTTTCTGCATATTTCTGGGGTATGCCGATCGGGTACTCGCCGGCAAGCATAGGCGAATAATTTGGGTTATAGTCAATTACCATGTAATCAAGCCACCCGTGAAAATGCGACATAAACTTTATGACCTTTCTCCTCCCGGTATATGCCATTGCTATGCGGATTGCCATCAAATTTGCCTCTGTCCCGGAATTTGTGAACTCAACTAGGCCCCCATGCGCGCAGGGTACTAGCTGGTAACCTTCTCGGCCCATTCTATTTCAAGCTTGTGTGATGCTCCGTAATGCGTCCCCTTATGTATTTGCCCTAGGGCGGCTCTAGTGATGGTTGGGTGCGAGTGGCCGAAAATGAGGGCTCCATACCCCATCCAGTAGTCAATATACTCGTTTCCATCGACATCCCACTTCCTAGACCCCTTGGCCCTAACACAGTATATTGGCATGGGCTCGAAGTACCTTGAATCATGCGTTACGCCCCTGGCGAATACCCTCCTAGCCCTCCTGTAGAGATCCATTGACCTTTGATGCTTCTCTATATACTCCACATTCACCCTGCTTAAGGAATCTCCCAACATGATCTTCGCTCCCTAGGCAATGAGTAGGCGGCACCACTCTCTGATTACTTCACAATCCCTTATAACTCTGTTTTTATGGCGGTGAAGAGATAGATAAATGTGCCCTTTAAGATTTAATCCTATTGGTGGATATTGTTTGGGGAGGGGAGGTAGACTATTCATTATATTGGGGATTGCTGGCCCTCTGGTAGCCTACGCCTGCATAGGGCTCTCAATCCTTCTTTCATCTTCCTTTAGCTGGCGAGTCAACGCACTGAGCGATCTCGGCCACGCCCAGAATAGCAATGTTGCGCCAATCTTTAACCTCGGCCTGCTGTTATCCGGCTTCCTAATTGCCCTGTACTCGGCTAAGTCCCTAATAAACTACGCTAAATACACGGGCATCTCAATCCTCCTCTCAGCCCTGCTATTGCAGGCGGTCGCAACCTTCGACGAAATCTACGGCAGCATCCACTTTATAGTATCCCTACTATTCTTCGTTTCAGCCGGCATCTCATGCCTAATATGCTCTGTGGAGAGAAGATCTATTCTAGCCGCGTTGGCCTTCCTTATTGGGCTGCTCTCCTGGGTACTCTGGTGGATGGGCGTGTATGAGGCTGGGGTCGCGGTCCCCGAGATGATATCCGCCCTAGCCATCACATCATGCATAATTCACTCGGCAGCAAAGATAATGCACGTAAGTATTGCGTAGGTGGCAGCATATTATTGTGGTCTCTCAAATGAGCATTTTCATGGATTAATAGGCAATAGAAAAATTTGGTGCTTAGTTATTCTTCCTCCTTCTTTTCTTTTTCGCCCTTCACTCCCTTGGCTAGTCCTTTCCCGAGACCCTTTGTTATTTCAAAACCTTTCTTCAATCCTTTACCAACAACCTCACCAGTCTTCTCAGCAATTTCTTCTGCCTTACCCTTCTCCTCTTTCTTCTTTTCTTTCTCGCTCAAAACTTCCACACCAGTAAATCCTTGACATAATGGCCCTAATAAGCTTTTCCTAAAGGGCTTATGAAAGAAGTCTGAGCATCCTAACGGGTATAAAGAAATGTATAAAAGTTCGCAATTATATGGCTTGGAAAATAGATATTTATTTGGCTGAAGATATATTTACTGGTGCCCTATAGTGCTTGCTGGGGAGTGGCTCCCCCTAGATGGGGACACTTTACTGACCGAGGATGGCTTCATATTTAACGTGTTTGGCTACGAGCACCCGGAGGACCGAGTCTTCTCTTTCCTCAAGTATATCCCCTCGAATTTCAAAGATCTCTTTAATATCCGCCTACTAGAAAGAAGATGGAAGTTCCATGGCATAGAGCTTCTCCGCGCAGATAAACTTTATACGGCTAACAACTATAAACTGCTCCTAAGAACCTTTAAAGAGAATTTCCCCAGCTACGTTTACTTTTGCCCTTTTAGGGGCAAGGAGGTTATTAGCGTCCCAATCAGCCGCATTAAAACGGTTTTTGTCCCGAGATATTGTTTGCAGGCCCTCCTTAAAAAACCAGGTAAGGATCGTCTTCAGGAGATGGCGGTTGACCTTATTATGCTTATTTCGGGCGTCTCTAATGTCCCGGTCGAGGATTTCGGGCTACATGGGTCCATAGCCTTGGACATGCATAGCGGCGAGTCCGACATAGATATTGTCGTCTATGGTGGGAACAATTTTAGGAGGGTTGAAGCCGCCATAAATAGGCTGGCTGGGGAAGGCTTATTTAGGTATGTGTTCAAGAATAGGTTGGATGCCTCAAGGAAGTATAGGGTTAGATATGGGGATAGAATCTTCATGTACACAGCCGTTAGGAAGCCAGAGGAGATAAACTTCAGGTATGGCCAATATCGCTATGTTCCCATAAAACCCGTCAAATTTATGTGTAGGGTTTGGGGTGATGGCGAAGCAATGTTCCGTCCAGCCACTTATGAAATAAAAGATTACTCCCCACTAGACTCGGACTCAGAACTTCCAGGAGAAATGGTTCCGAGGAGGGTTGTTTCAATGATTGGATGCTACAGGAACGTTGCGAGGAGGGGCGATAGAATCAGAGTTTCCGGCTTCCTCGAGAGGGTGGAGGACGCTTTAGGGGGAGGAGCATTCTACCAGGTTGTTGTTGGGACAGCTGAGGGCGGGGACGAGCACATTTGGCCCCTGTGAAGCTCAGGGATCGTGATGCCATCGTTACACCAAAGGGTCTTATTTTCAGGGTTCTAGGCTACACGCATCCGCCGGAGGGCTACATATGTGATATCGAGTACGCCCCCTCAGAAATTTACCAATCAAGCAACCCAAAGGCATTTAGAAGCGATGGAAAAAGAATCTTCTACAAGTTTTATGGAGATGAGGGGTGGAGGTTCATACTGGAGAGATACCCCCAGTATATCATGGATTATAGGCCAGCGGGAAGAAAGGTTATCGGTGTGGGGTACGAGGCTATTAGGGAGGTTAGGAGACCGGGAGAGAGACTCAAGGATCTTGTCGAGCTGAGCCCGGCTGATGAATTAGTCCACTCCCTACAAAGAGTCCTCGCTCTCGTTGGGGATCAAGGGCTCTCGCCGAAAGACTTCGGCGTATTTGGCTCAATTCTTCACGGCTTTCATAATCCTAAGCTCTCTGACCTCGACATAATAGTTTATGACAAAGAGTGCTAGAGAAGCTTCGCGGTATATTAAGCGATTTATATGGTTGGGGGGACTCCCCACTAACAAACGAGTTTTCGGATGGGAGCCCAATCAGGGGTAAGGTCTGGCGCTTCGAGAACATAAGCCCAAAGGAGTTTCTCTGGCACCAGCGGCGGAAGCTAATCTATGCGGTTTTTCACGACGATCTCTCTGGGCGGAGAATAAAGACAGAGTTTGAGCCAGTTAAGGCATGGCATGAAATATCAGATGAATATCGGGCCACTCTCGGCATACGCTGGATAGGGTGGATCAAGGCTATCCTCAGAATCACCGATGATAGAGAGGGGCCATTCATGCCCTCAATATACTATGTTGAACCAATCGAGATAATTGAGGGACCTAAATGCGAGAGCGTTCTGAGGGTTATTTCATATCTCGAGGAGTTTAGGATGCAGTGCTGGAGGGATGAAATAGTCTATGCGGAGGGAAACCTAGAGGAGGTGGAGACGAGAGAGGGGAGATTCCACCAAATAACGCTAACCTATGGGCCGCGCTACTATAGGCAGACCCTCAAGGTCGTTAAGCCGATAGGTGGTTAAGTCCTCCATAATCCATTGGATTATATTGTGTTCCGCCATAAGGTATTTATGGGCTGCCCCTCATTTTAGAGGTCATGTGTAGGCTATTCGGCCTACTATCCAATAGGCCCTGCAGCGCCTTCAGGTACCTGTTTGGTGATCAGTGCTCCCTCTTCGCCCAGAGTAAGGCTGATCCTTCAAGGCTTCAGGGGGACGGCTGGGGTATAGGCTTCTATGCCAGTGGTTGTTTGAGGGTCATCAAGAGCGAGAGGCCGATCTACGAGGAGCGTGAGCGCTTCAAGAGCATCGCCGGGAGCATCGAGTCTAACATCATCGTTGCCCACGTTAGGAGGGCCAGCAACCCCCGCGGCCTACCAAGGGAGAAGCTGATCTCCGTCGAGAACTCCCAGCCATTCCACTATGAGAACTACGTCTTCGCCCACAATGGCACCATAATGATCCCAGACGAGGTCAAGGGGCTGCTGGGCGAATGGAGACTTAGAATTAGGGGCCTAAATGACAGCGAGGTCTACTTCTGGTTCATCATCAAGGAGCTCCATGAAGGAGGGAGCATTGCAGAGGCTTTGAGGAATTTTGAGAAGGATTTATGGAGGGTTTGGTTTGAGGTTCGGGATAAACACCCAGGTAAGACGAGGCCATACATGGGCTTAAACATGATATTCAGTGATGGAGAGAGATTGTATGCCTATGTAAGTACGATGAGAGGTTAGATGCAGAAATCTCATCATTATGCTATGGCAGCCGCCCGGGGATGCAAATGGTCTACATAGCCGACCGGGAGAAGCTCATAGTAGCCTCTGAGAGAACAAACCTAGAGGAAGAGTGGAAGCCGCTGCCAAGCGGCCAGCTCCTAACCGGCTGCATCAAAGACGGTGAGGTGGTGATCGCCCAAACAACAATCTAGTCGAAAACCCACCCGGGCTAACAGTATTTCATCCTCCGGAATGAAGAGGAATTTGCAGCCTAATTAGGGTTCAATATCCGCCGGGTTCTTAGGAGAAATAAAGGAATAATACGCCAAGAGGCAACTGACCCTCCTAAGAGAGGGTATCCCCGAAAAGCAACCCCACTAACCAAAAATCTAGCCTGAGGGAAGGATAAGAATCATTGAAAGTAGAATGCTTAGATCAGCTATACCTCTGACTCCTCAGCCTTCGAGAGATAAAGTTTATATTAGGATATTATTACATCTTTGTCTGTGGTGCCGGGTTTGTTAGGTGGGCGTATTCACTCCAGCTAGGATGAAGAGACCTTGCATCAGCTTTCCAGTAGAGGTTATGTCCGCCCCCGGCGCCCTTCTCATGCCGCTATATACAGGCCACTGTAAAATAATTGTGGGGTGTTGACCTATGACTAAAATTAGCTTTGCCATCCCTAAGGGCCATCTGGCCGAGGGCGCGTTTAGGCTGCTGGAGCGGGCTGGCTACGTAATCTCGGGCGCTGAGCGCTCCTACAGACCATCCATAAATGACCCGAAGATAGAGCTGAAGATCCTCAGGCCGCAGGAGATACCAATTTACGTCGCCGACGGCCTACACGACATAGGGATTACTGGAATAGACTGGATAATGGAGACCCGGGCGGACGTGAGGGTCCTATTGAACCTTGAGTATGGTAGGATTAAGCTGGTCTTAGCAGTCCCGAAGTCTTGGAGCGACGTCAATGACCTGTCGAGCCTGCTTGAGAGGTTCAGTCGTGAGGATAGGGTCCTAAGGATATCGACCGAGTACCTTAATGTTTCGGCTGAGTTCCTCATGAGCAACCCAGCTTACAGGAGGCTCCATGGATCTAAGGAGCCCCTGATGATTACGCCGTGGTGGAGGAAGGGCGAGAACGAGAAGGTTGCATTATATCTCTCCTTCGGGGCGACTGAGGCTAAGCCCCCGGAGGAGGCGGACGCGATAGTAGACGTCATGGAGACCGGCGAGTCCCTTGAACGGAACAACCTAAAGCCCATCGAGGTTATAATGGAGTCCTCCGCAATACTTGTAGCCAACAATAACTCGCTTAGGGATCCGGAGAAGCGCGAGAAGATATATGATGTCCTAACGCTCCTCAAGGGCGTGATCGATGGTAGAAAGAAGCTGCATATATTTGTTAATGTGCATAGGAGCAATCTTCCGGCGCTCCTAGAGAAGCTGCCTGCCCTTAAGAGGCCGACCATAGCCCCTCTGGCCGACGAAAATTGGTGCTCCGTGAATACCGTAATAGAGAGGGATCAATTCCTAGAACTACTGCCCATACTGAGAAGGCTCGCACAGGGCCTAGTGGTCTACGAGCCTAGGCAGGTTCTCCCCCTGGAGGAGATATCTGGGAGCGGGGAAAGAGCTGAGGAGAGTTGAGGCTTGCCAACGAAGATAATGAGGCTGAATGATGTAAGGGAGCAGCTCTTAAGGGGTAGGTGGCCTAGGAAGAGGGGCCTAGATGCCGAACTGCTGAACTATGTTGATGGGATTATTAGTGACGTTAGGGAGCGAGGGGACAAAGCCCTAATAGAGCTCACCGAGAAGTTCGATGGGGTCAGATTGGACATTGATAGGCTTAGGGTCGGCCAGGAGGAAATTAAAGAAGCCTATAATAGAGTTGGCGAGAGGCAGTTATCGGCGATAGAGACCGCTAAGAGGAGGATCCAAAACTTTGAGATGAGCATCATCTCAAAAATCGGCCACTGCTACGTTGATGACCTTGGGGTCAGAGTGTGGTTGAGGTCGCAGCCCATCGAGAGCGTCGGCTGCTATGTGCCGGGCGGAAGGTTCCCATACCCAAGCACCCTCCTAATGACCGCTCTGCCAGCAAAGGTTGCTGGGGTCCAGAGAGTCATCATCTGCACCCCGCCGCTAAGGGATGGGAGCATCCACCCGCTGATCCTGGTTGCAGCCGACATGTGCGGCGTAAACGAGATATATAGGGTTGGTGGGGCCCAGGCGATAGCGGCCATGGCCTACGGGACTGAGAGCATCAGGCCAGTTGAGAAGATCGTTGGCCCCGGAAACCAGTATGTTATGGCCGCTAAACTACTGGTCTCACGCGACGCCCCGATTGATCACCCAGCCGGCCCGAGTGAGATAATGGTCTTGGCTGATGGGGCCGCCGATCCACGCCATGTTGCATTGGACATTATCTCCCAGATGGAGCACGGCCCTGGGAGCATAGCGGTCCTACTTACTACTTCAATGGACTTGGCTGGGCGCGTGTATGAGAGCCTATTGCACCTAGCCGGGGATGCTTGGCTGTTAGTGGCGGAGAATATGGATGAGGCCATCGACTTCGTAAATGAGTTTGCCCCAGAGCACTTGGAGATAATCGCTGAGGGCGCTCATGAGCTGGCCGCGAGAATACGCTCGGCTGGTCTAATATTGATTGGGGACTCGACGCCAGTCTCCCTCAGCGACTACTGCCTGGGGACGAACCACGTAATCCCGACTGGGGGCTATGGCCGAGTCCACCAGCCCCTCTCGATCCTAGACTTCATCAAACTCACATACGTTGTTGAGAGCCCGCCGGAAGCCCTGCGGCGCCTCTCGGAGAGCGCTATAACCTTGGCTGAGAGCGAGGGCCTAGTAAATCATGCTCTAGCAATAATTGAGAGGGTTAAGGGTTGCCTGGGAAGAAAATAATTGAGGATATTCTCTTTAGGGCTAGAGGTCTAAGCATATACGATGTAGGCGAGACAATTGAGGGGCTGGCCTCGAGGCTCGGGAAGGAACCCGGCGAGATATTAAAGCTCAACTCAAACGAGAACTTTTTTGTGCCGCTAGACCTCCTAAGGAGCGTTCTGAAGCAGTGTGTGGAGGAGTCTGATCCGAGAATCTACCCTAGAGACGAGTACAAGCTGTTGAGAGAGGCTATAAGTAGGCTCATCGGAGTTCCAGAGGAGTGCATTGTTATTGGCGCTGGGAGTGATCAACTAATAGAGCTGGTCTCAAGGATCTTTCTTAGTGGCGTGGATGAAGCCATCTCAATAGAGCCGACTTTCTCAATTTATGAGCGTTGCGTTAGGGTTCAGGGGGCCGCTTACAGGAGCGTGCCGCTGAGGGAAGACTTCTCTCTAGACGTTGACTCAATGCTCTCGGCTATAACCACAAGAACAAGAGTTATCTTCCTCTGCTCGCCGAATAATCCCACAGCAAACCAACTTAAGCGGGAGGACGCCCTCCGCCTAGCGGACGAGTTTGCTGGTCTTGTGGCAGTAGATGAGACATATGCGGACTTCTCAGGGAAGAGCCTGCTTGACGCGGCTAAGGATCTAGACAACCTAATGGTCTTCAGGACGTTCTCTAAGACTTTTGGCTTAGCGGGTCTGAGGGTTGGCTATCTCGTCGCCAATAGGAGGCTTGCTAGGGCTGTTGAAGAGATGTTTCAGATACCATATTCTGTCTCGACGATAGCGCTTAAGGCTGCCCTCAAGATGATTGAGAGGTGGGATGAGATAGCGGAGACGATAAGCGCCATTAGGCGGGAGAGAGAAAAACTCATAACCGAGCTTAATGGGATATCCGGCGTGAGGGTATTCCCCTCCGAGACAAACTTCGTGCTATTCCAAGTGAATAGGGACTCTAAGATGGTCTACAGGAGCCTCCTAGATAGGGGCATAATTATAAGGAATATTGGTAGAGTACTAAAGTTCGATAACTGCCTAAGGGTCACCGTGGCCCCTAGAAGTATGATGGAGCGCTTCATTATGGAGCTTAGGGAGGTTCTGGGCGGCGTTGCCTGAGGGGTATATTAAGATGGACTTTGACCTCGGTGAGGCGTACGTTAAGGAGGGTAGGCTGACTGCCATCAGCAAGGTAGACGCGGTAATATTCGATTGTGACGGGGTCCTAATAGACGTAAGAGAATCCTACGATAAGGCTATAGCGAGGGCAACAGCATGGATATTCGAGGCGCTCACCGGCCAAAGGGTCCCAGAGGATCTTCTCACAAGCGAAGTGATTTTCCTCTTTAGGAGGAGCGGGGGGTTCAATAATGACTGCGACATAGTCTACGGACTACTCATGTTCCTACTCTCTGAGATGCCGCCCACCCTCCTCAACAGGCTCTTCGAAGTGATAAGGACCCTTAAGGTTGAGGGCAACGCTGCCGAGAAAATTAATGCTGTAAAGGAGAGAATAAATGTTGGAGAAGCTCCAATCGAGACTATAAACCTAATTGCCAAGATCGAGGCTTTCACATTCATGCTCAATGAGACAGGGATAGCATCGGTTGACAGGGCAATACTGTCCTTGAAAAATGTTCCAAGGGAGGCTTACGACGCCATTAAGAGTTTCCTCTATGGGTCAAAGCGGGTCGGCGAAGGAGTTATAGCAACGGTTTTTGAGGAGCTCTTTTATGGGCCAGAGCTCTTCAGGAGGGTGCATAACATTAAGCCCGAGCTCTTCCAATCTCCTGGAACTATAGAGAACAGCAGGATTATAGTTAGGTTCGAGGCCCTTAATAGATTGACCTCGCTTATCGGCGGGGCAAAGTTTGGAATAGCATCTGGAAGCCCCTCGGCACCAGCGAAACAGGTACTCGGCAGCCTTCTAGACCTATTTGATGCGGGGGCGCTGGTCTTCTTAGACAATATACTGGAGGGCGAAAAAGAGTACTCAGAGAGGGGATTCCTGAAGGTCAGCCTCGGCAAGCCTAACCCATACCCGCTGCTCAAGTCCGCGTGGAGCCTAGAGCCCTTTAGGGCCGCTGTCTTTGTGGGCGACTCAATCGAGGACGCCCTAGCGGTCGAGAGGGCCAATAGGCTGGACCCGCGCTTCATATCCGCAGGCGTTTACGCATATACCGGCGCCAGCGAGAGGGCTATGAGGGAATTCCTTAAATTTGGCTGTGACATTATCTCCCCATCTGTCAACGAGATTCCGTCAATAATTGAGGCGGCTAGGAGGTTCCCCGGTTGAGGGAGGCAGAATACTATAGGAAGACAGCTGAGACGGAGGTTAAGGTTAAAGTCAGGCTTGATGGAGCCGGTTCCTCAAGCGTCAGCACCGGCATATCATTCCTGGATCACATGCTTAGGTCCCTGGCAACCCACAGCCTAATCGACATGACAGTGGAGGCTAGAGGCGACCTAAGCCATCACATTATTGAGGATGTGGCCATATGCCTGGGCGAGGCGATGAGGAGGGCTATAGGCGAAGCCGCTGGCATAAGGAGGTTCGGGTACGCTATAGTCCCAATGGACTGCTCATTGGCCATCGCCGCAGTAGACATATCCAACAGGCCTTACCCAAAAATAGATCTTAAGCTTGAGGGCAAGGTTGTCGAGGATATGCGGTGCGAGGACATATACCACTTCATGGAGACCTTGGCAAACTCCCTGAGGACGAACATACACATTCTAGTCCAGTATGGATCGAATGATCACCATAAGGTTGAGGCAGCCTTCAAGGCCCTCGCCCTATCCCTGAGGCAGGCAGTCTCAATAGATGTTAAGAGGGTCGGTGTGCCGAGCTCGAAGGGCGTCATTTAGCATGTTGACAACTGGCTAAGCTCTAATTTGGGTGTTGCCGTTGTTGGTCATTCCCTCCGTAGATCTGATGAGCGGTAAGGTTGCCAGGCTGTTGCGTGGCGACCCTAAGCATGCATGGTTCTACGAGCACTTCGGGAACCCCGTGGCCGTCGCTAAGAGGTGGGAGTCTGAGGGCGCGCAGCTAATCCACATAGTTGACCTAGACGCGGCTCTCAGAAGGGGCGACAATATGATGGTTATAGCCGAGATAATTCGAGCCTTAAACGTTCCGGTGCAGGTTGGTGGCGGAATAAGGAGTATCACACGGGCGCGCCAGATAATCGACCTCGGAGCTAGGAGAATTGTTATTGGATCGATGGCTTTCAGGGATCCGGAGGCCTTCATGGCTCTTTTGGGGGAGATGGGGTCTGATAGAATTGTGGTTGCCTTAGACCACCTGGAGGGCGTCGTCATGATTGATGGCTGGCGTGAGGGGGCTGGGATAAGCCTTAGGGACGCTGCAGAAAGGTTCGTTAGTTTGGGTGTTAGGTTCCTCCTGGTGACGTCGGTTCAGCGCGATGGGTCTTTAGCCGGGCCGGATCTCGAGAACCTATCTAAGATTCTAGACCTAGGCGCTAATATAATTGCGTCCGGCGGAGTCAGAAACCTAGAGGACCTCGTATCCCTAAGAGATCTTGGCCTCTACGGGGTTATCGTCGGTAGGGCGCTCTACGAGGGGCGCCTAAGCCTAAGGGAATCTTTAAAAGTTACCTCTAAATGAAATACTATTCTGTGGTGTCCCTAGAATGGGTCAATTCAAGCGCATAATACCATGCCTAGACGTGGACCATGGAAGAGTCGTTAAGGGCATAAATTTCATAGGTCTTAGGGATGCCGGAGATCCGGTTGAGCTAGCTAGGCGATACCAGGAGGACGGCGCTGATGAGCTAGTCTTCCTCGACATAACGGCATCCGTTGAGAAGAGGAGCATACTAAAGGATGTTGTTAGGGCCGTTGCCTCAGAGATAGACATACCATTCACGGTTGGCGGGGGGATAAGGAGCCTAGAAGATGCCGAGGCAGTTTTATCCAGCGGGGCCGATAAGGTCTCCATCGGGACGGCTGCCGTTGAGAGACCGGACTTTATCAAGGACCTTGTTAGGATATTTGGCCCCCAAAGTGTGGTCTTAGCGATAGATGCGAAGAGGACATATGAGCGCAGGCCGAACAAAAATGTCATTGAAACACCTGATGGGCCATGTTGGTTTGAGGTATACACCTATGGAGGCCGTAAACCCACGGGGATGGATGCAATTAAGTGGGCCATTAGGGGCAAGGAGCTCGGCGCCGGAGAGATACTGCTTACTTCAATTGATAGAGATGGAACCGAGCTCGGATACGACATTGAGCTAACCAGAGGCGTGGCTGAGCGCGTCAATATACCTGTGGTAGCGAGCGGCGGGGCCGGTAGGCCGGAGCACTTCCTGGAAGCCCTCACGGCCGGTAAGGCTGATGGGGCATTAGCAGCCTCGGTCTTCCATTACAGCAAGTACCCAATACCCGTAGTCAAGAGGTTCCTTCATGAGAGGGGTGTACCAGTTAGACTATGAAGATCCTGAAGAATGTGAATCTAAGTGAGCTGAATTTCGAGAAGGGTGAGGGTATACTCCCAGTCGTAGTTCAGGAGGAGGGCACCGGGAGGATTTTAACTCTGGCCTACGTGAATAAGGAGGCCGTCCAAAAGACCATCGAGACCGGGTACGCACACTATTATAGGCGCTCTCATGGAAGGGTCATGATGAAAGGCGAGACTTCCGGAAACGTTCAGGAGGTCGTGGATATACTTGTTGACTGCGACCTAGACGCGGTGCTGTATGTTGTTAGGCCTGGGGGGCCCGCATGCCACCTAGGTGAGGAGACATGCTTTCACAATAGGTTAAAAGAGGCTGAGAACCTTAAAAGAGAACCCAGATCAACTTAAGAGGTTTCTATTCTCGTCTCCTCGCGCCTTCTCCCCTTAACTAGACCAATTATCTTGCAGAAGTGGCATGCCGCGCCCTTTAGCGATGTTGGCATGCCGCAGATCGGGCAATCATATATTTCGGTCTCCTCCTGATCCCTTAAGGCCCGCTCTAATAGCGGTAATATCCTCTTGTAATGGGAGCTTAGGAACGTATGTTTGAAGTTTGGTATCCTCTCCACTATAATGTTCAGTAGTTCCTTCCGTCTAATCGACCTGGATCCGCGGGAGAATTGGCAGTCAAGGGTTCTCACGGGCAGCCCCCTATACTCGGCATAGAGGTGGCACTCCAGGTCGGTCAATCCTATCAGAGGCTTTATTTTAGGCACTATCTTAGGATGAGTTTTGGGCAGGTATGGCTTAAGCCTAACGAGGGACTTAACGTTCCCCTCTATGTAGAAGTTAAGTAGCGCCTCGACAGTATCATCTAGGTTATGCCCAGTGGCTATCTTCGTTAACCCCAAATCATACGCTATCTTGTTAAAGAGGTAGCGCTTTATCGCGCCGCACGCCGAGCATGGTTTTCTGCCGTAAATCGTATACTTAATGCTCTCCATCGTGAACCCCAGCTCCCTCTCCAAGCTATAAACCACAAGATCCTCACTAAGCATCTCGGCTAGCTCCTCAACCTTCTCTAGGCAGTGCTTAGAATACTCCGGCAGGCCGAGGTCTATATATATTAGAGTCATGTCCAGCTCCTCATAGAGTCCTCTTAGGATGTATGCCAAGCTTGAGCTGTCTTTTCCGCCGGAGACGGCTACCCCAAGCTTATCCTCCTTGGAAATCATCTTGTATGTCTCAACTGTATTCTTCACTCTTCTTTCCGTTAGGAGGACGAAGCAGTCTGGGCATAGGCTCAGATTTGAGTGGGCTAGGTAAACCTCAGCCCTATTCACACCGCACCTCCTACACTCAGGAGCCACATCTCTCCCCCAGAAACTTTCTGACCTATCCTTCAAGAGATAAGCTATCGTGATTAATCTATGCTTTTCGTAATAACGTTTTCCTCGAGGGCATGCATTAATGCTCTTTAAGAGCGCCTTTTCTATGTGTAACTTCTCATGGATGAATTTAAGGGAGATTTTGAATTCTATTCTTAGGCAAAACCTAGTTAATGTTGTTATAGAGGATAGCTGGAGACTATATAGGTTGACGGAGAGGGGCCGTGGGGTCCTAGAATACTTCAATAAAGCTCAAATACTCCTGCCATGAGCAGGGGAGGAAGAAGGGTTCCGCGTAGATTTTTTACTTTTATTTACAAGACAACTCTAATTCTTCTTCCTAAAAGCAAACTCCACAGTCTCCATAACATCGCTCATCGAGAGAAGACCCCTTAACTTCTTCACCACTAAGGACCAATGTTTCCATATAATCACCAGCGACAAGAAAATTAAACTTAGGATTTTATTTACCTAAATCATGTTTATATTTAAAGTTTATGGCCAACCTTTATAAGATATTTGGCCGACGAGTAACCTCTTTGTAATCGCCTCAAATGTGGACCGAGTAACAGATAAATTTTATCTGAATTAAGGTGGAGATTAGAGGGGAGGTTAAAGATTAACTTGGGTTTAAGGGTCTGCGTTCCTGTTCCGGCTAGAGATTTTCGGGAACTCGCTAGCCTGATCCGTGAGGCTGAGAGTAGTGGTGCCGATCTAGTTGAGGTTCGGCTGGATTATATGGGCGAGGGCCTGCTGGAGAATATTGATCACCTTAGAGATATTGTTGAAGCCTGCTCAGTTCCCATGATAGCAACTAATAGGCATAGGGGGCAGGGCGGTGTTTGCATGCTGGATGAGGAGCTCAGGGTTGAGTCGCTACTAAGAGCGGCCGAGATCGGCTTTGACCATGTAGACGTAGAATTGGACACGCGGGGCCTCCATGAAATTGTTAGCCACATTAAGGCTTACGGCGCTAAGGTAATAGTCTCCCATCATACCTTTACTCATACGCCCTCCACGGAGGAGCTGGAGGAGACTGTTAGGAGGGAGGTTAAAGCCGGCGCTGACATATGTAAGGTGGTTACCATGGCGAATAGCCTAGCCGATAGCGTTAGATCCCTAGTCTTCACGTATGAGATGAGCCGGAGGGTTAGCCTGGTCTGTTTCGCTATGGGCGAGAGGGGGCTACCATCGAGGGTTCTATCTCCCATCTTCGGAGCATCTTTCACATACGCATCACTTGGAAGGGGCCTTGAGACAGCCCCCGGCCAGATAGCAATTCATGAGATGAGGGAGATCTATAGGAGGATGAGGCTAGAGTGATTGGAGTTACTGGTAAAACAAGGATCTGCGCCCTAATAGGCTATCCAGTTGAGCATTCACTGAGCCCGATAATGCATAATGCTGCCTTCCAGCACCTCGGCCTAGACTACATATACGTGGCATTCAACGTCCCCCCAGAGAGACTCAGGGAGGCCATTTCTGGAATAAGGGGCCTAGGCATCTGCGGGGTGAACGTGACGATGCCCCATAAAATAAGTGTAATAAAGTATCTTGATGATCTTGACGAGGACGCTAGGCTCGCTGGCTCAGTAAATACCATACTAAACAGAGGAGGACGGCTCATAGGGTATACAACCGACGGCTTAGGCGCGCTCAATGCACTAAAGTACGCTGGATCCAACCCCCTTGGAAGGAAGGTTGTTATCCTGGGGGCTGGCGGCGCCTCCAGATCAATATCCCTTGCGCTAGCCAACTACGCCCGGGAGCTAGTTATTCTAAATAGGACGCCGGAGAAGGCTGAGGACCTTGTAGACGAGTTAAAAAGAATTTATGGCTCGACAAGTATTAGGGCCGGCCCCCTCTCCGAGTGGGTCTTGGAAGAGGAGTTAAAGGATGCCGACATACTGGTAAACGCGACGTCGGTTGGCATGAGACCGAACATAGACGAAATCCCTGTTAAAAGGGAGCTACTTCACGGGAACTTAACGGTATTTGATATAGTTTATGATCCACTTGAGACGAGGCTCCTTAGAGAAGCCAGATCTGTTGGCGCGAAGACTGTTGATGGCCTCTCGATGCTGGTTCATCAGGGCGCATTGTCCTTTGAGATATGGACTGGCGTCAAGGCCCCGATAGAGGTTATGAGGGAGACTGCCCTAAAGAAGATTATGGAGAAGGAGCATTGAGGTGTAATCTTTGGCGAGGGTTGGGCGGGCAGTTGCGTATGGGGCTGTAACAATAATTAATGCGATATCCTGTGGCCTAGGCGCGGCTCTGGGGATAAACCTTTGGACCGAGGCCAGGGTTAAGCTCACGAATGAGCCCGGCAGGATTGAGGGCAGGATCCTCACAGACCCATCCGAGAGTCCAATCCTGATTGAGAAGGTTGTCTGCCGCGTTTTAAGGCATTTTGGTGCTGAGGATAAGTATGGGGCCTATGTTGAGACGGAGTCGATTATCCCCATAGCGCGTGGACTAAAGAGCAGTAGTGCTGCCGCCAATGCAATAGCCCTCGCAACAGTCTCCGCGTTAGGCGGGGAGATAGACGATTTAACGGCAATAAACATCGGCGTAGATGCATCTATCGAGGCTGGCGTAACCATCACAGGAGCCTTCGACGACGCATGCGCCTCATACTTAGGAAATGTAGTCATAACAGACAATATAGAAAGAAAGATTCTACGCATCTTTCAGCCGGAAGAAGACTACGCTGTACTAATACATGTCCCGCCGAAAAAAGCCTACACAGCCGAGTCAGACGTTAATAGGATGAGGACAATAGCCCATGAGATAAGAGCCCTCCACAGGATGGCCCTCTCCGGGGACTATTGGCGCGCCATGACCCTTAACGGCTTAGCCTACTCGGCGGTTTTAGGATACGATCCAAGCATAGCCATAGATGCATTAGCCAATGGCGCGATAGCCGCGGGCCTCTCAGGCAAGGGCCCAGCCGTGGCCGCGGTCGTTCCGAGGGATAGGGTTGACGATGTCCGGTCTATCTGGGGTAAGTATGGTGGCGAGGTGATAGAGGCTGGGATTAACCGCGGGAAGGCGCACCCAATATAGCGCATATGGTGGCCATTTATGGTCAGGTTGATTATTAGGGGCGGGGCGGCGCTAAGCGGCTCCGTAAGGGCACCGCCCTCAAAGGCGCATACACATAGGGCTATAATAGCCTCATCTCTCTCACACGGCGAGTCATTGATCTATAACGCCCTTCTTTGCGACGATACCCTGGCGACGATAAACGCGTGTCGGATGCTTGGGGCCGAGATAACGGTCTTGGGCGATGGTGTCATAAGGGTCCGCGGCGAGCCAAGGCCTAAGACTCCGGATGACGTTATAGATTGCGGCGAGTCCGGCTCAACGATGCGTTTTATCACTCCGGTATGCGCTCTGGCGGAGGGCATCTCCGTTCTTACTGGCGGCGAGAGCTTGAGGAGGAGGCCGATGGCGCCGCTCTTGGACGCGCTCGGCC
>Ga0105162_1000342_pt1 | contig 30609 bp, 26 predicted proteins | sample JNZ201metaG_FD_81532 | JGI IMG/M metagenome (GOLD analysis project Ga0105162, IMG submission 81532) | Hot spring microbial communities from Jinze hot spring, China to study Microbial Dark Matter (Phase II) - JNZ 20120812A | ecosystem: Environmental > Aquatic > Thermal springs > Hot (42-90C) >...
AACTCTACAGAATAAGCAAATTATATGAAGAAGTACATAAACTAAAACCAAAGCTAGTAATAATAGGGGCATTCTTCGCTAAAGATGTTGATGAATTAGCAAAAGACTTAGGAATAGAATTAAAGCCTATAGCTAAAGCGTATAGTTGAAACATCTATATTTACTAAACCTTGTTACGTTGTTATTAAGGGATACAAAGAGCTATTTGTTACTTAATTTCTAGTTCTGGCAAGAAAAGATGCCACACTAAGGTTTAAGGTAATGCTATTCTATCTTAAATTCTAAGATAGAGTTGAATACATGTGAACTCCATGACGATTCTATCTATTTTTGTTCAGCAAGTGATGCTATCTTATATTATTTATGTAAAAAATTATGTAGAAGCTAGCCGTAGAGTTTTTAAGGGAGTTTCGTTAGTTAAGTTAATTAGGTGAAAAGCATGGTTTCGCGTGCTAAAAGATCGTGGTTTAACTTAACGTCGCTTGCCATAGGTATTGTTATCGGTATAACCATAGGCTACCTAGCAGGATACATATCGCTTCCCTATATAGTAAAACCTCAGCAACCTGTTATTGCCCATATAAAGTTTACTCTTGACTGGGCGTATCAAGGTCCTCAAGCACCTTTCTTAGTTGCTCTATACAAAGGGTTCTTCGCTGAAGAAGGGCTTTCAGTAACTATCGATAGAGGCTATGGTTCAGCCAAAGCTGTTAGTGATGTAGCTGCAGGGGTATTCGATATGGGTTTCGGCGACTTTAACTCTTTGGTTGAGTTTAAAGCTAGGAACCCCGATGGAAAGGTTAAATGTGTAGCTATTGTTCACCTTAAGGCTCCTCACTCCATTGTTACACTAAGGGGCAAGGGTATAGAGAACCCAAGGGACCTAGAGGGGAAGAAGCTAGGGGCACCAGCAGGTGATGCTGCTAGAAGGCTTTTCCCAGCATTTGCGAAAACTGTTGGTATAAATATTGATAAGGTTTCGTGGGTCACTATGGATGTACCACTTAGAGAGCCTATGCTTGTTAAAGGTGAGGTCGATGCTGTATCAGGGTTCTACTATACAGTAGTACTAAACTTGGTAAACCTAAATGTATCTGTAAACGATGTTATTGTGTTTAAGTATGCCGACTACATGCCCATAGTCGGAAACTGCATCCTTGTAAACGAAGACTTCTTGGCTAGAAATCCGGACGCAGTTAGAAGATTCTTAAGAGCATTCTTCAAAGCTTTAAAGTACTCCGCAAATAATGTCGATGAAGCTATAAGCATAGTAATGATGAGAGATCCGACGTTGAATAAAGATCTAGAGAAACTCAGGTTCGAAATGGCTTTAGAGCTAATAATAGTTGAAGACTATGTTAAAAGACAAGGACTTGGCTACGTAGAGAAATCTGTTTTAGAACAAAACATAGACGTAATAGTGAATACCTTTGGCTTAGAGAGAAAACCCTCAATAGACGAGGTAATAGACTTCAGCTACCTACCTCCACTTGAGGAGAGGTCGATATAGATAATGAGTGTAGCGCTAAGATTGAGGAATATATCGGCAACTTACAGAACAGAAGATGGTAAAGAAATAAAGGTTTTAGAGAATTTAAGCTTAAATATTTTTAAAGGGGAGGTTTTGGGGATAGTTGGTAGAAGTGGCTACGGGAAAACAACCCTTCTTAAGATAGTGGCCGGGATCTTAAAGCCTACAAAAGGATCTGTAGAGTTCCTAAACGGGGAAAATGGGGTAGGTAGAAGAGCAGGTATAATGTTTCAATCTCCTCTGTTACTACCTTGGAGAACAGTTCTAGAGAATGTGCTACTCCCAATAGAGATCATAGGGGAAGACCCTAGGGATTATGTTGATAGAGCTCTAGAGCTACTCAAGATAGTTGGGCTAGAGGGGTTTGAGGATAAGTATCCATGGGAACTTTCATCGGGGATGCAGCAAAGAGTTGCTCTATGTAGAGCCTTAATACACAAGCCCCAGCTTCTTCTGCTTGACGAACCCTTTGGTGCTCTAGACGCGATTACTAGGGAAGAGATGTGGCTTCTTCTACAGACTGTTGTTGTGCGTGAAGGTTGTACGACTATCTTGGTTACACACGATATTAGGGAGGCTTTATTTTTATCTGATAGAGTTGTTGTCATTGGGTGTAGACCAGGGAGGGTGGTAGACGAGATCAAGATAGATATCCCGAGGCCTAGGCAACTAGATGCCTTATTTACGAGCACCTTTAACAACTATGTCCACAGGATTAGGAACGCTATAGGTGATAACTTGAAATGTACAAGAAATTCAAACAGCTAAACCTTTTGATAGCTTTAGTGCTAATATTCCTCGTTTGGGAAGCAGTAGTATATTTATTCAAGGTGCCTCGTTACGTACTACCTGCACCCACGGCGATAGCTTCAACTACACTAAGGTATAGTTCTTATCTTCTGGAGAACCTACTAGATACAACAGTATCAGCTTTAGTGGGTTTAATAATCGCAACTATAACCTCTTTTGCGCTAAGCATAGCTATGTCCTACAGCAAGGCTCTTAGGGATACTCTTTTCCCCTTACTTGCCTCGTTCAACACAATACCTAGGGCTGCTCTAGTTCCCTTACTTGTTATCTGGTTTGGCTTAGGCTGGACCCCGAGGGTTTTAACGGCTTTCCTCTTAGCTTTTTTCCCCATGATTGTACCTGTCTTAACCGCTATGACAACGGTAGAAAAGGAGTTAGTAGAGCTCTTAGCTGCTTACGGCGCCTCGAAAATACAGATCTTAGTCAAGGTCTCTATCCCTAAATCTCTACCGTACTTAATGAGTTCTCTTCACACTGGTTTAACTTCGGCTTACGTTGGGGCAGTCATAGCGGAGATGATAGCCTCTGATAAAGGTATAGGGTACGTAATATTATCCTCTTCCTCTAGGCTCGATACACCCCTGGTTTTTGCATGCTTAATACTTTTATCTGTAACTACCCTAGTAGCATCCAAGATCATCAGCGTAGTCGAGAAGAGGGTCGCTAAATGGGCTTACAGATCAGAAGCTTAAAAGTAGATCCTAACCTCTGTACTGGATGCTATATGTGTACGCTTATATGTAGTTTTTCGAAGTTTAAGGTCTTTAACCCAAGGCTATCCCTTCTAAGAATAGACTACAACTACAAGATAGGGCGATTAGAGGGATATGCGTTGTGTAATCAATGTGGAAACTGTATCTCGGTATGCCCTACAAAAGCTATATACATGGATTTTAGCGGTATTGTACGTATAGAACACAGTAAATGCATTAAATGCCTAAGTTGTGTCTCGGCTTGTCCAAACAACGTAATTGTTGTATACAATGGTATTCCATACAAATGCGATTTATGTGATGGAGATCCACAGTGTGTTAAATTCTGCTTAGTGGGTGCTCTACATGTTTAAACTTGGGGGATATGCTGGGAAGATACTTTACGTAGATCTCTCCAAAAAGAAGTGGTGGAGCGAAGAGCTTAAACAATCGTTGGCTAAAAGCTTCATAGGAGGTACAGGTCTTTCAGCATACCTTCTATGGCACTTACTTGGTAGAGGTGTAGATCCTCTATCTCCTGAGAACCTCCTTATAATAGCTACTGGACCAGCTACAGGAGCTTTATCACCGTCGTCTGGTAGATTTGCTGTGGTCTCGAAATCACCTCTAACATATGCTTGGGCTGAAAGCCATGCTGGAGGAGCCTTAGGTCCGCAGATAAAGTATGCAGGTTACGACTTAGTTGTTATTAGAGGATGTGCAGAGAAACCAACTGTTTTAGCGATAGATGATACAAGTGTAGAGTTCATTAAAGCAGAGGATCTATGGGGTCTTGATACAGAGGCTACAACTGACGAGGTTAGAGCTAAGCTAGGTAAAGACTATCACGTTATGTGTATAGGTCCAGCTGGGGAGAATCTTATTAAATTCGCATCGATCATAGTCGATTACCATAGAGCTTTAGGGAGAACAGGGTTAGGAGCTGTTATGGGGTTTAAGAAGCTGAAAGCTGTAGCTGTTAGAGGTAGCAAGGGTGTAGAGGTTCACGATCCCGATAAATACAAAGAGGTTCTAGAGGATTTCCTTTGGAGGAACACGAAAGGGCCTTGGGCTCTTCCAGCGAAGATGAGTCTATGGAGATACGGTACACCAAACCTTGTTACAGTACTTAATGCAATAGGTAGGCTTCCCACAAAGAATCATTGGACAGGTTATTGGGAGGAAGCGGATAAAATATCAGGGGAAGCTTTGTTAAGGTATAGGGCGGCAAAGACTTCATGTTTTTCATGCGCTATAATGTGTAAACAAGTTACTAAAGTAGAGAACGGAAGGTACGCAGGTACCGTAACAGGAGGTCCTGAGTACGAAACGGTATTTGCTTTCGGATCAAACCTGTTAATATCAAACGTAGAAGCAGTTATCTACTTCAATAAGCTATGCAACCAACTAGGCTTAGACACTATATCCACTGGAAAAGTTATCTCTTTCCTATTTGAGTGCTACGAAAAAAGCTTTATCTCTAGGGATATAGTAGACTTTGAACCTACCTGGGGTAACGAGGAAGCTGTTGCAAAGATAATAGAGGCTATAGCTTTTAGGAAAGGTATAGGAGATATATTGGCGGAAGGCGTTGCAAAAGCATGTAAAACTATTGGTGATGGTAAGTGCTGCGATTTTGCTTTACATGTAAAAGGGTTAGAGGTTTCAGGTCAAGACCCTAGAGCCCAGAAATCGGTAGGGCTTACATGGGCTATATCGGTTAGAGGAGCTGATCACCTACGTTCGCTAACAACTGTTGATGAGCTTGGGTATAGAGACGTTGCTGCTGAGAGATTTGGGGTAGATAAGGTTGAATGTGTATGCGATAGGCTAACCGAGGAATGCAAGGCTTTAATCGTAAAAGATCAAGAAGATTTCTTTGCTGTTGTCGACTCGGTTATTATGTGTAAATACGGGACAATGTGGCCACCTATGTATTACTTTGATTTCGTTGCAAAGCTTTTAAAGCCATTGACTGGGATAGAAGAGTTCGGCAACGTTAAGTACCTTCGGTTGGTAGGAGAAAGAATTGCTAATTTGAAGAGATGTTTCAATCTGAGAGAAGGAATAGGTATGGAATCGGAGAAGCTACCGAAAAGATTTACAGAAGAACCTATGCCAACAGGACCCGCGAAAGGCTATGTATGCAACTTAGAAGATATGCTTATAGAATACTACGCTCTGCGGGGATGGGATTACAGAACTGGTTTACCATATGTAGAAACACTTAATCATCTAGACCTAGGCTTCGTTATACCAGTTCTAGAGGATATCTATGGTTCTCTACCAAGGAGATCGAAAAATGGTTAAAGTAAGATTCCACACAATTTTAAAAGAGGAGAGCGGTTTAAATAACCTAGAAGTTGATGCTGAAAACCTTAGCGAGTTGCTCTCTAAGCTACCTGAAAACGTTATGCAAATCCTCGAAAAATACAGAAACTACCTTATAATTTTAGTAAACGGACATATAGTAGACCCTAAACACAACATCGTCTTACGCCGAGAAGATATAATAGATATAACGATACCTGTTGGAGGAGGATAGCAAATATATACGCTGTTCTAGGCATAGACAACGAATATTTTAGCTATATCAATGTAGTTTTACATTATTTAATCTGATATTTAGAAGAATTTATCGAGTACACTCTATCTCAATTTCATAAATATTGTTGAAGTAATTAGAAGCGTTAATGGTTTTATCGTACTCTATAAACGCTATCAATTTTGCTCCTAGGCTTTGGTATGGGTTATCTACCTTCACTATATTGGAGCTTAGCGGCTGCATATTCAAAGGTACATAGACTAATTTATTCCCTATCCGAACTACCCCTCCTACTCCTAGCCTATCTCCAAGAGGTATACCTATGTCCAAGAGCACAGAATTACCCCAACTATCTTTGTTTAAAAAAATCATCCCTACAGCCCCAATGCCCATAAAATCAATATCAGTTTTATCTCTATAACCCCTAGACCAGAGTTTCGGGGTATCTGCTAAGTACAGAAGAAATACTTTATCGTTTACCTTAGCTATACATAAACCAAAATCTTCATCACCATAAACCCCAGTATATACTTCAGTAATCGAAGTTTTACACTGATTACCTACTTCAATAGATAAAGTTTTTGTGGTAACAATGGTTTCTACAAAAGTACTGAAAACAGTAATAGTTGTAGTTCTTGTAGTTGTTTGAGTTTGAGTTAAGGTGATAGTGGTACCCGATGCCCGTACTAATGAAGAAAAAGTTATCCCTATCACTATAGCTACTATAATGAGTAAAACTGCTATAGGTAAGATCATCTTCATTATTGCTGCACCTCAAACCTTTAAACTAATAATCTTCTTGAATTAAATATTTTATCTATAAAATTATAGAGATAGAATACTTGTTTACATCAAGCCTAAAATCATCGATAAACGTTCTTTAACTAACTTTTAGAATTACCTCTTGTAGAACTAATATATTGCGGCCATCAACATGTTTCCATAGGTTTTAGGTAGAATTTTAATCAATCCTAAAATATAGATTTTATAGCCTTTAGTTCGTAGCGCAACTATGTGAATGCATAGTTTATCATCATAGCGTATTCTGTTAAGGACACTTCGCAAAGTATGGTAATGAATTGTAAAACATAGAGATACTACCTTTTTACTAGTCTATTTAGTAGTTTAAAGAGGTATACTTTATTTAACTTGTTATAATTTAGAAACTTTACTTAAGCTATTCAACTAGGATTTCCGCATAGTTTTTTATCCTCTTTACTCTATAAATTTATAGCTAAAGCATAATAGGTATTGCCTTTGAAATCAATAGAATATTTAATCGATATACTTGGAGATTTCATTGAAGAACCTAAGCTAATTTTAATAGCTGGTCACCCTGGTTCTGGTAAAACTACTCTTGCTTCTTCAATATGTTTGTACGCTTTGAAGAATAACGAGAAGTGCCTTTACTTATCTTTTCAAGAAGATAAAGAGAAGTTATTTAAACAGCTTGAAGGTGTAGGCATAGATTTTAAGGCTTATGATGAGAAGAATTCGCTAAAATTTGTTAAGATACCTGTAGTAGCTTCTAGTAACGATATTCAACTGACATTAGATATCCTATCTAAGCTAGTCCTAGAACATAGTCCAAGGGTAGTAGTGGTTGACTCTGTAACCCCTTTGCTTGAAACTGTGGAAAGCAATGCTATTGCTCGTGGCTATTTACAAAACTTTTTCTGGGAATTACAGAAGACCGTTGGTGGAGCAGTTGTTCTTGTATCCGAGATACCTCTAGGAAGAGAATATGCTAGCATGGGCTGGATAGAATTTGTAGCTGATGCAGTTCTTATCCTTAAGCATAGGATTAGAAGTGGTTTGATTGAGAGAATATTAGAGATTAGGAAGGTTAGAGGAAAACAGTTAACAGTATCAGAGTTACATTTCTCAATAATAAGCGGTAAAGGTATAATTATCCATAGACCAGTACACCTAGAAACATACTGTTCCCCTATATTGAGTAAAAGATTACCTGTCTTCAAAGACAAAGACGTTGATGTTGTTGAAGTAAGTTCACCACCGATAACTATGTATTTCGAATACCCTCCGGAAACATCGCCATGGGTCCCAATAGTATTTTCGATACTTATACACATGGTGGAAAAGAACCCCAAGATTCTCTTCATTGATTTCAGCATTTGCCCTACAAGTTTAACCCTGGGTTTAATGCAGATGCTAAAAAACTATGGGCAGATAGCGAAACTATTACTAAGATTCTTAGAAGAATTGTTTTCAGGACAATTAATCCTTCTGCTTATAGTCTTTCAGAGCTTATATCTTATATAATATCTTTGATAGACGATGTTAAACCTACAGCTCTATATATACACAATGATGCAATTGCTTGGATGTCGGCTACAGAAGATCCTAAAGAATATACAAGAATATTAAACAATTTTGTGTTTGAGTTAAGAGCTAGAGGTGTAGACATCTTTAGGATAAGTAGCTTTATAGATCCTATATTCAGCAACATAAACAAAATATTATCATCATATGTTGTAACTATGAGATGTACCGATATTGCTTGCAGTAGCTATACCATAAGTATAGAAAAGTCCCAAAAAGTAGCTGGAATTATGCTTAGCTTAGAAAATTTAGAGGAAATCACTAGAGAACTCATACAATTAGTTAAAAATTTATACAAACAAGAGGTATAACCCAAAAACTTAAAGACAACCTTAGAAAAGGATACAACAATATAATTGAGAAGCTTGAATAACGCAGTTCCTAAATTGATTTACTAAGTAATTAATATCTCTCCGACCTCCTCCCAGCCCTAAAGGACGAGGCTTTCAAATGTAACTTTTTGTGGCTAGAACACTAGATTTTTGGTTGTTAACGAATAATTGTTAAAAATATAGAGCAACTAGTAAAGCATATACTGTGAACTGTGAATGTAGTTAAAACTAATAACTTATTCAATTTAATAAAGTTCGTCTACAATACAACATCATCTAAGAATATTTAGCTTGATATAATATTTTATTTTGTTCTATGTATTGTAGAGAATTAAAGTAGAAAATGCGTTTAGTAATTATTTGCAACCAAAATTAATGTAGTAATTAGTACAGTAAAGCTTGGTGCGAACTCTGAGGTAATTATTTTACACTATACGAAATTCACATTGTATACATTAATATATTTCGTTAATGTAGATATTTAGGTAAGATGTAGAGCTCCGAACCACTATGGAAAAACTATAGAATTATTATCTATCTAGTTGTTTAAAATAGCTGAAAGAGAGGATTTAAAGATGAGTATTGTAGAAAACATTGATATAGTGAAGTTGCTAGAGAAAGCAGTAGAACTGTATAATAGGTATAGAAGTCCTGAAGCAATTGCATCTATAGTCGGTATAGAGGGTAACTTCATCGTTATGAAGTTTACAGGCCATTTCTGTGTTACATGCGGTGTTATTGACTGGGTAGAGGATTATCTATACATACTCAAGGATATGGGAATAGAAGCTGAAGTAGTTAAAATTGATTACCTCACCGAGGATAATTATGTGTTTGTAAAACTAAGAATAAATAAGAATAAAGTAGAAGTATCTAAAGAGCTACATAGTTTTAATTAAATCTAATGAATAGATAATGGTTAGTTCCTGCATTACTAATTTTATTAGTTATGTAGGATTAAGTATACTGAGTATACTCAGGTGTATCAATAAAGCCATAAGTTTTATAGGTGTAATAAGAGTATACCTATAATGGGTGAGTAAACATGATAAAACTCGGAGTAGTAAAGGTATTAACAGGGTCTATAAAGAATACGCTTAGCATGACAAAGAAATCAATTAATGAAAGTAAAATAGTAGAAAAAACTAGGAAAACCGAAGAAATAACCAGCTTTAACAAGCACAATGTCAAGGATACGCTATGTATAATAACAATGCTGGAACCAAGTTGCTACGAGATATACGAGGATGGATACATAAAGGAAATAGCATAAAAAGATTTTTACCGTAAAATTCAAGATAATTTAACTTCTAGGGGTTTAACAAGAAGAGCTTAAATTTATTTCTATATCTCGGAACATTTAATTTTTAATTTATAGCGAAAAAGGTTATGATTATATAAATTAATGTATCTAAAAATAAATAACGTAATAAAAATATATCTATATTGGTTCTATCTATTTCCTCCTTGTTGTCCTGGTTCTTTTTCCGCAGTCTTTAACATTCTTTCTAAGGATGATAATTGGTTTTCTGCGGCAATTATTTTCGCTAGAGCTCTCTGGGCATTTGCCATAGCTTTAGCATAGTCTTGTTGATCGAAGCTCTTCTTTGCATCGCTTAGATCTTGCTCAGCTTCGTTGATCTGCTTCTCTATGAATGGAAGCATTTTCTTAATGTTTTCTACGATTACACATTTTGGCGGAGGTGGAAATATCTGTATACATACTATACTCTCTACCTCTTTTTTGACCTTGCTGTACAAATCCTTAACTTCTCCGAGTTTCTTCTCAGCTTCTTTAATAAGATTATAGGTTATTTCCTTTATTTTTTCGTTAATCTTTTTGCTATACTCATTTGTAAGAACATTAACTTGTCTACATAGTTGCATAACTTTAAGTCTCACTTCGCTTACTGTATCAAGGATTTCTTTAACCTCGCTAACATATTCAACGTTTCTCAGCTTCTCCATTAACCCTAGTAGCTGGACTTCAAGCTCATCTATTTTACTCAATATATCGCTGAAATTAGCTGCTCTCTCCCTCAAGCTCTTAACTTCTTCAAGTAACTCATTAATACTGTGGTTCGCTCTACATATCAACATCTTTAAAGTTGCATTGAATGCTTCCCCAACCTTCTGGACCTCAGGTTTTACCGTTTCACCTATTTCTTCAACTACACCTTCAAGAACTTCTTCAACTATTTTTAACCTCTCTATAATGTTCTCTATAGTTTCTATAGCTTGAGGAGAAGCATTTACATTCTTAAGTTTCTCTAAAGTTCTATTCAAAATCTTTATAGCTTCTCTTATATGTTTAATAGCCACATCAAGACCCTTGGCTTCACCACCTCTAACTCTTTCAGTATATCTATAGTTATACTCCTTAGCTTTCTCCGCAAATTCTTTAACCATAATGGTTTCAATATTTCTTAGTCTCTCTAATAACTGTCTAGACAATTTATTGATATCAGAAGCATTGGTAGTATTGGTTAGCACCTCCTCTATCTTTTCTTTTAGTTCTTCAACAGATAAATTATATTTGTTAGCTAAAGCTTTTATTCTATTCATTAAAGCCTCTCTAAGACCGTTAAGGTACCTCTGAAGAACGATACCTACTCTAAATGCTTTACCCATCTTAAGCTCGCTAGAAACACTTGCTAGAACCTTAGTTGCATCGTGTATCCACTCCCTAAGCTCCTCTATACCTAGGGTTGATAGATCGATGTTTAGTAGTTCCTCTATCTTGTTCTTAAGTTCATCGCTTATGTTTAGGTACATCGATTTATTCAACATATCCTTTAAAACTCTAGCTTTTACAATTACTATCTCTGTTACGTTAACAGCTTTCGAAGCGTTTACCCCAGTAGATGGAGTTGTTGTAGCTGTTTCTTGAGCTAATACGATTGGATTAACAGCATTTGCTAAAGTTGATAGTATTACGAGTAGGGCAACCGCTATAACAGGTAAGGTTTTGTTTATGTTGTTCTTCATAGTTGGTTTTTCACCCAACTTTTTCACCCAACGAAAACTAGTTTACTAGAGTAGTTTTTTAGGGTACTCTTTGAAGAGCTGTTCATATAAATTGAATAGAGTATGCTTACCCAAATAACTAATAGACTAATATATACCCTTCCCCCATGCTTTCTACCGTATTACGAAAATCATGGTTACACTTATCATTGTAGTAACTTAAATAGAGAAATAAAGAGTAGACGTTGACACCTCTTAGGCTAAAGTTCCCATTAAACTTTAAACAAAGTTATCTAGCTAAGTTAACTCTACCTTTCTCTAGAAATTAGATTCAATACCTAGGATTTACACCTACTGTTTTAAACAAATATGTTGGTGTTTAATAGTTGTACCCTGTTTATCTCGTTAATTTTTTACTTCAGCCTATCACAATTCTTTGATCGGATGTGGAATGAATGCGAAGGATATTGGTAAGAATAGATGGGTATATCCTATACTATGTTTCTTCGTAACATTCCTAGGAGGAACTCTCTACTCTTACAGCATTATTGGCTACGAGTTGCAGAAGCTATGGGGAATCTCGGTTGCAGAAGCTGGTATACCTTATTTTGCTTTTCTATGTGGTTACGGCTACCTAATGGTTTTAGGCGGTATTTTTGAAAGGAGATTTAGATCTGAGAAAATACCTATGTACTTAGGTGCTATCTTATTTGGTTTAGGATTTACAAACGCAGGTTTCGTTGATAGAAACATAGCTCTTTTCTCGATGTCGTACTTTGTGGCAGGATTAGGCATAGCTTTAATGGATAGCATGACCCTCCCTATAGCTACTTCATGGGTACCCGATAAACCTGGTTTAGCTGTTGGTATAGTTCGAACAGGTTTCGGAATAGCACCTCTCATCGTAGCTCCATTATTTGAGCACCTCTTTAAAGTCTATGGGTTTAGCTTTAGCTTGAGAATAGTTGGAATTTTATACCTAGCGATATCTCTAACCATAGCATATTTAGTGAAAATGAATCCTAGTGCTAGAAAAACCAAGGAGTATGAAGACCTTGGCAAAGCTTTAAACGATATACTATCCAGGAAATGCTTTTGGTTAATCTGGTTACTGTACTTCGCAGGTCTTTTCACACCTTTGGCGTTCATAGGCTACGTGAAGCAAATAGGAGTAGAACTAGCTTCAATAAATCCAGAGCTCATGGGCTACGCTATAGCTGTTTTCTCTATATTCAACGGTGTAGGAGGGATAATCTACGGAAAAATAATAGATTCAAAGGGATTCTTATTTACCGCAACACTAAACTACTCCTCAACGATACTAGCACTAGCAACCCTATGGCTATACCCATCAAGACCAGTATTCCTAATATTATCACCTATAATCTATTTAAGCCTAGGAGGATGGATGGTTATAGCACCAACAGAAATCAGGACAATAACAGCACACGAGAAGTATTCGCTAAGCTGGCCTCTATTAATGACAAGCTATGCAACAGCTGTTTTAATAGGAACCATGGCGATGGGAATCGTTAGAGATGCCTTAGGAGAGTTTAGAGCAGTATTTCCAGTACTCATAACGATTATAGTAGTTTTAGGACTAATACCTATATACGCTACCTATAGAAATACATGTGGCTCCTTAGCTAAAAAGAGAAAACAAGTATAAATACCTAGGTTTATTGTATCTGAAGAACCTAGCCAAAGTAATGGTTATATCAAACCGTAGAACAAAGTAAGCATTATTCATTTATTGTAGTAGACCTTAGTATATACGATTGACGATATCTTAACTACTCTAGAAACACCTATTTAGGTGATATACTGTATTAAATATTTATGGTTTAAAACCTTGTTCTTCACTATGGAGAGGGGATTGTTTTCGTTGGCAGTCCTTGCGGAGGCACTCTTATTATCGGTTTAATCCAATTGCCGTAACGGATCCAGATGTAGGAAGCTGTTCCGCCGATGATTTCTGAGAAAGCTATTAATATCCACATGGTTATAGCGTTTAAACCTACTGTTAATGCTAAGGCCCAGCCTACTCCAACCCTTATGACCCAGAATTTAACTATGTTTAATATTGTCGGGATTTCGTTATGGCCTGAGCCTCTTCCAACAGACATACCTAGGAATGATAGCATTGTTAAGGGGAAAGACCATACAATTACTGATACGAACTTCTCTGCTTCTATTATTACCTCTGGTTCGTTTGCGAATACAGCTATCATGTATCTCCTTGTGAAGTATACAAAGATAGACCCCATGAGAACTGCTAGGAATAGTATGTGAGCAGCTGTTAAAGCTATTTTTCGAGCTCGATCAGTGTTTCCAGCTCCAAGGTTTTGCCCAACCATGATGCTTATAGACATTGTGAAACCTCTTAGAACTGCGTTTGCTATGTTTATTGTTATGAAGCCTACCGCGGCAGCTGTTACTACTACAACCCCTAGGGTATTGACTAGAGCTTGCTGAAATGTGAATGCAAATCCATCGCTGATAGTTAGCATAGTTATAGGTATTCCTACTTTGATTGTTAATAAAAGCCATTCTCTATCTATATATGTAAGCTTTATCTTGATATCGGGGTATTTTCTCCTCATTATGTAGTATAGAAGCCCTGTTCCCAAGGATCTCGATATAACTGTTGCTATAGCAGCACCACGGACGCCCATAGCCGGTAGAGGACCCAAGCCAACTATGAATATAGGGTCGAGTATAGCGTTTACCAAAGCACCTATACTCATCGTGGTAGCAGGTGTCTTTGTATCGCCAATAGCTTGGAGAATTGTGCCTATAGCCATGCCTATGCCAAAGATAACTAAGTCTAGAGCCATAATGCTTACATAGTCTAGAACTTCGTCAAAGATCTCCGGGGGAGGTCTAATGATGTAGAAGTATGCATAGCGTTTAACAATATGAAAAACTAAAGCAAGGGTTACAGAAGTTGATAAACATAAGGTAAACATCTTAGATGAAACTTCGCTAGCTTTATCGTATAGCTTAGCACCAACATATTGAGAAACTAAGGCTAAATTTGCTGCAGAGATACCCATTAGAAAAGATATAAGGATAAAGAACATGGGGAACCACTGACCTGGAACACTTAACACGTATTGGCTAAACCTACTTAACCAGTACGCATCTGTAACCATGTATATAAGCCCTATAAGATCTGCTATCATCAACGGCGTCCCTAGGCGTATCATTGTGATTAGAATAGATCCTGATACAATACTTTCTCTATATCTCTCAATAGCTAAACTACTCAAGATACATCACCTTTACTACAGCAGCTAACTAAGGCTTTTAAAGTAAGGGGTGTCGAATAAAAAGTAAATTTGTTTATTGGGTTTAGGGTTAAATTTTCGGTAGCCTAGTCATCATTATAGCTCCGATCAACTCTACTACAGCTGCTATTAACACAGTACTATATAGTCCAACTGATTCTAAGAATGCACCTGATAAGAATCCTCCAAGAATACTCGCTATGTATACGAATACCCATGGAACAGATACAGCTACCGTTATAAGCTCTGGTCTAACACTTCTAACAGCTACATAGCTAACACCTGGTGCACCTACAACTCCAAATACCGTTAACAACATGAAGAATACTACATAACCCCAAAGAGATGCTAACGCAAAGTACATTATGAATGTAGTTATAGCTGAAGCTAGTAATGCAAATGTAAGTGTTTTCCTACCACCCCATCTATCTAGGATAGGACCCCATATATATGTTCCTAGACCAAGCATTAGAGATGCAACTCCGAATACAGCTGTAGCTATCTCTATAGGGGCTTGGTATAGCTCTCTAACAACATAGCTTAGCGTTGGATACATTAAGTTCCAGCCTATCAAATATATACATATGCTTATACCAACCCAGTATATAGTCTTAGTCTTTAGAACCGTAGCGATATCCGAGAACTTCATACCTGGTAACCTAATGTGGGCTAGCCTCCATATCTTCATGTATACAGGTATAACCATTAGCAAAGCTATGAAACCTCCTATAGCAGCTAAATAGAATAGCATATCGTATCTACTACCAAGAGCTGTAAATATAGCTCCTGAGAACACTTGGAAAAGACCACTAGCTAAAGTCATAGTACCTACGGATAAAGCCAGCATCGTCCCCAATCTCTCAGGAGGAACAATATTTGCATAGATAAATGTACCTATAGGCCCTACAGCAAAAGCTAAACCTGCGAGAAGCCTAGATAATATAAATATTGGTACAGATCTTATTAATAGAAGTAGATGCGTTACTATACCTACTACCATAGCTATTACCATGAATTTCTAGCCTCTTACCTGATCTATCTGCATAGATACTAAGCGGAAATACCAAGATTAAGGCAACTATTGTAGGATAAGACATTATAGCAGCAGTAGCTATAGGCAATGGCGCTCCAAGCTCAAGTGCGTAGAACACCATTAAAGGTACGTATACAGCACCTATACCTGCTATAGCTGATGATAGTATTAGAATTGTTACTAATGTTTTCCAATTCTTTGGTCTCTCGATAGCCGGGGAAAACCCAACTTTACCCCCTATAAAATCTATACAACAGAGTCTTAATAAACTTATTTAAGCATAAATTAATTGTTTAAAAAGTTGTATTCATCAAAATTAATCATATCTACCGCATTTCTTAACAGCTTCTACAGCAGCCCAAATATTCTCAATTTTTATTGATGGCGGTAGAGGTAGCCCTGCAGGTGTAAACATGTAGCCACCCGGTTCTTTAACATTATTCAAAAGTTTACAAACTTCTTCAAACACTTTTTCTTTAGATGCATAGATATAAAGCGATGGGGAGAAACCTGCTGAAAACGGTATATGATCTCCCAGAATTCTTCTAACAGTTCTTGGGTCAACCTTTTCGAATGTAGCGAATATGCTTCCCTTAGGTAACTCAAGTAGATAGTGGAGATGATGCGTCCAGTCGCCGTCGAAGACTGGTGAAGGTATAACACCCATGCTATAAGCTTCTAAGAACAACTTCTTTAGTCCTGGCCAGTAGAATTCCTCGAAAAGCTTTGGTGGCAGCATATCGCCTAGGTGAAGAGGCATAAACACAGTAACTATTTTTGACCCAAATAGTTTCTCGGTTTCTTCTGGTCTAGGTGTTGAAAATTTAAGGAGCTTTACCATAAGCTTAGTTACAGCCTCTAAGGCTAGGCGAACTTCTTCTGGATGCCTCCTAAGGTCGATCATCGTATATGTTACATGCCTCAAGAAATCAGCTATAAAATCTAGTGGTGCTAAAGCCACTCCTCCTGGAAATGACGGCCATCCTCTTTTAACTGCTTCAATCCCTATCATCATCATTATAACGTTATATCTATACATATCTTGACCTAGTTTCGATAAAGCTGTATATGCTTCAGCAGAACCTGGTTTAGATAATGCTTCAAAAGATCTTGGTATAACAACTTCGCTCATAAATGTTATAGGGTCTTCAGCTAATTTCCTATACTCTTCTACCTCCATAAACTTACCCCCAATATACTGGGGATGAGCATCTGGGGGTAGCTCTACACCCGGCCATTTGGTGAATTTATCCCTAAGAATTCTATGGGCGTTATTAGTTAACGTAATAGCTAAAGGCTCCTTAAGATAATCCATAACTACGAATGGAAGTACGCCGCAGCCTAAGGTTAATTGAATTAACCCTCCTGGAGGAACATCAACACCATCTACGTTAAAGTCGTCATACCATTTAATAGCTATTTTAAGCATAGCATCGTAGTTTGATGTTGCTTCAGCAACGGTAAAACCAGCATAGTTAGCTGTTAGAACAGCATCTGTCATAATTGCGAAGGGAACTCTATCTGGTTTTTTGTTCATATATACTTTCTCTAACCTGTCCTTCCTTTCTCTCAATAAATCTTCTGCCGGCCTTCTCTTTTCGGCCATTAAATCACCTAGAGGAGTAAACAAGCTATTTAGTTCTTGTACAGCATATAATCAAACTAATTGAATTGATTGTTATTCGTATCTACCACATTTTGTAGCAGCTTCTATTGCCGCTTTGATATTCTCTATCTTAGCGCCATACGGTATAGGCGCTCCTGCACCCATGAACATGAATACCCCAGGCTCCTTAACATCGTTTAAAAGCCTACAAACCTCTTCGTACACCTTTTCCTTCGTTCCGTGAATATATAGTGCTGGTGAGATTCCCCCACCTATGGGTAGGTGATCCCCTAATATTTTTCTAACTTTTCTAAGATCTGCTCTTTCGAACCAAGCGAATATGCTTCCCTTAGGTAGCTCTAGTAGGTAGTGGGTGAATCGCGTGAAATCTCCTTCGAAGAATACCGAGGGTATAGCATTTCTTTTATGTGCTTCTAGTAGAAGTGTTTTTAGTCCTGGCCAGTAGAATTCCTCGAAGAGCTTTGGTGGCAGCATTTCGTTTAGATGTAATGCGAAGAATACAAGTACTACTCTTGTTCCAAACAGTTTTTCAGCATCTTCTGGCGGTATTAACGATTCGCGCATCATTTCTACGAGTATAGGTGTTAAAGCATCTAGAGCTCTATGAACCTCCTCTGGGTGCCTCCTTAAATCAAGCATTGTATACGTAGGATGCCTAAGAGCATCTGCTATAAAGTCTAGCGGTGGATAGCCGAAGCCCATCGGAAAAGAAGGCCATCCACGTTTGAGTGCCTCTAGACCTATGTCCATCATAACCTTGCCGAACTTAGCCATATCCTGGCCTAATCTTACAAGTGATGTATATGCCTGAGATGAATTTGGTTTCGATAACGATTCAAACATCCTCGGAACTATAACTTCGCTCATAAATGTTATAGGGTCTTCAGCTAATTTCCTATACTCTTCTACCTCCATAAACTTACCCCCAATATACTGGGGATGAGCATCCGGGGGTAGCTCTACACCCGGCCACCTGGAGACTTTATCCCTAAGAATTCTATGGGTATTACCGGTCAGCATTAAGGCAAACGGGGTTCTATACACTTTTGTGAATTGCTCCCAAACAACAAATGGTAGCACAGGCATTCCAAGCGTTAAACTAAAGATCCCGAATGGCGAAGTATCAACGCCATCTATGTTGAAGTCGTCGAACCATATCAAGCCTATCTTGTACATAAGATCGTAATCACTTGTAGCAGCTGCAACAGTTGTACCAACGTGTTTTGCTGTTAAAACCGCATCAGGGAAGAAAGAGGTTGGTACTCTATCTGGTTTTTTGTTCATATATACTTTCTCTAACCTGTCTTTTCTCTCTCTAAGTAGTTCTTCAGGAGATTTCTTCTTGAATATCTTAAACATAGAGACCACCTTAACAGAATTCAATCAAGTAATTCTATTCATATACACCGCATTTCTTAACAGCTTCTACAGCAGCCCAAATATTCTCAATTTTTGCCTCCGGTGGTAAGGGAGCTCCTGACCCTGTGAATATAAATCCACCAGGTTCTTTAACATCGTTTAGAAGTTTGCATACTTCTTCATAAACCTTCTCCTTGGGTGCAAAAGCTAGTACTGTTGGGGATATTCCTCCGCCTATAACTATATGATCTCCTAGTACTTTTCTAACAACTCTTAGGTCTGCTCTCTCAAACATTCCGTAGATTTTTCCCTTGGGTAGCTCTAGTATTGTCTCAAGGTGGGGTGTGTGATCTCCTTCGAAGAATACGAACGGTATTGCACCCATATTGATTGTCTCTATAAGTATTTTCTTCAACGATGGCCAGTAGAATTTCTGGTACATTTTAGGGGATAACATTGAGTTTAGATGTAGTGGAAAACCAACAGTTACAACAGATGTTTGAAGGAATTTCCGAGCCATATCAATAGCAGGTAGTATAGTAGCTTTTAGGACTTTAATTGCCAGCTCTGTGATAACATCTACTGCTGCTAAAACATCGTCTGGTCTTCTATAGAGGTCTAGCGTAATATTTGTAGGGTGCCTAAGATGATCGCTAATATAATCTAGAGGTCTAATACCAAATCCCCCAAACCCTAGAGAAGGCCAACCTAATCTCCAAGACTCGAAGCCTACCTTCATCATTACCTCTGAGTATTTTTGAAGCTCGTTACCAACGCTAATCCATGCAGCGTAAGCTTGGGGTGAATTTGGTTTCGATATAGCTTGGAATACCCTTGGGATAACGACTTCGTTTAAGAATTCAACTGGTTTCTCGATAAGCTTTCTATATTCATCAACGTACATCACTTCAGCTCCAAGGAATTGAGGTTCAGCGTTAATAGGAAGTTCTCTACCAGGCCATTTGCTATATCTATCCTTAAGAATATCGTGCATAGGTCCCGTTAAAAGGCTCATGCTGTTACCCATATCAGGGTAATCGGCTAACGCTATCACCATTAATGCTAGGTCTAATGCTGGGAGAAATAATGGAGAAGAGTCTACTCCATCTACGTTAAAGTCTGTTACGAGTTTTACAGAGGCTTTATACATAACATCGTAATTAAAGCACATCTCAGCAACGGTTACACCAACGTATTTACCAACCCAAGCAGTAGACAAGTAAGGGTTGAAGGGAACTCTATCTGGTTTTTTGTTCATATATACTTTCTCTAGCCTCTCCTTCCTCTCTCTAAGTAGTTCTTCAGGAGATTTACTCCTGGAATCACCGACCATAGAGATAACACCTAGTTCAAAACCTGGGCAGCGAAGATCCACCAATTATATCACAATTAAGGGTAGTGTAAAAGTTTTTCACAAAGTATATGGATAAGCTAACCATATGGAATATCGTGAATACTAAGAAGACTAAGATGAAGCTAAGTATAGATAAAGAAATTGAGAAATTTAGAGTCAGATAAGCTATGTACTGGTTGTTTAAGTTGTTGCAGAATACACTTAGATAGGCATTCTCTGTTTATCCATTGACGATGCTACTTCATTATATAAGGTGAAAAATAGCAATGAATAACCCACTACGTAATAGTAGTGAAAGGTTTCTAAAGCTTTGATCTTCTAAAATCTATTGATAGGGTATTAGCTAAGGTTGTATTAAGGAACTAAAACTCAAATAAATCATGGTATTTTGCATCTACTTCGAAATCTATTAAACTATCCTGCAGTAGTTCTCCTCAGTATTGGTTTAGCGATTTAAACCAAATAAACCAAAAACTATATATTTTTGCTTGTATTTTAAATAGTGTTCTAGATATATCTGGAGATATATTATGAGACCTATAGATAAAGGGGTGGCTAAAGCGTTTGTACTGAAGATCCTAATGGATGGACCTGTTCACGGCTATGAAATTATGAGGAGAATTAAAGAGGTTACAGGGTTTGCTCCAAGCCCTGGGCACATATATACTCTACTTAGAAAACTTGAGAAAGAAGGTTTAGTGGATGTAAGTGTATCTCACATCGGTGGAAGGAAGCTTAAGATATACAGACTCTCGGATAAGGGTAGAAAATTTCTTGAAGATAATAAAGCTCTTCTAACAGCCGCAAGTATGTATGTTAACCGATTTAGAAAAGCTAAAGAAGTAGAACTTCATAAACTATTTAAAGCTATTCGAAACATATTTGAATTCCTCGACAAAATGCCTAGCGATAAGATGAAGGATGTTAGAGATGCTATTGAGAGTTTCACTAGAAGAATCAACGAGATCATCGGTGAATAGGATATGGATATGATTGTTGTCGAGAATCTAGTTAAGAAGTTTAAAGATGTTGTTGCTGTTAACGATGTAAGTTTTAACATTAGGAAAGGAGAGATTTATGCTCTTCTAGGACCTAATGGCGCTGGTAAAACAACTACTATACATATAGTTGCTACGATACTTAAGCCAACAAGTGGGAGAGTTTTTGTTGCAGGATACGATGTTGTTGCTAAACCCAATAAGGTTAGGAAACATATAGGCATAGTTTTCCAAGATCCTAGCCTTGACCTTGATCTAACCGCCTATGATAACATGTATATTCATGGAAAACTCTACGGTTTGAAGGGTCCGGAACTTGAGAAGAAGATAATAGATCTCCTGGACTTTGTTGAACTTAAGGAGTTTGCGTATAAGCATGTAAAATACTTTAGCGGAGGTATGAGGAGGAGGCTTGAGATAGCTAGAGGTCTTCTTCACGAACCTGAGCTTTTGATTCTAGATGAACCTACTATCGGTTTAGATCCCCAGTCTAGGGCAAGGATATGGGATTATATAAGGAGGTTAAAGAAAGAAAAGGATATGACTATATTGATGACTACCCACTACATGGATGAAGCTGAAGAACTTGCGCATAGGATAGCTATAATGGATCACGGGAAAATTGTGGCTGAGGGCTCAGCTGAAGAGCTTAAATCTATGCTTGGAAGTGATGTCATATACGTAACATTAGACAACAATAATGGTGTGGATATCTGTAAAGCTCTAGAATTCGCTAGAAAATGTAGGCAGGTATCTCTAGATAGGGTGGAGATTATGGTGGATAACGCGTCAAAAGCTCTTCCAGATATTTTCTCGATGGTAGATAGAGTTGGTGTTAAAGTTAAAGAGATAAGCTACCGCAGACCTACGCTAAACGAGGTGTTTCTACACTTAACCGGTAGAGAGCTAAGAAATTCGCTTGAATCTACCTTTACTCCGCCTAGGTTTGGGAGATGGAGGTGAGGAGCTTATGGCCTTAGATATATCTCCGTTTACAGCGATGGTATATAGGCAAGTGAAACGCTGGTGGAGCGCTAGATCTAGAGTTGTATCTGTATTCCTAAACCCGTTGCTGTGGATGATATTCATGGGCCTTGGGATGAGTACTGTATTCACATTCACGCCCAAGGATATTGTTGTACCTGGCACAGGCACTATACCTAATATAGGGGATATCGTAGACGCTATGGCTAAATATGTTCAGCAAGTGGTTAACAGCAGGTTTGGGGGACTTGATTATGCTACATTTATGGTTAGCGGTATGGCAACTATGTCAGTATTTATGGGTAGCTTTATAGCTGGGATAAGCGTTATATGGGATAAACAGTTTGGATTCCTTAAAGAATCGCTTGTAGCTCCAGCGCCAAGGGGCGTAGTTATTATGGGGAGAATTATTGGAGACTCAATTATAAATATGTTCAACGGTTTAGTAGTGATGTGCATGGGTTTCGCTATATCGCGTTCACTAAATCCTTTAGGAATGTTTATAACCCTTCCATACCTATTCGTAACCTCGGTGGCATTTACATCGCTAGGAATAATAATGGCGCTGAGGTTAGCAAGCGTAGAAGGATTCCAAATGATCATAAACATATTCAATATGCCGCTGATGTTCTTAAGCGGGGTTTTCTTCCCTGTAACAACTATGCCTGAATGGATGAGAAACGCAGCGCTGTTCAACCCCCTCAGTTACACTGTACACGTTGTAAGATACTGGCTTACTGGTGCAAACGTAGGTATTTCGCCAATGGATCCTCTACTAGATCTAGCGGTGCTTATCTCTACATCAATAATACTGGCCTACGCGGCTTCAAAACAGTTCGAAAAAACAACAGTAGAAGACTAAGAAACCTTTTACCTAACCTAAAGAATCGTCTCCACAAAATATATTTGTTATAGAGAATAGACATTGCATTGTCTTGCCCTCTCAAAGAATATGAACTAATTTACTTAAGGTTGATTAAGGTCACAGAACACATTACATAAATAGATAGACCCTGTTGTACGCTATAAATATATATTGCTGTATAGATTGTTGTACTATTGTTTATTGCGATGATGTCCTTATTTGCAACTAATCTATTAGATTTTGAACAAAAATTTGATTGTATTAATATATTAACCTCATAATGAGGTAACTAAACTTAGGAATGAATTAAACGTCTATACACCTACCCACAATTACAGCTTTCCATGGTTCAGGATACAAGCCAACTTTGTTGTCAACTTCCTTAAAGATTACGGATCCCCAGTTATCACACCTAGGGCACCTACCATGGTAATAGGCATAAGCAGTTATAGAATATCAGCCAAAGCACTCAATAAGAGGATACATAGCTTAGCTAATTAGATACGTTTATTTTCCAAAGGTGATTTTTAGGTAAGCTACGAGATTTTGCGTAGAAGAGTTGAAGAATTCATGGAACACCCTGGCGAAGATTTCGATTGCAGAGCTACGATTTAGTTCTTTTCCATGTCGAGCAGACTATAACAGTTTTATGCAAAATATCTGTTGTACAGGAAGCTGGGAGATTTCCAAAGATCTATTCGATTGTTAGGTTGCTAAAAATCATTGCCAAAATCTATGGAAGTAAAGAGCTCGAGAATACAATAAGCTCAAGTATAGAGCTACTTACCTCCTCGAGGAATCCTATATCGCGCCAAGATATATTCCTAGAAAATACAACCCTAAGATCACTAGATAAGCTTTAAAGACCTTTGAACTTGATTCCGAGCTCTGCTACTATACTTGACTTGTAGAAGTTATACTGATGCCAGCTTTCCTTATATTCAAAAGATGTGCAGTAGCCATTGACTTTGACGGATACCTCCGCCAATTGCATAACCGATATCCATCATATATAATATGCCTTTAGATGTTTTTAGAAGGAATTGAGGAAATTAAATTATGTGGCGGGCCCGAGGGGATTTGAACCCCTGACCTCCAGCTCGAAGTCCTGAGATTCCCGTAGATATGTTCCAGTAAACTACGTATAACTGAAACATGATGTATAGCTGAAGGTGAATGATGATATTCTTCTTTGAAAATCGAAGCATTAAGGTTGACTGATGAATACTAGGCATAGAGCTTCAAGTCGGTTAGCTAAATGTCGTTATGCATATAGTGAAACGTAATAATCTAGGTGTACGTATCTGTAGAGAATGTCTTGATCAACGAAATGCGTAAGATAATCGCCATAGTTAAAATCTCTTTCTTCAAGACATGGGGTGAGAAGAAAACTCTATATAACATGCTGAAAAGCGTTGTTAAAGCTTAAGTTGCCGAAGCACTTTTAACGAAGTAAGCATTAGAGACTAGTACTACTTTGAAAACATGGTGTAGAACCTAAAGTAATTGAGATATATGGTAGTAGGTTTAGCTCTAAAGCAATGTTGCTGTATTCTCTTTAGGAGAATACTAGTCCTAAAAACCGTAGACTACATGAGAGAATAGTTAAACACTATGCTAACATATCGTTGGCCTTTTCCTAGCTCTAAAGTAGTCTTCTTAAAGGATAAGATACTAGAAATACCTTGAAGCGAATTCGAACAACTTCTATGACCCTCCCTCTCAAATAAAGAATGACTACCACACCGATAATTTCAACGTATACACGATGATCTTGCACTAATAACTGATAATACCACCTTTGTAGTTAGTTATGTGAATAGGTAGTACTGTTTAGCTAAGAAGAACTCGAAACCAAAGACTTAAAGAGTTGCTATACGAGGATGCGCTTTAGCGAATTTAATAAGTTTACAATGTTATACATGAATTACGAATTCATACATAACTCATATATATCCAACACATTTACTAGTAGTTACTAGTGCATGAACTCGCTTCAACTGGGTATTTTAAATGATATTGGTTGTTAGGAACCTAGTGAAGTACTTCGATTCACGGAAAGTGCTTGATGATGTTTCGTGGATTGTGGAAACGCCTGGTGTATACAGCTTACTTGGCCCCAATGGAGCAGGTAAAACTACTTTACTTGGCATAGTAAGTGGGGTGATGAACTTCGATAAAGGAGATGTACGTGTTAAAGATTTACCGCCTAGCGACCCGGTTGCGCGGAAAGTAATTGGTTACTGTCCTCAGGAGCCTGGCTTAATAGATAATATATCGGGGTATGACAATGCCTTATTCTATGGCAGACTATATGGCTTGACTACGAACGAGATCATCGGCAAGACAAGGAGCATGGCTGAATTGCTAGGTCTGAGAGACGCAGATCTGAGGATGAGGGTTGGGAAGTATAGTGGTGGTATGAAGAAGAAGCTGGCATTAGTGGTGTCATTACTTCACGACCCCGAGGTACTGATATTAGATGAGCCTACGACTGGGCTAGATCCTGGTGTCCGCCGAGATGTGTGGGATTTGATACTCAAGCTTAGAGAAGAAGGTAGAACAATAATTCTAGCAACACATTATATGGACGAGGCGGATAGGTTATCCGACCGGGTGGCGATAATTGATCGCGGAAAGATACTCGTGGAGGGAAAACCGGGGGAGCTTAAGGAGAAGTATGGACCTCCCTCTGTTGTAGAGCTGGTCTTTGATAGTGAGGTACACCCTGCAGCAACACGCATCATTGAGAAGTACACTGTTAAAAACTACATTGAAGGAAAAATAGCTAGGTTGCATCTAGACGAACCCGATAAACACCTCCCAGCACTAATAGGCGAACTCTTCTCCAATGGATATCACGTAGTAGAATTCAAGCTTACTAAACCTACTCTGGAAGACGTTTTCTTAAAACTGACTGGCAAAAGGTTAAGAGAATGACGTGGGTTAAGCAGGTATACGCATTCATAGTACGCGATCTTAAAATCGTTGTAGCCGATAAGGTAACGTTATTCTGGCTTTTGGCGTGGCCTATAATCTGGATCATACTAGTAGCATACATATTCGTACCTCCAGGAGCTGCATCACCTGTAAAACTCGTTGTGGGGGTGGTAAACTACGATACCAAGGTTGAAGGGTTAAACTTCATAAGCATGCAATTCGTGGAGATAATGTCAAATGTAAGTTACGGAGGAGAGCGGATCTTCAATGTGAAGAACTACAGTAATAAAGTTTCACTAATCAGCGATCTGAAGAAAGGCAGACTAGACGTGGGGATAGTAATTCCCGCAAACTTCTCATTTAATCTAACGGTTGGTACTGCTAGAATAGATGTATTCATTGGCGCCAGGGATCCCTACTCGGCTTCCATTAGCTACAGCGTAATTAGCGGTTTTCTAAACGAGTTCTCGCGTAGAGTAGGTTTGATTAAAGCTAACGTTACGTTGCTCTATTTCAAGGAGTCGTTGAAGTACATAAATCAAAGCTACGTCTTGCCGGGTACTATTTCCTCAGAGTTCGTGGATATTGTTAGAGCATATATTTACGGCATAGCATTACCGCTGAATATTACGTACGAAGAGGTTAAGCCTGAGGCGCTTGCAACCAGAGCTAACATCATTGGCTGGTACACTATTGGGGCAATAGGCATGATGTTCCTTTACATGGGTTTTTCGCGAGGAGCTGCAGCTATTTACGAAGAAAAAGCTTACGGCACGCTTAGAAGAATATTGGCGTCGCCCATAACGCCGCGCGTGCTAGTCGCAGCGCTAATGCTATCAAACATGGTTATTTTACTCGTATCAACCCCCATAATACTGTTAGCAGGGGTATACATTGCTGGTGCAAATATATCGTTTAACCCAACCAACCTCACCCATTGGCTCATACCACTACTCCTCATTGCAGCAGCCTACATGAGCATCGGAATAGGGCTTATTCTCTCACTATTCACCAAAACATCAGTAGGTGGAGCTAGCCTTGGCACTATACTTGGATTAATACTATCGTTTACAGCAGGGATATGGTTTCCGAAAACATGGATACCTTCGTGGCTACAATCAGTAGCAGATTACTTCCCCTTCACATGGATTATCGACGCCATTAGAAACATTGTGATATACGGTGCCACCCTCAACGACATATGGATAGACCTAGCCAAGATACTGCTTGCGCTAATAACCATTATTTACGTGGATATAGCTATATATAAAGTAAAGATAAGAAACGTAATTACAAGTTATTAAAAGTACTAAGAAAAACATTCAGCTCACCAACGATCATGTAGATAATAAACTCAGAGCACAAGACCATCACCATTTTGCAGTCAACCAGAGTGCTCATCACTAGTTACTTAACCTTTGTTAAAAATAGGCTTGACAAGCTCATTAGACTTACCGCTCTGTAGTACACTAGTATGTTCTTCTCTGTTGCCTCCTCTAATAGTTCCTGGCTTGGTTTTCCCAGTTCCCTGGAGCTTCTTATTCATAGTGGTTTAGATCGTTGTTTGAGGTCACCGTGTATTCCTATTTCACAAGCTAACAATCGCAACTATTTTCTCATTTCTTGTCCTCGGCTCTGTTGGGTATTTTCAACATAAAGTTTATAAGCCTAGATCAAAACATTAAACTCAGGAGATATGCGTGGAGTTAACCGAGGCTCTTTCCATATCTCTAATTAATACAATAGTGGTGCTTCTAGTTATAATATTTAGTGTTAAGAGAGTAAGTAGGATTAAGCTTTATGGTCCATATTTATTTCAACTAGATAAAGATGAGTCTGGAAACCCTATCCTGAAGAAAGTACCAGTGGGATCTGTTACTGAGGGGCTTATAGAGGATCTTAAACGAAAAGCGCTGAGCAAATTAGAGCATGAATTTAAACCTTTAGACAAAATTGTAAGATGGCCCTGTATCACAATCTTAACTTCGACAATCTTTACGATACATTTAGTTATGCTTTTACTCCTATTTTAAGGAGTTAAAGGCATAGCTTAAAAACCACACATTACATGTGAACACACCTTTAGATGATTAAGGTATCCTACACCCCTCACAGTCGAGAAAACCAGGGAAGGTCCTATAGGCATCTTAGACCATCCTTATTCACAAACATATGGAACTAATAGTCCAGTAAGAGGGAATCCGCTACTACAACAGACCCTTTGTGTAATACAAATGTGCAAGAAATAGACAAGTATATGACCATAAGAAACAGCTAAATGTATTCTGAAGAAATGCGGGCCCGCCGGGATTTGAACCCGGGACCTCCGGCTCCGAAGTCCTGGGACACCCGTAGATCTGTTTCAGTAAACTACGTAAAACTGAAACATCAATGCATAGCTGAAGGTGAATAACGATATTCCTCTTTGAAAACTGAAACGTTAAGGCTGACTGATGAATACCAGCATGGAGCTTCAAGTCAGCTACTTAAAGTCGTTATGCATATAGTGAAGCGTAGCAATCCAGGTGTATGTACCAGTAGAGTAAGTCTTAAGCAATGAAATGTGTAAAACAATCGCCATAGCTAAGAATCTCTTCCTTCAAGACATGGGGTAAGAAGAAAACTCTACACAACTACTGAAAAGCGTTGTTAAAGCTTAAGTTCCCGAAGCACTTTTGACAAAGCAAGCATTAGAGACTCTTAGTGTAAACACCTCCCAGCACTTATAGGCAAACTGGACTCAGATGCTACATCTCTTAAAGACTTGAGACCACGTCCTCCAATGCTAATGAGAAACCCAGCAGTGCTTGAGAACTACGACTCTACCAGAGAGAAAGGATGCCTAGAGCCTGCGTTTCCGAAGAGGAGAAGAGGCCGGAAAACTATAGTACAATATAATTAACTATAGCCGCAGACCATATTAAGTCGTAGTCATGAAGTGTTTCACAGACTATTTCAAGCTGTCTTACGTTTATGTATTAGAAATCTAGTCAGGTCCTCCACCCCTTAGATCATACTAGAACGTATAGAAGGGCGCCTAGGAAAACTAGCAGTGGAAGGTATGGTCCCTTCACCATCACAAACGTCTCCTCCTATACATGTATAAGCCTATGCCCAAGCCCAGAACTCCTAACACGATCACTACTACACTCCAGGTTATTGCTGATGCTTTAGGAGCTTCTACTACGACTGTTGTTACTACCTCGCTTGGTAGGAAGCCATCGCCCGAGAAGTACACCCTCAATGTGTACTTACCTATACTTTCTATCCTTATTTTGAAGCTGTAGTCACCAGTAGCATTCGAAGTCGTCTCAGAGGTCTTTGAGCTGTTGATGTAGAGCTCGACCTTCTTACCGGCTAGTCCAGCACCTGTGTCAAGCCTAGTCAACTTACCACTTACCACGAACTCCTCACCAACGCTAACCATGCTCGGCGCCTGAATCGTAAGTACTGTCTTGACGGGTAATGCAACGATGTTTACAGACTGGCTCACTGCTTCCTCATGGGTTAAATCTTCCGCAAACCTCGCTGTAAAGCTCCATTCACCCTCCTTATCGAGCTTAATCCTAAAGCCGAAGCTTCCATCAGGTGTAGACGTAGTTGTCTGCGTATCTGTTGTTCCATCAGGCCTCTTAATGACCAGTTCTATAGTCTTGCTCATGGCCGGGCTTATTGACCCTTTAACCACAACCTCTTCACCAACAGTAACCTCCCTAGGCTCGGCAGAGATCGTTAGGCTCACTGGGATCTTAGTTATAGTTATCGACCTCAATGTCTTCAAGGGCTCTAACACAACATACCCCCAGAGGGTCCTGTAAGAATACGTTACTGTTATTAAGCTAGTTGTGGCATTTTCAGCTCTGAGCCTAAACACCGCCTCCGCAGCCTCCTTCGGATTAACAACTTTTACCGTTGTTTCGATTGGCCCGATGGCAGAGGTGCCGAAGGGCAATGAAAGCGAGACCCTCAAGTCTGATATAGGATGCTTCCCCTCATTCCTGAACCTAAACTTTACATCAAACTCGTCGCCTATCTTAACCTTTGAAGGGGCCGTGAACTCGACCGAGACCGGAGACTCAGGTGCGTAGATGCTAACGCTAACAGTTTTAAACGTTGATCCTGGCCATTCGATACTAAATTTATCGATGACAGAACCCTCCAAGATAACTTGGAGGGAGTATCCTTTGGTCTCTCCGGGAGCGTGGAGGTCGAATCCATCTAGCACCTCGATGCTGATGGGTTTGCTGAAGACAGTCCCACCGATTGATGTAGCGAGGTTTATTGGAACAGAAACTTTCACATTTGCTTCCGCTAATTCTAGAGTGAGCTGCCTAAACTCAATTTTCTGGTTTCCGCCCGTATCACCTACTGTCACCGAGGCTTTAATCGATGTATTGTCTCCAATCTTCCATGTGAGGTTGCCTAAGATGGCGATCTCAAACTTCACGCCGTACCAATCCTCAGAGAATTCCGCCAGAGCCTTTTCAAGCTTAAAGTCCACCCGCTTAACCTCTCCAAGCGCCAGCGAAACCTCCGCCGACACATCAGCATAACCGTTAGCTAAAACAACTAAAACGTAGCTCCCGGGTGTCAGGGAAAGCGAGTAGTGACCCATATCGTCCGTTGTAGCCTCAGTACGCACTGACGTAATAACCTTTGACAACGCTATTATTCTAACGCCCTTAATCGGTTTTCCGGTAGCGTTGTCAAAGACGTAGCCCTCAACACCGGTCTCCATAACTCTAACAGGTACTGTTATCGCTATTGCGAATATCGAGAAGCTGGGAGTCTCGGCCGTGAACTCGAAGTGTGTTATGTTTTCACCTATAGCCTTTGTTGGGAGTCTTAACCATTCTCCGCCATGGTATCTGAGCATAACTACATCATCTTTGGTGGCTCCATGGATTGCCAGCCACTCCTTCATAACCCAGAACGTTAT
>Ga0105162_1000343_pt1 | contig 30602 bp, 32 predicted proteins | sample JNZ201metaG_FD_81532 | JGI IMG/M metagenome (GOLD analysis project Ga0105162, IMG submission 81532) | Hot spring microbial communities from Jinze hot spring, China to study Microbial Dark Matter (Phase II) - JNZ 20120812A | ecosystem: Environmental > Aquatic > Thermal springs > Hot (42-90C) >...
ATAATGGGGAGTCTTTGGGGAAGTATGATGAGATCCACTCTGTTAACGATCATCCTCTGTTTCATTACACTTGTAGTTCTTTTCAGATCTCCTTTGCTTGGTATTGGAGCTATGCTACCCTTGCTCCTGGCTCTCTCCTGGGAATTCGGAACGATGAGACTGGCTGGATGGTCTCTAGACGTTTTGACGATCGGAATTTCTGCTCTTGTAATTGGTCTCGGAATAGATTATGCTGTTCACATAACACATAGATATCTGGAAGAAAGAAGCCGAAATCCGGATAAAGCCCTAGTCGAAAGTTTACCGAAGATTCTACCCCCTGTTCTTATGGGATTTGCAACAACGGCTGGAGTCTTCGCCATACTCTCCTTGTCTAGAATGCCCGCTATGGCAAGATTCGGATTGCTAACTGCTCTAGTGGTGACTTACGCGCTGCTGGTAGCATTCTTCGTTCTACCAGCTTTTCTAATTGGATATAACAATTGGAGAAAAGCATTTTTGAGAAAAAACCGATCTGAGAGTTGAGACCGTGAGAATACTAGTCGCAATTACCGGAGCAAGTGGCGTAATTTACGGAAAACGATTTTTGGAAGTATGTAAAGAGCTTGATATAAAAACTGAGCTCATCGTGTCCGACACTGCTAGAAAAATACTCTCATACGAAATAGGAGAAAGCAAAGAAAATCTTGAGAAGCTAGCCACAAAATGTTACGATTATAACGACCTCACATCGCCGCCAGCAAGCGGTTCATACAAAATTGATGCAATGGTGATAATACCCTGCAGTATGGGTAAATTGGCGAAAATAGCCAACGGCATAGCAGACGATCTGATTGCTAGAGCGGCTGATGTCTGCCTGAAACAGAGACGTCCACTGGTACTTGTCATCAGAGAAACGCCATTAAATCTTGTCCATCTGGAAAACATGTTAAAGATCTGCAAAGCTGGTGGAATCATTTTGCCGGCTAATCCAGCCTTTTACCATAAACCAAAGGATATTACGTCGCTCGTGGATTTTGTGATCGGAAAGGTTCTGGATGTCCTAAACATCTCACATGATCTTTACAAACGCTGGACCGGAATTCCTTAAATTCTCTCTACGGAGTAATTCTCAATTGTGAGTTAGAATGAAAGAGTTACCTTCAACACGCTTTGAATGCAAGAAATGCGGCCATGTCGACTATCGGATGTCCCTGGCAGAGCTTGGAAAGGAAAGTTCCGAGAAATGTCCTAAGTGTGGCGCGCCTCTCGTGGCGGCTGGCAGAGAAACACCTGACTGGATTTCGAAGATTCTAAATGAAGTTAATAAGTTTTCTGAAATCGAGGATTTCATTGCAAAAGAAAACTGGATAGAAATCGAAGTATGCTCACTTCCAGGCAAGAACACTTTTCTGAAATTTCAAAGAAGAATGAAGCAGAAGGGATATCTTTCTGGGTTACGGAAAGTTAACAGTACTGTAAAGATATACCTAATGAAAATTCCCGAGTTTCAAAAAAGATTGGCTCCAAGCATTATCCTGCTGATAGTCACTATAATCTCTACTTTTTCTGTGGGCTATCTCTGGACGAAAACTATCCATGGTGGACTCTTTTTCTCTTTCGCAGTGATGTCTCTTCTGGGAGCACATGAATTAGGACATCTGTTGGCCGCACGAGAGAACAAAATCCAAACCAGTCCACCGTACTTCATACCTTTCCCAAGCATATTGGGAACAATGGGTGCTATAGTAGAAATGAGAGAACCACCGCCGTCTCGAGATGCTATGGTAGAGATTGGATCAAACGGTCCAATAATGGGCTTCTTCATGTCACTTGTTTTTCTGACAGCTGGACTCATACTCTCCTCACCTGCTTCTGAAAATAGCGCACCATATCTCGCTCCCCTTATCTTCGATGCAATCCGACGCCTATTGGGACTTCCAGTCAACCTAAATCTTCATCCCTTCGCATTTGCTGGTTTGGTAATGTTAGTGATAACCTTCCTTAATCTCATGCCTTTGGGCCAACTAGACGGAGGTCACATTGCCAGAGCGGTTCTAGGTCTTGAAAGGCATTTCTATTTAACTAGGTTTCTGAGCCTCGCGCTTTTCTTCTCAGGTTTGTTTTATCCGGAGCTCCCATTCTGGTTATGGGGACTTATGGCATTTCTCTTGTTTTCACGAGGACATCCCGGTGCTCTCGACGACATCCATCCTCTGTCTCGCCGAGCGAAGCTCAAGGCCGCCGCATGTTTAGCTATTTTTATCCTATGCTTCCCAATCCCAAGAGGGTGAAAAACTGAGAGGACTGTTCATTGTATTGGAGGGTATAGACGGGTGTGGAAAAAGTACACAAGCAAGAATGCTTGCAGAATGGTTAAGATCTGAAGGATATGAAGTTATCCTCACCGATGAACCTACTGACGGACCAATAGGTAGATTTATAAGAAAAATTCTAAACGGAGAAATCAGGACTTCGATTTCTGCTGAGGTGAACCTATTTGCTGCCGACAGAATGTGGCATCTGGGAAACGTTATACTTCCTGCTCTCAGAGATGGAAAGATTGTTATAAGCGAGAGATATGTCTGCTCATCAATCGTTTATCAGACAACTCGTGGAGCAAGCTTAAAGGAAATTCTGGCCGCAAATAAATTTGCACCAGAACCAGATCTCTCAATATTGATAGACACGCCACCCGAAGTCTCGATGAGAAGAATGAACAAGAAACTCGATGAGTTTGAGAAGGATTTAAAGCTGCAGAGAAGTGTTCGTCTTCGCTATCTTCAGCTGGCGAAAAATGGAAAGTTAAAACTCGTGAATGGGACCCTATCGGCCGATGAGGTTCAAAATGAAATAAGAAAACTTGTTCAACCTATGCTCAGATGTTTATCTGCGTAAAGAATGGCATTGAACCGAAAACTTTCTCTGCCGCTTTCTCCACCACATCTCTGTATTCTGGGAAAGTGTAAACCCGGATTATATCTACGTATCCTTTCAAAATATTCAGCAGCTGCGAGTAATGAGAAACTGGAACAATCTCTTTTGTTCCATCAGAGGTAATACGAAAAACTGGGATCTCCATGGGGTCTATCTCACGCGGATAATAGGGAATAGAATCGAGAGTGGGAACATCCACAAACACACTCTCCGGATCTATTCCAGAAGCGGCTGCTATTTCTTTCTCCTTCTCCTCGCGCAGGGACTTGTCGCTCAGCAGACTCGCCAAATATGCATCACGTAGATGAATGCTTCGCTGATAAACTGCCTTCAGAAGTTGTCTTCTATCGAGCCTTTCAAGCATTTCGCGAACAATCAAAATATCTCGGTTCTCGCTTGAAGCTGAAAGTTCCCGCAACTTTGAAATAAGGTACGCATCGTCCATCCGCAAAAAATCATCGATTGTTTTAAAATCCGTTAAACCAAGAAACTCATCTGCATGTATCATCGCTTTGTGAAGCATGATCTCAGCCGCTCTGACGGCGTGGTGATAATAGACCGCTAAAAACATCTCATATCTTGCGATCATGAAGGCCTCCAGCGCATAAAGAGCTTTCAAATCTATGGCTATATTTCCATTCACCACTCCCATTGCCTGAATTAATCTGCTGACATCGACACGCCCATATTCGACTCCCGTGTAGTATGAATCTCTGGTTAAAAAATCCAACTTGTCCGCATCAACTTGACTAGCGATCACTTGTTTGAGATATCCCTTTCTTCCGCCGGTTTTTCCAAAAGAAAGTTCACAGACCTCCTGCGGTGTAAACCCCAAAGAACTTATAGCATCGGCCAACTCACTTTCCGTGACTACTCTTCTCCCCATGTCCTCGTGAGTTAGATTTTTTTTCTCAACCATCACTTCTTCAAAGGAGTGTGAAAAAGGACCATGCCCGACATCATGAAGCAAGGCCGCTATTCGCACCAGCTGTTCTTCATCTTCGGAAATCTCGACATGTTCACGCAAAGCTCTGACGATTTGGCCAGCAATATGCATGCTCCCAAGAGCATGAGAAAATCTTGAATGATCTGCGCCTGGGTACACTATCGATGCTATTGAAAGTTGTTTTATTCCCCTGAGGCGCTGAACAGGCAACGTATCAAGAACTTTCAGTTCCGCTTCGGTAACGGGGATATAACCGTGCACCGGATCTCGGATGAATTTGACAAATCTCATCCAAATCTTCCTGAAATCAGACTAAACTCCTCTGACTTGAAGTTTTTCCTTTTCCTCGAGCATTCTTATATCTATACCCCTCATTGGCATTGGTAAATTCATACATGCCTCCAAGACTTTCTCCGGATTGTCGTAATACCTCGCTGCCTCCACTATTGCCCTTGCCATTCTCGGTGGATCGCTGGACTTGAATATCCCAGAGCCCACAAATATCCCATCCACACCAAGCTGCATAACAAGGGCGGCATCGGCTGGCGTGGCGATTCCACCAGCGCAGAACCATACAACCGGCAATCTCTGAAGTTTCGCTGTTTGCTCGACAAGTTCAACCGGCACTCCATATTGCCTGGCCTTTGCAGATAGTTCTACTCCATCTAATCCTGAAAGTTCTGCTATTTGTCTTTTTGTCAACCTTATATGCCGGACCGCCTCCACTATGTTTCCAGTTCCAGCTTCCCCCTTTGTTCTTATCATGGCTGCACCTTCGTTAATTCTTCTGAGTGCTTCTCCCAAATCTCTCGCTCCACACACAAACGGGACCTTGAATTTTCTTTTGTCAATGTGAAATTCCTCATCCGCTGGGGTTAGCACTTCAGACTCGTCAATCATGTCGACTCCTAAGGCTTCTAGAACTTGAGCTTCTGCGAAGTGTCCTATTCTACACTTCGCCATTACTGGAATCGAGACAGCATCCATTATCTCTTTGATCAGAGCAGGATCCGCCATCCTTGCCACACCGCCAGCTGCTCTTATGTCGGCCGGAACTGCCTGGAGAGCCATGACTGCAACAGCTCCCGCTTCCTCTGCTATAATCGCTTGCTCAACGTTCGTAACGTCCATTATGACCCCGCCTTTTTGCATTTTGGCAAAGCCTCTCTTCAACCGCTCAGAACCGATGATTATTTCCATGTTTAATCCCTCAAGGAAAAAATATGAAAAAAGAAAGCTTTAAAGCTTTGGGATACTTTTTATTTCTCTTTCTCTGCCATTAGGTTTAAGAGATCCACGAGGCGGCAGGAATAACCCCACTCGTTGTCATACCAGCCCAGCACTTTGACAAAGTTGTCCATTACCATTGTGCTTAGACCATCAACTATGCAGGAGTGCGGATTGCCGATTATATCCTGCGAAACCAACGGATCCTCTGAGTATTCCAGAATTCCTTTTAGTTCTCCTTGAGCAGCTCTCTTGAATGCTTCGTTGACCTCTTGAACAGTAGTGGATTTCTCGACCTCTGCGACAAAATCTGTTATCGATCCGTCGGCCACTGGCACGCGGAGGGCCAGACCGTTCAGCTTGCCCTTTAGCTCGGGTATGACTTCCCCTATCGCAACAGCTGCTCCGGTCGTCGTTGGGATTATTGAAAGCATGGCGGCTCTTGCTCTACGAAGGTCTTTGTGAGCAAGATCGAGTAAACGCTGATCATTTGTCACAGCATGACAGGTTGTCATGAACCCTCTTTTCACCCTGAAATTCTCATGAAGGACCTTCACCATGGGAGCAAGACAGTTTGTCGTACAGGATGCGTTCGAGATTATCACGTGTTTCGATGGATCATACCAGTTGTGGTTAACCCCCATAACAATTGTTACGTCTGGATTCTTTGCCGGAGCAGAAATCAATACCCTTTTCGCTCCTGCTGTGAGATGCTTGCTTGCTCCGTCCCTAGATGTAAATGCGCCGGTGGACTCCAAGACGTAATCGACTTCGAGGTTTCTCCATGGAAGATTCGCTGGATCTTTCTCTCCAAAAGTCTTTATCTCAATTCCATCAACGAGTATGGAATTGTCAGTTGCTTTCACTTCCTTTTTGTAGATACCGAAAACCGAGTCATACTTCAGGAGATGTGCAAGAGTCTTTGCACCGGTGAGATCGTTTATGGCGACTACTTCAAAGTTCTTCCTGAACTGTTCGTTTTCAAGGGCTGCTCTGAGAAACAGGCGTCCTATTCTGCCAAATCCGTTTATGGCCAATCTCCTCTTCATGATTATCCAGTTGTCTGAATATTCAGGCTTTTTAAGCTTTTTGGTGATTCGGGTTTATCAAAAAATCGATTTAGCGGGGCCGGGCTCAAGCCTCCTAACTTATTTCTTGGAACGCGGATTTCAGGGAAAATAAAAACAACTTCAGCCATATTTTGTTGGTTATAAGTCTCAGCTGGATCCTGCTAGCTTTTCTCGGCTTCTCCTAGAGGCTTATAAATTTTGGACAATCCCGATGATTCACTGAGAAAGCGGCTGTCCTGCCAAAATTTTGTTTCGATCCCTTTAAAGCACATAAAAAGGTTCCAAAGAGAAATTAATAATGTGGGCATCTGCAGGGTCTGTGGCAAAAAATCTCCTTACATTTCTAGCGTTCTGGAGGTTTGTCCAGATTGTGTTAGAAATAGATTCGATGATGCAAAAGAGTACATCGCAAGAGCACATGCAAAGATAAGATCTGCGCATGGACTTCCACCAGAACCTCCGAGAGACCCGAATGGTGTACAATGTACGGACTGTGGCAATATGTGCGAGATACCACCAAACAGCGTGGGGTTCTGCGGAGTCGTTAAAAACAATAATGGAAAGTTGTTGCGAATTTTCGGCACATCAGAAAAAGGTCTCCTAACATACTATCATGACCCCCTGCCAACCAACTGTGTTCCAGCAGATTTCTGTGCTGGTTCTAGCGGAGCTGGATATCCAAAATGGTGCAGGACCCCATATGGAGACATAGGGTGGTACAATCTGGCCGTTTTTCTAGGAAGTTGCACTTATAGCTGTCTTTTCTGTCAAAATTTCTCTTTTAGAGAATTGACAGCTGCTGGTGGCCCCGTCATGAGCGCATCCGAACTGTCCGAAAAGGCAAATAGCAAGGTTGGCTGCGTCTGCTATTTCGGAGGAGATCCATCGAGCCAGATGCCTTTCGTTATCGCCTCCGCTAAGCTTATTAGAGAAAGGTCGGAGAGCGAGCGAAGAATCATAAGAATATGTTTGGAAACAAATCTGAGCATGAATAGGAGATATCTTGAAGACATTGCGAAGATTTCTCTTGAAAGCGGTGGTGGAATAAAGGCTGACCTGAAATGCTGGTCTACCGAAATTCTCTATGCTCTTACTGGAGTCAAGCACAGGAAGGCATATGAAAACTTTGAATGGCTTGCCAAAATGCATCGAGAACGTCCTGAAGTTCCATTTGCCCGTGCGAGCACACTACTCGTTCCTGGCTACGTAGATGACGAAGAAATCGAACAAATTGCTTCTTTCATCGCTGATCTCGATCCAACCATTCCATATTCTTTGCTTGCCTTTCATCCAACGTGGTGGATGAACGATATGCCCTACACGTCGAAGAAGGATGCAGAACGATATCTAAAAATTTGCAAGAAAGAAGGTTTGGAGAAAATCAGAATAGGAAATCCTTGGTTACTCAGATAGAAACTCGGCAAGGTTTTAACCGAGAATTGCGAAATAAAATCAGAGGATGACGCTTCACATATCGGAATGTGTACTTGGCGTGTTCGCCTTCGACGATCAAGGAGAGCTAGTAGCATACAAAAGATTTCCAGATGACCCTGCAGAGATAGCCGGAAGATTGGCTAGCGTTCAGATGGGCGTTCCAACAGAAGAGCATAGAAGTCTAATCAGGGAGCTTATCATGAAAGGAGAGAGCTCCTTTACGCTTGAACAAACACAACTCGCAGAAGAGCTAGCAAAAGAATTTAAAAACGCAAAATTCGAAGTTCTGGCTCCAAACAAGGCTGGAATGTTGCTCAGAGGGAAACTTCACGATATAGGGGAAGAAATCGGATACAAAGATGTTGATTTGCTTTTACGCGAGGTCAACTTCATACTTACTAGACTGAAGTTGAAACGTGAAGTCTCGCAGAGAGACAAACTTGTTATACGTGTAATCGAGGTTCTGGATGAGCTTGACAAGTTCATAAACATCCTGACTGTTAGAGTTCGGGAATGGTACGGTATGCACTTCCCAGAACTGGATAGATTTGTTCCAGATCATCAGAACTATTTGAAGCTTGTTCTCGAATTAGGACTAAGAGAAAATTTCAAGGCAGAAAACATAAAAACTATCGCAAAGATTTCTGACGACCTTGCAAAGAAAATAGAGGACGCTGCCGCGACTTCTGTGGGCGCATCCTTCGACGAGATAGACAGACAGATCATACAGGAAGAAATCAAGATGATAATTGAACTGCAGAAACTACGAGAAAAAACTGCTGAATATATTGACGATTTAATGACACAGATTGCGCCCAACCTAAAGACCTTGGTTGGGGGAACAATAGGAGCCAGACTCATAGCATTGGCGGGGGGCTTAGATGAATTAGCAAAAATGCCCGCGAGCACCATACAAGTTCTAGGAGCGGAAAAGGCCCTCTTCAGAGCGCTGAAAACGAGGGCGAAACCCCCGAAGCACGGTGTGATATATCAACATCCCTCTATAAGGACGTCGCCCAAGAAGTTTAGAGGGAAAATAGCAAGAGCACTTGCGGGAAAAATCGCAATCGCGGCACGTTTAGACGCAATGGCCGGAGAATTTATGGGAGACCGTTTACTCGAGGAATTTAAGATAAAGGTAGCAAAAATCCTTAAAGAGTCGGAAAGCCGATAACTCGAAAAATATTTATTCAGCGATAATGTTTTTCATATTGAATGCCAAAGGTAATCGCTCACGAAAAATTCCGAAACATCTTCTGGATAGAGTTCGAAAATAAAACCAGAAAACTTGCAACTGAAAGTTTGGTTTCTGGTTGCAAGGCATATGCTGACGAAATCTCCATTGAAATCGAATCTCGTATTTATCGCATATGGGATCCTTACAGAAGTAAACTAGCTGCTGCGATATTGAAGGGAATTAAAGAAGTTCCGCTGGAGAGAGGAAACGGAGTGCTTTATCTAGGTGCTGCTAGCGGAACTACTGCAAGTTATGTCAGTGACGTGGTTGGCCCCGAAGGTAAAGTATTTTGCGTCGAGATATCAACCAGACCCTTGCATGCTCTTTTATCTCTCTGTGCAAGAAGACCAAACATGATTCCGATTTTGGCCGATGCTCGAAATCCGGCGAGTTATGCTCCGCTCGTCAGAGAGGCCGATGTGATTTATCAGGATGTTGCTCAGCCTGACCAAGTAGACATCATGCTGAAAAATGCATCGATGTTTCTCAAGAAGGATGGATATATCTTGTTAGCTCTAAAGGCTCGTTCTATAGATGTAACTAAGGAACCTAGAGAAATATTCCGGGATGAAATCGAAAGATTGGATAAAGAAATGGAGATTCTCGACATGAAAATCCTTGATCCTTTTGAGAAAGATCACGCAATGTTTGTTCTTCAGAAGTAGATTAAAGCGTTGTTATCTCGCAGCCATTCTCGGTTACTATGACTGTGTGTTCTGCTTGAGCAACTTTTCCACCGGCTCTTTCGGCGAGCACGTGATATGGCCATAATGCCCCACTTCCAACCAGCTCCTTCAAACAAAGTTCTAATCTCACTTTGGAGAATTTCTTGGACAGCCACCTTTCAGCAAATGGGAGCGAATTATAATTCTGTTTTATGTCACGCAGGAGTTGGCGAGTCATTCTCAACCTTACTGGAGCGTCACGTACATACCTGAAGATGTAAACTTTTTCTTGATCCTCCACAAAACCGATTCCGGTGGTGATAAACGGTTCTATAGCAAGCACATCGCCGACTTCAAGTGTCTGTCCTGTCCTCTCAACCACGTTCGGGATCGATATCCCCGCATGAAGATCCCAAGGAGCCAAACTGTGTCCTGTGAGATTTCGAATTGGTCTATATCCCGCGGCTTCTACTGTCTCCTGAACTGCCCTGCCTATTTCTCCAACATCGATTCCCGGTTTAACAGCATTTATGGCCGCTTCGAGAGCTTTTTCGACGGTTTCGACTAGTTTTACCTCGTTGCCGAAAGCTACTGTAAATGCCGTGTCAGCAATGTACCCGTCGATGTGCGCCCCGATATCTACTTTGACCACATCGCTTTCTTGAATTACTCGCTGATCATCAACAGGTGGGGAATAGTGGGCTGCTATTTCGTTCACGGAGATGTTGCACGGAAAAGCAGGTTTTGCCCCCTTCTTTCTTATGAGTTCTTCGGCGGTTTCGGCCAAATCAAAAATCCTAACACCCGGCTTAACCATTTTCCTTATCTCTTCTCGAACTTCAGCTAGTATTTTTCCGACTTTGCGATATTTCTCAAGTTCTTCTGGGGTAAGCATGCATATCCTGCAAAATTTCCGAGACTTTCCTTAAAAACATGATTTAGGCTAGGAAGAAGTCCAATCCCTTTGGTTTTTCAACAGTTTTCGATGTTAACTCTCGTTCCGAGTATCCCAAAACCTCCATTATGCGCATCACTGCTGGGAGAACCTGATGATTTATGTAATACTCCGGATCATAGCTTCTGTCGCCAAGCAGCTCCACTGGATAAGCTCTTTCGCTTATGCTACCCCTGCCGCGCGTTTGAACATAGGCGATTATCATTCCAGGCTCAACCTCTCTTCCAGCCTCTCTGAGTCTCTTTGCGGCAACGACGTGGGGCCCAACGGATTTGTAATTTTCAATCGGCATCTTCAGTTGTGTGTATATTATGAGATCTTCGAGTTTTACGTCACCTTTTCGGATTCTTTCTACTATCTCGTTGATTATCCGAGCGGCTTTTTCTTTTGAACCATCTTTGAGAAGGGCTTTCAGAACTTCCTCCTGCGTGTATTTCGCTATTGCTGCCCAATCCCTGCGGACAAACTCTAAACCCTTGACAGTTATTCTCCCATCCTCGTCTATCATCGCGTATCTCTTTTTTGTTACGTAGATTGCTCTCGGATAAAATCCTTCCAACTCCAGCTCGATTATCCCAGGAAGTTTGCTGTTTACCTCGTCCAAAAATTTCAGTGCATCCTCTTTCGTTTTGTTTCCCAACAGGCAGTGTAGGCTATCGGTATCGGAGTACACAACCTTAAGACCAAATTCTTCTGCCATCTTTATTGTCTTCTTTATATAATGCCTACCAAAACTCGTAATGCTCTCCGCGCATTCTTTTGAATACCACCTAGCCTTCGGATAACCAAGCATTCCGTAGAAACTGTTCGCGATGATTTTCAGAGCCCATTGTTTCGCATTGAGTTGTTTATATTCATAAGAATCTCTTTTCAATTCTTTGAGTTTCTTTTTCGTCTCGAATCTGGCGTTAAGGATTTTTTCAACGACCTCGGGTAGAAAACCACGCTTTCGTTTGCAAATATAATAGGGGAGATCCGGCACTTTTTCTCCATCCTCTTGACAGCAGTCGCAGTTTATCGTCGAAGGATCTATATTGTGCGTTACTATTATCGAAGGATAGAGGGAGCGAAAGTCAAAAACGACAAGGTTTTCATGCAAGCCTTTGATGGGTTCCATCACATAGGCTCCCGCGTATGTTTCTTCCATTCTTTCCTCGTAAGTCTCTGCAACTGGTCTCGCCGGAATCAATTCTCCTTTGCGGTAACCCTCAGCGATCAAGAGCCACTCGACTATCTGTCCAGGCGTCATCCTCACAACGTCAAAGGGGGTCTGACCGATGATTTTTGAGAGCTCGAGGAATAGTGGAAGAAGCTCCTGCCCAAGCTCCAAGGTGGCCACAGCATCGGAAAGATTGTACATCAAAAGTTTCTCCCATTCCTCACCACCTTTTTCCCAAGCATCCACAAATTTCGTAAACTCGAAATCGGGTTTTTCCTTACCTAGCAGATAGCGATAAACATCTTCTAAAGTATAGTGGATCAGTTTGATCGTACCAATTGTCGCTAGAAAATCTATAATCGCAAAAACATCTATGTGGATTCTACCTCTTACACGTGTGGCCGTGGCGAACTTGCGCCTTCTGGCTACGACTTCGCTCCCATCTCTTCCAAAACTCAGCTTGACCTTCAGCAGCTTTGCCCTCTCCTTTAGGTACGGAAAATCGAAGAAGTCTGTGTTGTAACCGAACAAAACGTCCACGTCGCTCTCTTTAACGATTTCTACGAATCTTTCAATCATCTCTCTTTCGCTCCCTACGATCTCCACAAAATCGAGCTTAGTTGGGAAATTTCTCCATGTTATAATTTTACGAAAACCGTCGTCTCCTGCTAGACCGACCATCATTATTGGGTCCCTTTCTGGTCTGGGCGAGCCAGTTGGATTGTAAACCTCTATGTCAAAACTCAAGGCGCGAAGCTTGGGGATTGGCATTTGAACGCGTCTCAGAGATTTGGTTTCAGCTTCCTCTACGCCATCCATTGGAACCAGGTTTTTTGAAATGAGATAGTATTTGGCCACAGGGATGTCGTAGTTGTAAATCTGCTTTACACCGGGGAGATCTCGTATCTGCCTTCTCAAAGTTTGAACATCTTTCGGTAACTCTGGAATAACCTCGATGACCTCCAGTCGCCTGCCCAATTTTTTCATCTCAACTTTTCTAACAGACTTTGGCCTTACAATTCGCCCGTTCTCTTTTATTTCTATCTTTTCGATAACTTTCACTAGTTTATCCAGATCTTCGCCTTCTACGAAGAAACTGCAAAAGACATCTTTATCAGAGATCGAGAATACACGATCATCTGATTTCAGCCATAATTTCATCTCAGCCTTTTCGTCGATGTATTCGGCATCCAGAAGAATTCCTTTCATCAATGTAGAATATTTAGTACTTCAATTAAATCAGTGGCGGGGAGGTCTGAAAAAAAGTTCATCTCAGCTTTCCCTTATCTTCTGAGATTTTTGATTTCACTGGAGGTGTTTACACCCCCGAGAGAGCTTGAGTATGTTGCTTACGTTGCAACTTTTTTTCGAAGACGGCCCGGCCTCCCCGCCATTTCAATTTATGAAATAACCTGTATTTTAGCCTTTCGGAGTGAAGGGGCGACTGGTGTAAGCTGTTCATCCGGAGCGTTGACCAACACCAGTCCCAGCTAGCTTGGGGTCGCCCCATTCAGAACTTTATACACCTTGTTTTAAAATAAGAGGATGTTTAAGTGATGGTGATGGAGATCTTCGCAGCAAATCATAGCAGTTATCCTAAGATTGGTGATGCACCTGATCAGCAGACGCACAGAATCGCGTATGCAAGGTGGGAAAGAGGCGAGATATCTGATGAGGAATTTGAGAAAATTCAGGATCTTGTAGTTAAGGATGTAATCGAAGAGCAGAAAAGGGCAGGTATTCAAATAGTAACGGACGGACTGATCAGATGGTATGATCCGGTTTCTCATATTGCACGCGGAATCGATGGATGTGAAATAAATGGACTTTTACGATTTTTTGATACGAATTTTTATTTCCGACAGCCGGTGCTGAAAAACAGGCCTCGGAGAAAGCAGCCCGTTCTCCTTAGAGAGTTTGAGTATGCGAAGAGTGTAACGGATATGCCTGTCAAAGCAGTGATGATTGGACCCTACACGTTCACCAAACTCTCAATAAACATGTCGGGCCTTGGTTTTGAAGATCTCGTACTGGAGGTTGGAAAAATCTTGGCAGAAGAAGCTAAAGATCTTTCTAAGGCTGGAGCGGAGCTTATACAAGTAGAAGAGCCAGCGATTTTAAAAAACGTAAATGAATTTGAAATTTTTAAGAGCGCTTTTGAGATCATAACGAAAGAAGCTGGCGAAGAGAGAATTATACTGACTACATATTTCGGCGATGTTAAACCACTTTATGAGCGTCTGCTGGAGATCCGCGTGGGTGGTCTTGGATTCGACTTGACTTACAGCCCGAACCTTCCGGATCTCATTGCCAAAGTAGGTTGCGAAAAGGATATATGGCTTGGGATAGTCGACGGAAGAAACACTAAGATGGAAAGAGAAGAGGATATTCTGCGAATAGTCAGAAAAATCGCAGCCAATACTGAAAGCAGAAGAATTTTTTTGATGCCGTCCTGTGGGCTTGGGGAGTATCTGCCTAGAAAAGTTGCCTTCAAAAAGCTCGTATTGCTCTCAAAAGTTGTGGAGAGGTGGAAAAATGAGCAGGAGCAAGCTTGAGCGACTTAAAATAAACGTTCCAAAGCTTCCAACAACTGCTGTTGGAAGTTATCCGAAGTTTCCGTATCTTCTAGAAGCGAGAAAGAATTTCCAACTGGGGAAGATCTCCAGAGAGGAACTCTTCGAGCTCGAGAAAAAAGCGACGAGAGATTGGATCTCTCTCCAAGAGGAAATAGGGTTAGATGTTTTGGTGGATGGAGAGATGTACCGCGGAGACATGGTGACATATTTTGCAGAAAATATGGATGGCTTCGCTTTGAGTGGTTTGGTGAGAAGCTATGGAAACCGGTATTACAGGAAGCCCATCATCGTGGGAGAAGTAAGATGGACCGGACCGATAACAGTTGAATGGTGGAAGTTTGCGCAGGAGCTAACGCAAAAGCCTGTAAAAGGTATGGTAACCGGACCGTACACGATGATGGATTGGTCGTTTAACGAGTTCTATCCAAGCAGGGAGGATGCTTGTCTGGCGCTGGCGAAAGCCATTCACAGAGAAGTCAAAGAACTCTGGAGGAATGGGGCAAAAATAATCCAGATAGACGAACCAGCCATATCTGCCAGACCTGAAGAGCTTGACTTTGCCATTGAAGCGATGAAGACAGTCGTCGAAGGTGTCGATGCCTACTTCATCGTACATATCTGCTACGGGGCATTCGAGTTCATATATCCGCGAATGCTTGAGTTGCCGGTGGATAACTTTGATCTCGAGATGTCTAACTCTTCTTTGGACTTGGTCGAGCTCTTCAGACTACACCCATTCACTAAGGATATCTCTTTTGGGGTGGTGGACGTTCACTCACACATCGTTGAGGACGTCGAAACCATTGAGCAAAGAATCGAGAAAGCCCTCGAAGTGATAAAACCAGAACAACTGTGGATTGACCCAGATTGCGGAATGAAAACGAGAACTGTGCAGGAAGCCGTAGGAAAGCTCAAGAATATGGTTTTGGCTGCGAGGAAAGTAAGGGAGAAAATCGATGGTTAAGAAAAACGTGGTTATATCGATTGCCATGCTGATTGCCGCGTTTTGCATGTCTGTCTGGGTTATTCACACGCATATGGAAAAAACGTCTTTCGAAAATTTAGAAATAATTCAACCGAAGTTATTCAAAGAAGTGCATGAAACTAGGATATTCGTTGATGAGGGAGGAAACGGCTATGGATGGGCCGAATTAAGCATTCCTCCATCGGAACTTGCGGACTTTATGAAATCTTTCGTCCTAACCGTTGGAACCGACATCATACAGCAGGAGTATGAGAGCATCTGGAGGTCGAGTTTTTCTATGCTCGGAATTGAAATCGATTTAATAGAAAGCATGGTGAAAATCGAAGAAAACTTCACAATCCTACTAAATTGGAGGTCTCCACATGTTGCCAGATGGGATGGAAATAAATGGGTAATCGAGATGGCATGGGTGGATCCCGACTCCGCAGCTTCTGAGATCTTGAGTGGAATACTGACGAGCTGGCTGACCGTCGCAAGCATAGCCAAGGAGTACGGATACAAGGCCTGCGTCATGGAGATGCACAGCACTACAAGGATAATACTCCCGGAGTGGGCAGAAAACGTTTGGTGCAACGCCTTTGAGAACGAGGAGCATATGGAATATGGACGCGGAAGTTACAGTTTGGGAAGATTCACGCTTAGTCAAGAAAATGGTAGACCCGCCATAATTGAGGAGGAGCTGGAGGTTTTGGACTCCAGATATCTAATAGAAATCCGTACAGAAAACCTATTGGAAAACCATGCGCCACTTCTCATAACCTACTCAGGAGGGCGGCCGGTTGAGAACTTTGAGGGATTCTTTTCCAGAGTCAGAATCGATTTAAAGTTCGGAAGGATTCGAGATGCCTATCTCTTTTCTGGCGACAACGTTTTCGAGAATTTGACTCTCGGACAAATCCTTTATAATGCCTCTCTGTTTTTGCTCAATGGTGAAAACTTTTCTCCTTCCTTCATTCCCGTGATCGTAGTGGGTGAAGAAGTTGGTGATTGGAATGTCGTCTTACGGGAATTGAACAGGGAAAATCTCACTCTGCTTGCAGGAGAAATCGTGGCACAAGCTGCTACCGGGAGCATTCCCGCCAGCATCCAAACAGTCTGGGGCCAGATGAGATATCGAGACTTTCTCTACACAATACTACGTCTTTTGAGGGAAAATTCTGATGTTATAACGTTTTTGCCAGTCCCAGATGGTGTACTTTTCTGGGATAACGTTATCGTGGAAGCTAAGCTTGCCTATTATCTCCTACCTGACTCTTTTGTATTGACCGGAACTGAAATGGTTCGTGAAATATTGAAAAATATTTATGACGAAAACAAGAGGAAGCTTGCCGAGGAAATCTGCAACTGGACGGGATCAAATATACTCTACTCACTTTCTTTCAGACCGCCAACCTCTGAGGAAGTTATTGAAAGTAAACGTGGACAGTGCAGAGATTATTCAAATGTTTATCTCGCGATAGCACGGACTGCTGGTCTGCCATCTAGAATTGTCAACGGATGGGTGGAATCTGATTGGATTCCTCCGGCTGGCTGGGGTTTTGGCGCAACCACAACTCCGGACGGTAAGCGGGTTATCCTTCACGCTTGGGTGCAGGTCTTCATACCTGCGGTCGGATGGTTGGATGTAGAGCCTCAAAGCATGTATCCGCAACTTTACGTTGGAGTCCTGCCGTATTCTGTATACGTCAGATCGAATCAGAGCTGGATCGAGGCCATAGCATCATACGAGACCGCGAGGGGGTTAATTTGAAGTCGTTGAAAATCAAGAGAGAGACTTTAGAGTTCATTCTAGGAGCGGCAAAGTCTGTTTATCCGCGGGAATTCGCGGGATTGCTGAGAAAAAGAAAAGAGCTCATAGAGGAAGTCTTGATATTGCCCGGGACCTTGAGCTCGAACGATTCTGCGGTTTTACGCCTCCATATGCTACCAATGGATCCATCGGTCTGCGGAAGTGTTCACAGTCATCCTTCCTCATCTTTCGCGCCCTCGGCTTCAGATATCCAATTTTTTGGGAAATTCGGCTCAATCCACATCATTGTGGCCTATCCTTACGACCAAAAAAGCTGGGCCGCCTATAACCACCGTGGCGAAAGAATACCTCTGGAGGTGGTCCCATAAAATGGGAATTGTGGGCTCCAAAATATCTTGAAATAGCTGAGCGTCTTCGAATCGATAAAAAAGCAGATTTGAGAGCTGCTGCGGTTCTTGAGTCTCTTCTTCCAGAACCGGATATTGCTGGGCTTACAAAGATCGTCCGTGGTAAGTCCTGCGTAGTAGCCGGAGCTGGGCCTTCCATCCAGAAGGATCTAGAAAATCTTGAAAAGTATGGGATGATGCGTCTGACGATAATTGCTGCCGACGGAGCAACATCTGCTGTTCTCAGATACAAGGTTCCGGAAATAATCGTTACAGATTTGGACGGAAATGTGAAAGATCAAATCTCGGCTTGGAGATCCGGGGCTTGGATAGTTGTTCACGCACATGGAGACAATCTTGAAAAAGTGGAAAGATTTATGCAGACGGTGAGGAATGGTAGAATAATCGGGACCACACAGACCAGACCTTTCGGAAAACTTTTCAACTTTGGGGGGTTTACGGACGGGGATAGGGGAGCCTTCATGGCCCACGAGCTCGGAGCTGCAAAAATCCTGCTCGCGGGGATGGATCTCGGCGAAAAGATCGGGTTGTTCTCTGGAAAGAAAGATCCAACTAGGAAAATCGAAAAATTGAAAATCTGTGGAGAACTTCTCTCATGGTTGGCAGAGTTGGGCGCGCCACTGATAAACATCACCTCGGGGGAAAATAGACTACCCTCTATCCCTAAGATGAAGGTTGAGGAGCTTTCGAAGTTTTTTAATCAATTATTTCCAGAAGATTCGCTTTCTCCAGATTTTTAAGAAGTCTCTCAAGCACGGGTCTCAGGGCTTCGACGTCTATTTCGAGTTCTGCGCAGAGGTTTTTCAAAAGGTCCTCCTCCGAAATCTCGCCGTCGCACATATCCCAGACGAAGATAACGACTTCACCTGCAGAAAAAGCCTGTCCCTCGTCGTTTACGAGAACCAGCTCCCCCTCCTCCGTCTTGCCTAGACTTCCCTTCTTTTTGAGTTTCGCCAAATATCACACCTCTGATTTTGTGAAGAATGCTCGTTTTTTCCCTATTTAAAGGTTGCTGAGAGGGCTGTCTAAAGCCAACCAGATTAGCCATACACACCCGACTAAAGCCGAAACTGTCTCCGGGATCGCCACATTGCTGACGACATCAATAAGCGGTAACAGCCAGCTTGCCGCTGCGCAAAGAAAGAGAAGAGAGAAAATCGTTGCAGAAAGATGTTGCCTGGCACGAATCAGTAGAAAAATAGAAAGCAAAATCACAAACGCGAGAGAAACGAAAAAGAGAACTGAAAAAAGAAAGTGTATCTTTCCAAAGTTTTCATTGAAAACTCCAACAAAGACGAGGAAGATTCCAACAAGAATGGTGGATGCGGAAACTGATTTCCAAGGACTGCGGGCTCTCCGGAACATGTCAGCAGAGAAAATGACAATCATGAATCCGGAAATCGCAAGCCCTGCGTTGAAAATTATGCCGTGATTTTTCCACACACCCAGGTCGCTCAGAGCGTTGTTCGTAAATGAGAAACCTGGAGAAAGAATGATCGAGATTATGATTGAGATAAAGGCGACAATTGGGGCAGTTAATCCGAGATATCTGGGCTTCAAGATTGCTGTTGCCCTCCCGTCTCCTCTGCTGGTTTCTCCTTTTTCTTTGGCTTAGGCTCTATGACTTCCTCTATTTCCTCTTCGATGGATTCGGCTTCTGTCGGGAAAAGTTCTTGGTAAAGTTTCTTTATTTCCTCCTCTTTTTCTTTCAAGGCCTTCTTGGGTGGTTTGGATGGCCGCAAACTTACTCCGTGCTCGGCTAGTTCTCTCTTGATTCTAGCTAACTTGGCTGCACGCATCTGAAGTCTCGCCCGCTGTAAAGCTTTACCCGTCTTTCTCGTCATTTTCTCCCTCCACAATCTACCGCAGAATTTAAAGATTTTCACTTATCCTTCTGACTTTTCTTGAAGCCAGTACTCCGCTTCCTTTCTCACTTCTTTCCAGAACTGGTTGAAACCGTCAAAGCTCAACTGATAGATCGTTTTTCCACCGGCTCTTCTCGCTGCGATCATTCCCGTTTCTCTAAGCGGCCTGATGAGTGTGAAAAAGTGTTTCTTTCCACCTGGAGTTTCGATGTTTATCCCCAAAGCGCCTGCCAGCTCTGCCATGGTCTTTGGACCCTCTCGCAAGACTCTCAGCAGTTTGACCGCCTCTGGCTTTAGCGAAGCACTTCTCGGATGATTCCCATATGCCAGCATGAGCAGCCTCTCCGGACCTCTCTCTTCCATTTCTCCCACCTCTCTCTGCCGTTTTGTTAGCCTTTTTCTCGTTTTCACATTATCTTTTAGCTGATTACTTATAAAAGGTAACGGTTGCTCCACATTTTTCATTTTTACTCTTAAAAAGTAATTTGTCCTTCATCAAAAGTAATTCCAAGTCTTCAATACCTTTCATAGGTATCAAAAATACCTTTCAAGCGTAATAATCTCGCAGACACCACCCTTCAGCGCCTCAAGCGAATTACCTTTTAAAAGGTAACTAGCCGAGTTCATCCCCCTCAAATGCCATCCGAAAGCCAAATTATGCTCGGACATCTTTCGGTAGATTACTCTTGAAGAGTAAATTCCGTCCCCGGTGGAAGGCCTAGGACCTCCGCGAGTATCATATCGATCTTGGCGGCTACTTTTCTCGACTTCAGAGCTATGAAGTGGTTTGGATCCGAGAAAAAGGTTGCCAGTTTTCTTTTCAGTCCGATGTACTCCCTTTTCACCGCTTCTCGGTCGATCTCTGTCGGCAGCTTCCCTCTCACAGTTGACTCGTATATATTAGTTATTTTCTGCTCGATCTCGGATATTTCAATCAACCGTCTGATGGTCTCTATCTGAGCAGCAACCTCCGAACCTACGTCCGTTAGATAGATATATTTGACTTTTCCCTCCTTTTCTGACCTTATTAGCCCAGCTTTTTCCATATTTTCTAGAATTCTCAACGTATGGGCAAAGGTTGCGTCAATTTTTTTAGAAATTTCTGTTTGATAAACTTTTTTTCCTGTTTCTTTCAAAAAGAGCAATAATCTTGACGGTTTTTCTTGAAATATCAGCCATAGCGCTTTTTTCCGCATACCCCCCATTTATGTATCTTTTAGTGGATATATTTAAAGCTATCTATCTTTTTGTATATATCATAAAGTAAACATTTGTGAGAAGAGCGTTTCATTTAGTGAACAAAAGGTAGCAGAAATGAAAAGCCAAGAAGCGATAAACAGACTAGAAAAGAGTTGGGTCGAGTGTGAGAGATATGGACGTACGAAATCTCGATTGTTATGAAAAATCCTGTGAGAGGTTGGCGAAACATCTAACTCTACATAGAGTCATTTCACGCGCCGAAATTAGCTCCTGCAAAAAGTAGAAAAGACACAAAAACGAGAATGAGCGGATGATCAAACCATTGCAGCCGGTAATCGAAATCTTCTACATTTTGGCCTTTGTGTTTTTAGGACTCTTCACTAGGATGCTTGCGAAAGGGAAGAAAATTGAAAAACCAGTGGAGCATTTCTTCGAATCCGTGAATATATTCGCAGTCTGGGCAATACTCCCGTCGATTGCATTTATCTCCATTATGAAGCTTGAAACAGGTGAGATCACGGGCTTTCTAGCGGCGTTTCTAATCGGAATGTTCTGTTCCTCCGTTTGTCTCCTGCTGTCTATCCTGATATCATTCTTGAGGAAAGAAAGTAAAGAGAAGATTCTTGCAATTTCGCTGAATTCCGGGTTCATGAATGTCGCTTATCTCGGTCTGCCCGCAGTCTACGCCGTTTTAGGAAGCGAATATCTCGCCCCGGCTATCGCATTCGCGCTGGGTGTCTCCATTCTACACGTCTTCATCGGAACTCTCCTCTGCAACATGCTAACGGGCCGCGGTAGCAGAATTCCCCCACTTCTAGCGAGAGTCTTTTCTTTTCCTGCAGTCTTCGCAACAATCGTGGCTTTTTTCTTTCTGTTTTTCAACATTCATATCTCTGATTATGCCATAGAATTCTTTGACCTCTACCTGTCACCAGTCTTTCTAGCCCTGATGCTGCTCTTCACTGGTTATCTGCTCACCGTCACGGGTCCACGTAGCCACATACGTGATTTATCAAGAGTAAGTTTGTTTAGGTTCATAATCGGGCCTCTCGCCACATCTCTTACGCTTCTTTTACTGGGTTTTGATTTCAAAAGTGCACTGACTCCGAAAGCCGCGCTTCTTCTTTCCGCCATGCCTCCGGGAACTTTCAATCTCATCCTAGCCAAAAATTTCAAACTGGATGTAGAATATTATGGAGCTCTGATGTTTCATACCACATTAATTTTCGTTTTCCTCGTGCTCCCCTTCCTCTCGGCCTTTATACTCTGACCCTACAGAGAAAAAGTCCAACGACCCGGAAATGAGGCCACGCAAAACCTGAGAAAGATCTGAAATCTTGATTCTCCTCTGCTTTGTCGAATCTCTGTCCCTTATGGTGACAGTCAAATCTTCGAGCGTTTGATGGTCGACGGTTACACAGTATGGCGTACCTATTTCATCCGCCCTCGCGTATCTCCTGCCTATTGACCCGCTATCATCGTACTCAGCGAGAAATCCGCTTCTCCGGAGATTTTCCCATATTTCTCTAGCTTTTTCGACGAGTCTGTCCTTTTTGAGTAAGGGGAAAACAGCCACTTCGACTGGAGCCAACTCTTTCGGAAGTCTGAGATATTTCCTCTCGCCGTCAGTCACATATGCGTGCTCAAGAGCGCAGTAAAGAGGCCTATCTATACCATAGGAAGGTTCCACAACATGACAAATCACGCTTTCCTTTCGGTTTTCTATAAACGCCGTGAGATTTTCTCCGCTGTATTTCATGTGTCTGGAGAGATCGTAATCCGTTCTGTATGCGATTCCAGCGACCTCCACCCAGCCGAATCTGCGTGTGAAAACCTCCGCATCCCAGGTTTCCGATGAATAGTGAGCTCGCTGGGCAGGGGTTTGTTCTCTAAAACGTATCGCGTTTTCAGGGATCCCCAATTTCTTCAAAAATCTCTTTGTAAGAACGAGATAGTAAGCCATCAACTCGTTACAAACGATTTTCTTTTCCACAGATTCGTCCGCCGTAACTTCGATTTCGCCCTTTCCATCCATTTGATTTTTAGCCGGCCATAGCCTAAGCTTCTCATCCCTTACTTCTCCAAACCTAGGATGATTTGGATTCTTCGGATCAAAGAAAACCTCTGCCTCCGCCATCGTAAACTCTCGCAACCTGATCACACCCTGCCTAGGAGAAATTTCGTTTCTGTATCCTCTTCCGATCTGAACAACCGGGAGTGGGAGTCTTCCCCTTGCAATCCTGAAGAGACGCCTGAAGTTGATGAATATTCCCTGTGCAGTCTCGGGCCTCAGATATGCTATCCTTCTGCTCCCAGGCCCAATCGCCGTCTTAAACATCGTGTTGAATTCGGAGACCTCGCCGAACTCCCCGCCGCAATCCGGACATTTTAAGTTTCTTTCCCGTATTATCCGGGAAATCTCCTCTTTACTCATGCCTTCAACGTTGACTCCCGCTGCCTCCGCCAAAAAATCTGTAACTTTGAAAGCGCTACCACACTTTTTGCACTCAACCATCAGGTCCAGAAAATGTTCGACATGGCCGCTCGCACGCAGAACCTCCTCTGGAGTCACAGTCGGACTATCAATTTCGATTGCGCCTTCCTCAAAAACATATATTTTTCTCCACTGATCTATGATTTTCCATTTGAGAATCGAGCCGAGAGGACCATAGTCGTAAAACCCTGCCACTCCACCGTATATCTCGAAAGCTGGCCAGAGGAATCCTCTACGGATGAGCAAATCCATCAAGTCTTCTGCTTCTGCCATCTTCTCCAAATCTCAAGTGCTCGCATCAATAAAAACGGTTTTGGAATCAGAAAAGGACTTTAAGCAGATCGATGTCCCTAACCAGACCCAAAAGTTCCTCTGAGCTGCCGAGAACGAACGCCTCATTATCTCTACTCTCGGCGAGCATTCTCGAGACCTCGCCGACCGGTGTGCTCCTAGAAATCGTTATGAGCTTTGGCGACATGACATCCCTCACGAGTTTATCTGGAAGTTTCAGTTCTTTTTTTGTTATGTAGATTCGCGCCTCGGTGTCCCAGGCCCAGCTATCACTTTCACTTTTGCCCGTGAGCTGTCCAACGGTCGAGGAAATGTCCACATCGGACACTTTTAAGACGTCGGTGTCGCTCAGCTTACCCACCAGTTTACCCTCATCGTCTATCACGGGGAGCACGCGAAAGCCCGAAAGCTTGAGAAGGTGAACGGCAACTTTCAGGGGGGTCCCGTCCCAAACCGCAATCATATGGGGGCGCATGAACTCCTCAGCCGGCTTGTCTATATTCATGGCCGCTATTACTCTCCTTAGGATGTCTCTTACGGTGAGAATCCCCACAAGCTTTTTCTCCTTAAGAACTGGGAGTCTGCGCACGTTTTTCTCAAACATCAGTTTTGCTGCCTCGCCGAGATCTGCGTCAGGAGAAATAGTTGGAACATCGCGGTCGACAAGCATGGCTAATTGATTCTCATCCGGATTCTCAAGAATTGTTTGAGCTGAAACCATGCCAACAAACTCCTCCGTGTCCTTCCGAACGACCGGGACCGCATTCGTGCCGAGTTTTTTCATGAGGTCTAGAGCGTCTGAAGAGACTCCCGGCACTTCTACCCATTTGACCTCGCGAGTCATCGCATCTTTGACCTTCACGGATCTCCTCCCCGCAAAATTTTTCAAAATATTTTTGGTTTTTATACTAAATAAATCTAATCTCGGAATTAAACTTCCTTTCCGCAGACAAAAAATGAGCGAACGTTGTTGATATCGGCTCGGTTCACTATCCCCGCATAAATATCCTCGACATACCGCAGATTTTCTCTCCTAGCTAGAACCACAAAAGTTGCGTCTTTGCCCTCCTTAATGCCGCCCTCTTTGAGGAAAAACTTTGAAGGAGAAACTGTGGCGGATATCAGTAGACGACGCGCCTCTTCACTACCTGCTCGTGGGTTATCCAGCCTTACGCATTCCCAAGCAGAGCTGAGAACATCAAACATCACCGGCTCGCAAACGCACACGTTGTCTGAGCCAAGCCAGAACTCGAGATCTATTTCCAAGGCTTGGGAAATCGGAGGGGAGCCTACGGATAGAAGCCTATTTGCTCTAGGACAGAAGACTACCGGGACTTTCTTCTTTTTCGCCTTTCTCAGATCTTCCCTACTGCTGTGAGTCCCGTGAACCAAGAAGCTCGGACGAAGTTTCAGAGCCACAGATAGTTCTCCCTCTCCTCTTTCCCTAATGGATTTTCTTTCAGCTTCGGCCGTCTCCGAAACGTGAACAGAAAAAATCTTAGCAAGACGTCTCGTTTCACGCGCAACCTTGACAAGCTCCTGCCAAGGTAAGAAATCTAGAGATGGCATCCCCATTCCATCCGCTTCTCTGAGAACCTCAATGCATTCGTCAAAAGTGTTGCCTCTTGCTAAAATAAAACTTCGAATTTGTGAAATGGTGGCTCTCTTCAGCAACCTCAGTCCAGCTAAACCTCCTTCTCTGAAGTCACAGAAGCCTATCGTTCCAGACATCAACATTGAACGAATGGAGTTTCGCATCGCCATAATGAGGTCGTCTTCCTTTGCCTCTTTCAGGAGTTTATGCTTCAGACCGTCCGGTCCTACGACTTCATTCTGCGTCTTCCCGATGTAAAGTTCTTTCCACCTTGAATCTCCAAGATGGGTATGAGCATTGAAGAAGGGCGGGATTATAATCGATCTTTTCAGATCTTTTGAGAAGCTTGGAGGGAACCCTTCTGAAATCTTCTCTATCTTTCCGTCCTTTATGACGAGATATCCATTTACGGGAGATAGGTTATCGCCCTCCAAAATTGTAACATTCGACAGCACCAGCGAGGACGACATGAAATCTACTGTTTAAGTAAATCTGCTATTTCTTTCTCTGAGAGTTCCCGGTAACCTCTTCCATCGATGACCGCAACCACAACGCTGTCTCCCGTCGCGGCGTCTCTTTCTATCGCAGTCTTTATGGCAGACGCGGCGAGTTTCGCCCCTTCTTCCACACTAATCCCGGGCTTGAATTCTTTCTCAAGAGTCCCATACGCAACGGATGCTCCGGTTCCGCCAGCAGCAAATTCTCTTTCCTCCAGCTTCCCTCCGACCGGATCTAAAAAGTATAGCACAGGTTTCTCACCGTCTATCCCGGCAATGATTGCTTCTAAGATGTATGGGAAAATCCTTCTCTCGTGAAGGATGTTTGACGCCATTTGAGCGATTCCCTTAGTAGACATCGACCTCTCGTTGTGAATACGATAAAGCCTTGCCTCAGCCCGGAGTAAGTTGACAAAACTCTGAACATCACCTGTGCTACCCGAAATCGCTGCACCGATCTTCTCCTCCAGTTGAAAGATTTTCTTGACACGCTTGCTTAGAATCATGTAGTAGCCTACTCCTCTAGAGTCCGAAGCCAGGGCTATTCCATCTCTGCACACAACTCCTACAACTGTTCCGCTAAAGCCGTACATCGATAACAAATAACCGAGACAACTAATAAAAGCATGTCTTTTTCCTTCGATAACTATATTCAAAGTGGAGGATTTTTTAGAATTGGAGCCGGGGTAGCCTAGCCAGGTAAGGCGCGAGCCTGGAGAGCTCGTGGCCCGTTGGGCCTCGAGGGTTCAAATCCCTCCCCCGGCGCTCAAGTTTTTCACCGAAAAATCACACAAAAGGAGAAAAGCCTAAGGATTAAAACCCTTACGTCAGTAGTCTATAAAGATGGCAGAAGAGATAAAGCACATAGTCAGAATCGCGGGGCATGACTTAGACGGAAAAAAGGCAGTTCACCATGCCTTGCTCGGGATAAAGGGAGTGAGTTTTAGTTTAGCGAGAGCGGTGGCATATGCTGCAAACATCGACCCATTCAGGAAAATCGGAACACTTACGGAAGAGGAGGTGAAGAAAATAGAAGATGTTCTAAAGGATCCATTGGCTCATGGTATTCCCGCATGGATGCTCAACAGGAGAAAGGATTATGAGACCGGGAAGGATATGCATCTCGTCGGACCGGAAATCGATTTCTATGTGAAGATGGACATCGACAGAGAGAAAAGAATAAGAAGCAGAAGGGGCATCAGACACGAGCTCGGGTTGCCTGTCAGAGGGCAGAGAACCAGAACCACTGGTAGAAGAGGAATGACGGTTGGAGTTGTTAGAAAGAAAGGAGCTCAACCGAAGGCTGAAGAGAAGGAGGAGAAGAAGAAATGAGAAGGATTAAGAAGAAATATGAAACACCGAGGCATCCTTGGGACAAAGCAAGAATGGATGCAGAAGACAAGCTCTTGCGAACATACGGTTTGAGAAGAAAGAGAGAGATCTGGAGGGCGCAAACAGTTCTTAGGAAATTTAGAGCACAGGCTAGGGAGCTAATGGCGAGGAGCGACCCGCAGGCTGAGAAGGAGAAGGCAGCACTCATAAGAAGGTTGCAGAAGTTTGGGCTGGTTGGGGAAAACGCAACACTTGACGATGTCCTCGGTTTGACAGTCGAAGACATCATCCAGAGATATCTTCAATGGATAGTTTACAAGAAAGGATTGGCAAGAACACCAAAGCAGGCCAGACAGATGATTGTTCACGGACATGTAAAGATCGGCGGAAGAGCTATGAAATCTCCGAGCTATATGGTTCCAGTTGCCGAGGAAGATATAATAGAAGTCACCCTTCCGCTTGAGAAAATTGGAAAAGGCGCCGCGGTGGAGGCTGGTGAGTAATGCCTGAACAGAGAGAAAAGTGGGGAGTGGCGCACATCTATTCGTCTTTCAACAACACGATCATTCACATAACTGACTTAACCGGTGCGGAGACGATTGCGAAGGCTTCTGGAGGGATGATGGTCAAAGCGGACAGGGAAGAGGCTTCTCCCTACGCTGCAATTCAGGCTGCCATGAAGGCTGCTCAAGAGGCGATGGATAAGGGAATAACTGGCGTACACATAAAAGTCAGGGCTCCTGGAGGACACGGACCGAAAATTCCAGGACCGGGTGCTCAGGCGGCGATAAGAGCACTCGCTAGAGCAGGTTTAAAAATCGGGAGGATAGAGGATGTAACACCCATACCGCATGACGGGACTAGAAGACCAGGAGGAAGAAGGGGAAGGAGAGTGTAAGGATGGAAATTGAAATCGTCAAAAAGGATGGTTTAAAGCTTGAGTTCATCCTGAATGGGAGCGATCCGGCTTTCGCCAACTCTCTTAGGAGAGCCGCTATCGGAGAAGTTCCAACGATGGCGGTTGATGAAATCGAAGTAATTGAAAATGAGTCTCCTCTTTACGACGAGATAATCGCTCACAGACTTGCGATGATCCCGCTGAGGACTCCGGCAAAAGGATACGTTCTCCCGGATGAATGCAAATGTGGTGGAAAAGGGTGTCCAAAATGCACTGTTGAGATGTCTCTGGATGTGGAAGGACCAGCGATCGTGAAAAGCGGAGACATACAATCGTCTGATAAAGAAGTCGTGCCGGTCTCGAATGAGATTCCAATAGTAGAGCTTCAGCCAGGACAAAGGCTCGTGCTGAACATTTATGCTAGGCTGGGGCTTGGAAAAGATCATGCGAAATGGATGCCTGGTCTCGTGTTTTACAGATATTTCCCCGTCATTGAAGTGGGGAAAGAGTGCAACGGGTGTGGAAAATGTGTTGAGGCCTGTCCGAGAGAAGTGCTAGCGGTGGAGGAGAAGGAACTGAAGGTGAAGAGACTCACAGAATGTATACTCTGTCGCGCATGTGTGGAGGTCTGTCCGAGGAATGCGATAGAGGTGAAAGGAGATCCGACGAAGTTTATATTCAAGGTGGAGTCTACCGGAGCTCTTCCTCCTGAGGAGATCGTGCTGAAGGCGGTGGAAAGTCTGCGTAAGGGTTTTGAAGACGCGGGTAAGGCGTTTAAATAGGCATAAAAGTTAAAGGAAAGTTTTCTTCCAGTTAGAATTGGCGGGGGTGGCCGAGCCAGGTCAAAGGTGCCAGCCTGAGGCGCTGGTCCCGTAGGGGTTCGGGGGTTCAAATCCCCTCCCCCGCACCATGGCTCATCCACGAAATGAGAGAATCAAAGAAAAACTTTAGAAAAGGTGAATGCAATGCATGGGAAACTTCATAGACTTATAACTCAAGCAGTTGCTAACAGACTGAAATTACCCGAACCTATCGTACCTTTTCTGTGCGAAGGATCCGAGGCCCCTGATCGCTTCGCAGATTATGAAACTAAGATGTATGTGACCAGAAGTGGCAGGGTCAGAACTAGAAAAGTGAGGGTGAAACATCATGGCACACCTTTCAGAGTTATAAAAAGAACCGCTCTCAAGGCTCGTCACCTTTTGTTGAAGGCCGAAGATGCTCCAGCTAGATCGGAAGCGAATTGGTTTAACAAACTGCTCAAGCATACTAGAGAGGATTTACAAGAAAGGGGAAGTTATCTCGCCGGCAGAGTACTGCACTATCTGCAAGATAATGTTATCATTGGACCAAGTGTGGACAAATTAGCCCACGACAAGCTTGAGAGAGAGTGTGCTAATATAGACCCTGCATCATGCATTGAAAAAACAAAGTTAAAAAGGTTGGTCTGTAAAAAAGAAGTCTATAAAGAAATAGAATCCGTAAAAACTCATAACGATCCGCTCGAGGTCATGAAAAGAGCTATTGAGCACTCTTATTCTGTCGGCTCTTCCATTTTCTCACCGAGCGAAGCTCCACCCGATCTGAACAAGCTTGGGAATGAAGTATATAGAAATCTCAAGGATAAAGGAAAATTGATTCTGTTCTATTCGGCTATTCTTCTCCTCGTCCCGATTATCCTCTTAATCACAACATCATCGGTCATACTTTCATTTTTAACATTGTTACCTAGCACAATTCTCGCAGCACATGGATTCGTGGTGGCCAGGTCAAGAAATATCAATACAGTGCTGAGAGCTACTCAGCGAATGCCTAGATGGATAATTTACGTTTGCGTGGGTTCTTTTCTCACGGACATATTCTTGGGTGGAGTAGGGGCTTCGATATGCATTTTGCTTGTTATCCTATTCTATTTTTTGTTCCTCCGCTCTCCTGCTTGGAAGAGGATCAAGGACGAGATAGATTGGTTTAAATGGGTTCTACAGCCCACACGAGATTCCATATAATTATTGTTAGAACGAATTTCATACAATTCCTTCCAGAATAGACTGGCTTGGCCCAAATCGTACTTTTTAGTTTTAGTTACGTGGGAGTTGATTTTTTTTAGTTATTAGGGAGTTAATCTATATGGGCATGGCAACATGCTGGAGAAGAAAGAATTAGTTGATCTGTTTTTAGTGTTTCTAGCATTTGTGAGTGTTGGTCTGTTAATGTTTGAATTCGACCATCCAGAGGCAGTCACAGTCACGGTCCCCGTTGATTTTGCCATAGCCGTGTTCTTTTTGGGCGAATATATCCACTCGATTCACAGTGCAGAGCGCCATTTCCACTATGCAGTTTCCCATTGGTATGACTTATTGGCATCGATCCCAATGCCGTTCTCAGCGGTTCGCGCTCTTAGGACGGTGAGGATCATCAGACTCGCAAGACTCATCAGAACGATGAGGGCGCTGAGGCTGAGCAGAGCATTTGTTTTCCTTGAGGAAAGTAAGATTGGTTACGTTTTAGTTGCGTTTGTGATGGCACTACTCCTCGGGGCGACACTTTTTCATACGATCGAGTACGGTGAGAATCCACAGCTCAGAAGCTCCCTAGATGCACTTTACTGGGCGGTCGCTACACTTTCCACAGTCGGATACGGGGATATAGTGGCGGTTACTTCGCTAGGGAAACTCATAACGATCGGACTCATGATCTTCGGGATTGGGATCTACTCATCTCTCGCTGGCCTACTTGCTGGATATCTCATGAAAAACTCGCAAAGAAGTGAGAATCAACATGAAGAAAAATAAACTTTGGATGAGGGGCTTTTTGGGGTTCTTAGGATTCCTTGGATTTCAAGCCTTTGCCTCCCATAATCCTTGGCAGTTATTTTTCTTCAGTTTCTTTGCCTTCTTTTCACATTTCAAATATCTCAAAGAAGAACTCAAATATCTGGGTCTCCTCGGAGTGGTAGGTCTGGTTATAGCGATGCTTGGAGTTATTAGGTTAGTTAGGGTGTAGAATGGTGTAATGCAAGAAAACGGTATAGCGGACCAGGAAGATTGTCACACATATGGAGTCATCCGTGTTACAACAGTTGTGGCGAAACGTCCCTGAAAATG
>Ga0105162_1000344_pt1 | contig 30571 bp, 33 predicted proteins | sample JNZ201metaG_FD_81532 | JGI IMG/M metagenome (GOLD analysis project Ga0105162, IMG submission 81532) | Hot spring microbial communities from Jinze hot spring, China to study Microbial Dark Matter (Phase II) - JNZ 20120812A | ecosystem: Environmental > Aquatic > Thermal springs > Hot (42-90C) >...
AAATTGGGCTCGGAATTAAATGGTATATCAATTTTCTTACGAATGGGAGGGCTCCCCACTATACATATCACACCATCACCAATTTCATTTTCAATTTCAATTCTTTTCCTTCTTGGTATGAATGTCACATTAGGGTAATTAAATAAAATTTTCCTTAAAACTGTGTGAAAAAGTTCGCCCCTTTCAATTTTTCTCATTATTTCTCTTGTAGGTTCTAAATTTCTCAAATATTTCAACGCTTCTCCATTTTCCATCAAAAAGAATTCTTCGTGTATGTTACCACACTCATATGCTATATCCAAAGCTTTACCCAACATTCCCCATAACCTTAGATTTTCATCTTTCCATAACCAGTTGTAAACTATTCCTCTCAATTCAACATGCTTTTCAACTTCTTTTAAACATTCAGCATTAAGATGAATTTTGCCATTCAAAAATCTGTAAGAATTGGCAATTTTATAAGGGTTGTAAGGCTCTGCTTTGAAAATGGGGTATAAGGCTTCAACATAAAGTCTATGAATGTTTTCCAAACAATCTAAATCAATTGGATTGTGAAGAAACTGAGAATACATGCTTTTATTCTCAATTATTTCAGCTACCAATTGGCTATCCAATCCATATTTTTCTAACAATTCTTGAATTTCTGGAGCATCGCCTTTTATTAGTTGTGAGCCAAAAATTTCATGATCTTTTCCGAACTCATCTATTCTGACAAAAAGATCAGAAAGATGGCCAAATGGAGCATGGCCAACATCATGCAATAAACAAGCTATTGCTATTTCTTCAGGCAAATCATTTTTTTCAACAACCAATTTCCCAAGTTTATAAATCCCTAAACAATGTTCTAACCTCGAGCTTACATTCTTTCTTAAAAGATTAGAAGGTACATCTGTGAGCGAAATTCCTTCAAGTCTTTTAAGCCATTTAGTTTCCATAAGTTGTAAAACCAAATTTTCCAAAGCCATACTATATTTAAAAACGGTAAATTTTTTAATTCTTTCTCAAGAAACTCAATTATGGTGCTTTATTTCATAAGCTTGGGTTTAAGCGACGAAAAAGATATGAGCATCAAAGCTCTTGAAACTGCTAAATCTTGCGATTTACTGTTTGCTGAATTTTACACAACCAAGCTCAACACAACTAAAGAAAAATTGGAAGAAATTATAGGAAAACCAATTAAACTGCTTTCTCGAAAAGGAGTTGAAGAAAATTTTCAAGAAATTTTGAATGAAGCAAAAACAAAAAAAGTTGGTTTTTTGGTTGGGGGCGATTGCTTTATAGCAACAACCCACATTTCACTAAGGATGGAAGCTATTAAACAAGGTATTGAAACAAAAGTTATTCATGGCTCTTCTATAATTTCAGCTATAGCTGAAACCGGTCTTCACATTTACAAGTTTGGACCATGTGTTACTTTGCCTTTGAGGGAAAAAACAAAAGGCAAATTACCAGAATCAGTTTACGAGGTTATAAAAATGAATAAAGAGAGAGGTCTTCACACACTTTGTCTTCTTGATTTGGATGCTGAAAAAAATGAATTTTTAAGCGTTAGAGAAGGGTTTGAGATTTTACTTGCTTTAGAAGAGGCAAGGAAAGAAGGTTTGATTTCACTTCAAGATAAAGTTGTTGTTTTTTCAAAGGCAGGAAGTGAAGAAAGCTTGATACTTTTTGAAAAAATTGAAGATTTGATGAAAAAAGATATAGCACTGCCAGCAGTTATAATTATTCCTGGCCTGCTCCACTTCACTGAAAGAGAGTTCTTGGAAAGTCTATGAAGAAGGCTTCTTCTCTTTCTTTTCTTCTCTGCTCACATAAACAACTATTAAAGCTATTATTACGATTAGGAAGAAAATCGTAGCTATTGTTATTAACACATCTTCTGAAATTCCAACACCAATTCCAATTCCTTCAGGAAAGAAAACACTTGTCAAACCACTTGTCATGAGCAATGTTATACCAATTATTGCTCCAACTATCAAGAAAATCCCAAGATATTTGCTCCCTACTTTTTCTTGAATCGTTTGCGGTAAGTTTGGACCGAAAAACATGCTAAAAGCCAAGACTGAAATTATTAAAACAAGAGTTACAATCATGCTTTGAACGAAAAACTTTGCCAACTCTTGCTCAATGTTTATGCCTGCAATTATGGGGGAAGCCCAAACCATGAAGCTTGCCACTATTGCCACAACTGCATTTATCGCAACATTCTTTTCAGGCGGGCCAAAAATTTGAGATTTTCTGAGCAAGCCATAGAGTATTGCAGCCACTAGTATGAATGGTAAAAGGAAAGTGAAGAAGCCCAATTCCTTCAATCTCAATATCACCAATTCGAACACACTAACCATTCACTTCTTACCTCCTCCCCCAGCAATAGCAGCAGCAACAAGTAAAACAACCACAAAAATGATCAAACCAACTATAACTATAGTTACATCAACGCCAGGAGCTTCACCACCAGGCCTGTAACCTGCCCACATAACCCAAATCATCCTTGAAGTTACAAGAAGGGCAAGTGCAAGGGGAATTAAAACATAAAGGAGTGTAGGGCCTTTAATGTGTTCAGCAAGCATTTTTGGAAGGTTTGGATAGAAGAAGCTTGCCGCCAACAAAGCCACCAAAAACAAAAGCAATATAGCACTAGCTTGTGTGAAAAATCTTGACATAGGTTCAGTTAAACTAAAGCCTGTAATTGAAGGGAAATAAGAGATGAGAAAAGCGGCAATAACTGCAACTATCCCGTTAATAACACTGCTTTCTCCCAAGATTTTAGATTTTTGAAGTAGAGCAAAGAATATTATGAGGAAGAGCGCAAAAAGCAAAATATCAAAAAACCCTTTTTTGCTTAAAGCTTCGGTTAATTCTCTAAGGCCTTGAGCAGAAGCTAAAGTTGGCAAAAGCAAAAAAATTAAGCTCATCGCTAAAACTTTTTTTAACATTTCTATCAATTTAAATTTGGAATCAAAAAATTTAAGCTTGCTAAAACTTTTTGACTTTATGTACCAAATCACTCAAAGCCCTCACACTTTCAATCAAAGCTGGTAAAGCATCTTTAAAAGCTTTTTCTAGCCCAGAAATCCTAGTTTCGAAATCTGAAAGCAAATTTTTAACTTCTTCCAACTTTGCTAAGATTAATTGCTCGCTTGTTGTTCTTGTTTTAACCAATTCATTTAGCTGGTTGTTAAGCTCAGCAACCCTCTTTTCCAATTCAGAGTATCTTACAACAAATTCCCTTATTTTTTCATCCAAGTCAGCTGTTTTTTCTTTTATCAAAAACTCCAAATACTCTTCAGTTGGATATGCAGTTTCAGCATACGCTGAGCTTGCATAATATTCTGGTGGTAAAGAAGTTTCAGGCACTTCCGGAACGGTTTTTTTGGGTTGCAATTCTTCAAGCTTAGGCAAACTAACTTCAGTTTCAACAGGAGGAGAAATTCCAGCAACACCCATCTTCAAAGCTTGTGTTAAGGCTTCGTCTATTTCATCAGCACTATACCCTTCTTTTCTCAAAATGTCAATTATATCCACTTCGGAAAAACCTCTTGAAGAAAGCTCTCTTACCCTATCAACAGGTATCCTTGGAGAAGTTTCAGGCTTTTGTTGCAAGAAAGGCAAAGCCATATTTTTCCCTTAATTTTATTTCGTTTTTTAAATACAAATTTATGAGCTTTTTTCCCTTTCTTCCAGAATCCTTTCAAGTTCTTCTCTTGTCACAAACTTTGAAGTTACAGGATTAACAACATCGATAAAAGTTTCTATTTTTTTCAAATCGCTTTTTAATGCCATTTTTCCCATTTCTTTCCCAATCCTTAAGATTTCATTTTCCAAAGTAGAAAGCTTGTCTGAAAATGAAGACAATTTTTGAGAAATCCTTTCCAAACTTACTTTAAGCTCCCCCAACTGAATCAAAGCATTCTCTTCCAAACTATTCATCCTATTTTCCATTCTTTCAATTCTCTGCTCCAAATTTTTAATCCTGTTGCTGTATTCGTTCAACCTCCTTATTGTTTCGCTTGTAAGAATTTCTTCAGCTTCTTTAGCCATGCTTATCAATAAACATTTGTTTTGTGAAATAGATAAATTAAATGTATGGTTGATTATGAAGTTATAGATAATGTTGCAAGAATAAACGCGATGAATTGGGTTATCGAGCCAAGTATAGAAGATTCTGAAGCTTGCATGGCTGTTGTGATAGATGTGTTGCTTGAAGCAAAAGGGGTAGAGAGAATAGTTTTGGTTGAAAACAGAGAAAGGGAATATGAATACGAGCAAGTGAAGCTTTTAAGAGAAATCGCACAAGCTTACAACAAAATTTTGAATGAAGAAAATTTGATTTCTGTTGATAAGTTTGGTCCAAAAATTTGTGAGAAGCTTTCTCAAAAAAGGTTGAGAGAGCTAAATTTTTTAGTGAGAGAAGTTTTGAGGAAAGACCCTGTTGGAGCTTACGTTAAACTTAAGAAAATGATAACTTATGAGAAGTTGATGGAAGAAAAAGCTCCAGCTCAATTTAAACCTTGTCACACACAATACCTTCAAAATGTTTTGTTGCCTATGGAAAAAATACTTTCTGGATGCAAGTTAATTCAATTGGCTAAACCAAAACTTTCTACTTTCAAGCTTGGAGATAGAAGTTTTTACAGAGAAATTTTTTCTCCGTTGATAAGACCAACTTTCATGTTCACAAGGTATAAGCTTGTTCCACCCAAGAATGCACAATCTCTTAAGAAATATAAAATCGGCAACATATCCGTTGAAATTTTTAAAATTCCAGGAAAGGTAAGATGTTTTTACCTTGTTACTCCGCCCGAATTCTTGCTCACAGAAGAAAAATATGCTGTGCTTGAAGCAGCAAGAAGATACTTAACAGCTCATCGCCCTTCTGAAGCAGAATTGACAGAACAAGAAAAAACAAGGGAAGTTTTCATGAATCTGGGAAGGGGTTTGATAAGAGATGTTTCTTTGAGCATGGGCTTAAGACTTTCTGCAAAAGAGATAGAAGAGCTTGCTGAAATTTTAGTTCGCTACACAGCAGGCTTCGGTGTTCTTGAAGTTTTGCTTGCTGACGAAAACGTGCAAGATGTTTATGTTAATTCACCAATAGGCACTTTACCAATTTTTGTCAACCATAGTGAATTTGAAGAATGTGAAACTAATTTGATACCAGCAAAAGAAGATGCAGAAGCTTGGGCAACAAGATTTAGGCTTTATTCTGGAAGACCTTTAGACGAAGCAAATCCTGTGCTAGATACAGAGCTGATAGTTCCTGGTGGAAGGGCAAGAGTTGCAGCTATAACAAGAACCCTTTCCCCTTATGGTTTAGGATATGCTTTCAGGAGACATAGGGAAAAGCCTTGGACTTTCCCGCTTTTCATAAAAGTTGGTTTTTTTGATCCTCTTTACGCAGGTCTGATGAGTTTCATAATAGATGGGGGGAGAAGCTTGCTTGTGGCTGGAGGAAGAGGTTCAGGGAAAACAAGTTTGCTAGGAGCAATAATGCTTGAAGTCATGAAAAAGTTCAGGATTTGTTTGGTTGAAGATACTTTGGAGCTTCCTGCAGTTCAATTGATGAATCTTGGCTACAACATAGAAAGACTTAAAACACGCTCAGTTATAACAAGAGTTGAAGCTGAATTGCCGGCAGAAGAAGCTTTGAGAACTGCTTTAAGGCTTGGGGATTCTGTATTGATTGTGGGTGAAGTAAGAAGTGTGGAAGCTAAAGCCTTGTTCGAGGCGATGAGAATTGGAGCTTTGGCAAATCTTGTTGCTGGCACAATTCATGGCGAATCAGCTTATGGAGTTTATGACAGGGTTGTGAATGATTTGGAAGTTCCAGCAACAAGCTTTAAAGCAATAGATGTGATAACAATTTGCAATCTGCTTAAAACTCCTGACGGGCTGAGAAGGTTTAGGCGCGTTACAGAGCTAACAGAAGTAAGGAAACATTGGAAGCAAGACCCTTTGGATGAAGGAGGTTTTGTTACTTTGATGGAATATTCTGCTAAAGAAGATAGGCTTAAGCCTACAGATGTTTTGATAAATGGTGAAAGTCAAGTTTTGAACGAAATTGCCAAAAGGGTTAGAGAATGGCACGGTAACTGGGATGCTGTTTGGGAAAACATTTTGTTAAGAGCAAAAATAAAGCAAACTATGGTAGATTTTGCAAAAGAGTTGGGAAGAGATGATATCTTGGAAGCTGAAACTGTCGTGGAAAGCAACGAAGCTTTTCATTTAATCTCTGAGCAAGTTAGGCAAGAAGTTGGTGGCTTAGATTCAAAAATGATTTATGAAAGATGGTTGAATTGGTTTAAGGAGAAGATAAAATGATAGGCAGCGAAAGTTACAAGAAATTTTTAGAAGCAGAATACGCTTACAGAAAGCTTTCGCTTTATGAAAAAATTGCAAGCAAGTTTGATTTTATTAAATTACCATTACCAAAAAGTCTGGAGAAAAAGTTTAAAGAAGAAATAGAATTTTGCCATTTGAGAATCACACCAAATGCTATTTTTTCAACTGCAATCTTTTTTCCCTTATTGATTTTAGCTTTATCTCTAATCATTTTAAGCCTTTTAAATCTTTTTTCCCTTTCAATGATTTTAATCTTAGTTATTTTTGTGGCAGTTTTAGGTTACTATCTCTTTACCTACACATCTTTTTTAACAAGATACTTTAGGTCAAAAGCTGCTTCTGAAATGACATTAGCTGTAGTTTACATGGCAGTTTCTTTAAGGTTGAATGTTAGCTTGGAAGCTGCTGTTGCTTTTGCTGCTTCAAACCTTTCTGGTCCTTTAGGCTTAGATTTGAAAAAGTTGTTGTGGGATTTGGAGACTAGGCGCATTGTCTCAGTTATTGAAGGTTTAGATGAGCTCTCTGAAAAATGGAAAAGTGAAAGTGAAGAGTTTGTTGATGCGATTTCCATCTTTAAAACAGCAGTTAATGAACCTCCTGAGAGAATGGAGAAGAGCATAAAAGAGGCAGTAGAAATAATGATAGAAGGCACTAAAGCTAGGATGAAAAAATATGCTTTGAGTATGAGAAGTCCATTAAAAATTCTAAATGCCTTTGGAATTCTTTTACCAATGCTCGGTTTAATATTTTTCCCGATGATAATAATCTTTGTTCCTGAAATAGCTAAAGTCGAGTTGTTGGTTTTTGGCTACACATTTCTACTTCCAGTGATAGTTTACCTTTTTTTGAAACAAAACTTCTATTCCAAACCCTATTCTTTCCATCAAATTCAACTTAACAAATTGGAGAATTTTAAAAAACGAAAGAAAATTGCTTTTATCTTTTCTTCCTTAATTTTTCTAACATCTTCAATTTTCCTTTTCTTTCAGCTCTCAAAAATAGAGACCATTTTTTCTTTTGACCAATTTCTGTATTCTTACTTTTTTGTTTTGACTTTAGCAATTTCGGTGATAGCTTATTCTTTTCTCACAATTTTTGGAAATTTGGAGAAAAATGAAGAGATAATTCAAATGGAAAGTGAACTACCGGTAGCTTTCTTCCAACTAAGTATGACATCTGGTATAGGAAAACCTGTTGAAAAAAGTATGGAAGATTTGTTGCCAAGAATTAGAAATCTTAAGATAAGCGAGCTATTCAAGAAGATTTTGCTGAATATTAAAAATTTTGGGATGAGTTTAGAAAATTCTGTTTTTGGGGAGAAAGTTGGTGTAATTAACTTTTATCCGTCTAGAATGATTTATGCTTCTTTCAAGCTCCTTGTTGATATGGCAAAACAAGGCACACTCTTTTTGTCACTAGCTTTGAAAACAATTTCAGAATTCTTTAAAGATGCAGATGAAGTTAATAAAACTACTGAAGAAATCCTTTCAGAAACAACTTCTGATATGCAGATTCAAGCATGGATTTTTGCTCCTCTTTCTGCAGGTATAGTTGTGGGATTGATGGCTATAGTTATTTATGTGTTTGCTTTTTTCGGTGCGAACATTTCTGAAATGGAAAAATTTTTTGGAGAAGGGAGTGCAATTTCTGCTTCTTTTAAATTTTTATCCAACATTGGAAAACAAGTTCCTTTCCACTATTTCCAAATAATAGTCGGAACTTATATGGTTGAAATGGTTCTGATAATTTCTTACTTTTTGGGGGAAATGAATTATGGGGAAGATGAAGTGAACAAAACTTTTAACTTAGGGAAGATGGTGCTTATAGCGATTTTAGTTTATTCAGCAACAGTGCTTTCAATTTATTTCGGTGTAACAAGTTTCATACAATTAGGGAAAGCGATATGAGAGAAAAAAGTAGTTCAAGAACTTTACTTTCCATAGTTTTCATAATCTTGGTTTTGTTGGCAGTAGTGTTATTTTATTTGATATCTAAAAGAATATTAGAAAGATTGTTTTTAAGGGGGCTAGGATGAAGGGCTTGGAGATGAATATCATAAATCTTGTGATTTTGGTAATAGCTATTGTTTTGCTCGGTTTATTGATAACTAAACTTATACCAGCTTTTGGCGATTTTGTCTCAAATTCTTTAAAAGCTATAAAAAAAAGCTTTTGCGAGAGTTTAGGATTTTTAGGACAAATGTTTTGTTAATTTAAATCATAAACGAGAAATTATATTTATGGGGAAAGGTTTAGAAACTAGGATAGTTTTTTTCATCTTAGCAGTTATATTTTTTGCTTTAGCAATTTTTGTGATTTTCAAGATTTTTCCTTCTTTAATGACACAAATTGAAATGTCTTTAGGGATAATAAAGCTTTCAAACATCGAGAAAGCAGCTCTTTGCTCTATGTATAGATGTTTAATTGGGTGTAGTGCTGGTCATGAGCTGGAAAAAATAGAATGGGTTGAAGAGGACAGAAAAGTAGTTAATTGTAATGATTTTTGTAGAGGAGAGCCTTATGGTATAGAAGAGTTGCCCAAAAGCGCTTACTCGAATATGAACAATTTAGCGATTTGTGACTTGAAGAGTTTAGAATATCCGATAAAAATTAAAGTGAAAGAAGGAGAAAAACTCACAAAATCCCATTTAGTTTTAGGAATACCTGAGATGAGGGATGTGAATTGTATGTTAAGTGTAGATATAAAATCAGTTAATAGCAATATCGCTTCAATGACAGGAGAATGGTTGTTAATGAAAGTTATATTGGAATTGGCATTTACCCCTATTATGGGTTTGATTAATCTTTGGAATAATTTAATTAATTGCCAAACTACAGATAATTGGCTTTTTATTGATAGCACTGCAATAAAGTCTCTTGGAAAGGGAGAAGAATGTAGACCAACTGCTACGAATGATATAGTAGTTAAAGGTTCGCTTCCTGAAGTAGTAATGAAAAAAGGAGAATTGATGATAGTTTCCGAAACTCATAGTTTTGGTTGTGTCTATACTATAAGTACTCTTATTGCCACCCCCGAAAATTACAGAGAGATGTTAGAAAAAGCTTTTCTGCCACTATGTCGTAGGAAGGTCTACGGGTATTGTGTTGGCAGAATTATAGGTGGAAATCCTAACTGGGAAGACAGTTATCCCTACAATTGTGAAGAAATAGGTATAACAGAACCAACTCTAGATGAATGTAAGAAAAAATGCAGAGAAGAGGGATGGGAGTGGAAAATACCTCCACTAGCAGGGCGGTGTGGATAAAATTGGTTGAGAAAGCGGTAAGCAGCACTGCAATTTTCGTGATGGTTGTAATAGGAATGTTTTTAGCTGCAGCTCTTGTAATTTTTTGGAAGTGGTTAAAAATTAATGTAGAGCCGAATGAATTCACTTGTCAAATCAAGCAAAGAAGCTATTGTGAAAGTTTGATTAAAGGAGAAAATCCAAATTGGGACGAAATCTCACCTAAGGGTTGTGAGAGATTAGGAATAACTAAACCTAGTCAAGAAGAATGTAAAAAGAGTGTTTAAATGCCTGTAGCTTCAGAGATGATTGGAATCGCTTTAGTCATTTTTTCACTCATAACATTTTTCACGGTAATTTTACCTAAGTATTTATCCACTATAGTAGAGCTTTTCGCTAAAACTTCAGCTGAAAATGTAGCAAGACAACTTTCAGCTCTAATAACGGTTTCTGCTTCTTCCCCTTATGTGATTGAAATCGATTACATACCATCAAGAGAAGTAACTTACAAAGTTTCTTTGTTTGGTAGGAATTTGAAAATTATACCGCAATTCAAAGTTGGGTATGCTGAGAAAGGAAGTAGTATTCAAACCTTTCCCATAGATTTGGGAAGCTATGAAAGTGAAAATGTGAATCATTTTCATTTAGAGAAAAGAGGCGATGAATATGTTTTTCATTCAACAAAAGAGTAAAGGTTTAGCTATAACTTTAAGTTTTATCTTAGGCGCGTTGTTTAGTGTTGGAGTTTTAGGTTTAATTTTTTGGTTACTCATTTCTAGAATTCTTGAGATTCATGTAGCAGTTGCTGAATACACGAATGAAAGACATAGCATAAATTTAGCAAATGTTTTAATCTCTCATAAAAAGTTGGCTTATGAAGATGAAGGAAAAATAATTAGGGGAATTTTAGATTCAGAAAAAATAGAGAAAGTTTTTGTTAAAGAAGAAGAATTTTTATCAAACATTTTCTCGCCAACACAAGAAACCATAGATGTAGGCTATCCAAATTCTGTAGCAATTGTAAGAATAGTTGATTTAGAAGAGTGCTCAAACGAGAAATGTAAATCTTGGGTAACAAATTTATACGGCCCAATTTCCATTCAAGGTTTACATGTAGTTAAATATTTGAATTGTTTAAAAGAGCATATAAAAATCGATCAGGGTTTAATTTTCAGACTTACTTTTACAGGTTTGCTTGGTTTTTGGCAGCCACTAGATTTAGCGAATTGTGTTGCGAACAACATACCACCAACCATAAAAGCATTTTTTACTAAACAACAAATTGCTTACCAAGGCTTACCTGTTTTGATAAGGTATCCTGATGGAACATTGCATGTCGGTAGGATATTTGTTGTTTTGAGTGAGTTCTTATGAAAAGCATCGCTATAATCACAATACCAATACTTGGATTAATTGCAACTTTGACTATAGTAGCATCTGTAGCTGTATTTTTTTATACTGTAAAATATCATCTTGAAATAATTGTTGAAGAAGAATATGATTACAATAACGCGCAATTAGCTTTGCTTTCACTAATTTCACACAAATACAATGAAACTTATTCTATGTATAGGTTAATTTCGGAAAGGGATTTAAATGGATTTGATGAAGATATGAAATCTGAGTTGGAAAGATTGATCAAAATCACAACATTTTCGGATTGTGTGAAGATATCCAACCAGACTTCAATTATCTTTGAAATGGGAAATTGCAAAAGCTGGAAAAATGAGGGATGGATTTACATTTTCAAACCTTACAACAAAGAAAGTCTTGTTGAAAAACTTGTGATGGTTTATGAAGAAAGGGGCAGTTGAAATAGCATTGGCCGTGGCAATAATTATAATAGCTGTAGTAGGTTTTTACTCAAATGTTATGATAGGGAAACAAATCACCAAGAAAGAATTAGCCAAGGAAATAAAAGTGATAGAAACCATTAATCTTATGGAAGCTGTTAAAAGAGGCTTGCCTTATGCTTTGTATTATTCTTTCGAAGAAGCTTTGAAAAGAGGAGGCTATGCTTCTTTTTCCGAAGTTCAAGATTTGGAAAATTTCAGGTTGAATGTTTCTCAGATTTTCAGCGAATACAGAGAAGAAATAGAAGAAAAAACAAGTGTTTTAATACCATTTGGAAAAATCAATATAGCTTATTCTGATGAAGAAGTTAATGTGAGCTTTTATTCTTCAGGTTTAATGAAGTATAAATATGCTTCTGAAGAACTTTCATTCGAAATTTTTGATAACCCAAATGTTACAATCAGGGTTAAAAAAGGAGAGTTTTTGGAGGAGTAATAGTTTAAATATAAAGAAAAACAAACAAAAATTATGAAAGGTTTAAGCAATGAGGCGATAATAGGGCTAATAATTGCCATCATAGTTGGTGTAGTCTTGCTATATATTGCATGGACAAGGGGATGGCTCCAATTCTTATTTCCAGTAGATGAAGCAACTTGTAAGACACAACTTTTGAAGGCTTGCGATGAATACGAAAGACGAACTGATAGTAAAGACACTTCTATGTTCAAAGCAATCAGTGATCAGTGTGGTAAGTTTATAGAGATACCTACAGAGACTGTAACACGTTGTAAAGATAGGTCTACCAATGATTGTGATCTAATATGTGGAGCTGTTAGAAGCAAGTGGCCAGTAATGTAGAATCATATTTATTCTTCAACCAACTTTAAACATTTTTCAGTTCTTGTATAAGGTATAACATTCCCAGAAGTAAAGCCTGTCTCTCTTTCGTATTCTAGCTCAATTAAAACATCAACATGAGATAAAGCATTCTTCACAATTTGGCTTTCGTTCAACTCTTTTTTCTTCAAAAGTTCACATAAACCGCTTTCAGAAATAGCATCGTAAATTTTCTGCCAGTTGGTGCTCCAAAAGGCAGAAACATTCTCTGAAGCATTCACAGAAGTTTTTTCACAGTAATTTTTGATAAACGAAAAAGTAATGTTGTTGATTTCTTTAACTTCTTGAGTTTCAAGATCAATTAATTTAGTTTCAACAAAAGGAGGGGTAAGTGTAGCAACCTTTCCACCTATTTCCATCCCACTTTCTAAAACTCCAGGCAAAAATTCACTCAAATCTCTTATTTCTTTAACATTGCTTGTAACTTTTTCTATTAGCTCTAATTGTTTTTCTTTGTCTATTGTGTGGATTGTTGTTTCAATTGGTATGATGTTGATTTTGTTTATTCTAATTTCTCCACCTAAATTCTTCAGAGTTATAAAAACGCTCACATCTTCTCTATACTGATGAATTGTAGCTATGTATGGATTTGGAATGAATTCAACAATAACTTTGAGAGGACCTTGAGTTAATTCAAATGCAGGAGAAGGTTTAGTTATAGCTTCAGAATAATAAAGTGTTGTGTTGCCTAAGAAAAATCCAGAATGAGTTATGTAAATTTTTGCATTTACATAATTCCTTGAGCAAGTTGCTTTAACCCAGTCAGCACAGCCACATTCCAAAACATCTAATTTTACGCAAGCAAATTTCGGATCGCTGCAGTTCCTACTTGCAGAACAAACAACGTCTTCTTCTTCTATATTCTTAGCTTTTGCTAATTGAATTGTTGAATAAGGACAAGTACCACTTTTCACATGAATTTGTTCTGGATCTACAAAAACCATGTCTTGATAAGAAGCTCTAGGGACAAGAGTAAAAACTTTTTGTGTAAAAGGTATGAAGAATTCTATACCACTTCCATAACTGCTTTCTATGCTAGGTTTAACCTCAAAACTTATGTTTCTCTCATAAAAATTGGTTATGGTGAAAGTGAATTCGTAAGGATTGCCACCATAAAGTGTGCTTGGAGTTTCTATCTTTGCTCCTATACCACCGCTCACAGGTATTCTCACAGTTTTTATAGGCTCAACAAAAACTTCTCTAGGCTTGCATATACTTGTGCCATAAATGAAGGGTATTTTCTTGCAGAGGCTATAATAATTTTTAGGACTAAGGAATGGTATACCAATTAAGAGCAATGTAGTTAAAAGAATTGTCAAAACCCAATAACTTGGTCCTTTACAAAATATTGCTACTAACAAAAAAATAAGAAGGATTGAAACAACAATTATTAGAGCAATTGATGTTCCAAACCTTGTTGTCAAAATCCAGTAGCAAGATTGTTCGCCACAATTTATGTATTGAGTAGAAAGGAATAAAACAACAACAACGATTAAAGCTAAGATGAAATCACCCAAGAAAGTACCAGCCATCGGAGAAACAAAAATCATCAAAAGAATTATAGCCACAACACATAGTATTGTAAGGATTAAATATGGTAAAATTATTGGACGGACTTGTGTAGGAAAGAAAATTACTAAAGGTATGAAAAAAGCCAGAAAAAGTTTGATCAATGTTGAATAAATTTTAGGTTTGTGCTTTCCCATCTTAGTAAACAAATACTCTACTAATTTTTCTATTCCTTCTCTTGACAGCTCCATAATTCATTTTTATTTTTAGGAAAGAAAAAAGCTTAAACCACTTCAATTTTTGTGGAAGCTTTATCAAGGTAATAATAAGTTAAAGAAAAATCTATGTAGAAATCTTCAAATTTTTCTACATTTCTTGCTAAAATCCTGCAAACAAATGTTTTACTTTTATCAACTTCAATTAAAGAATCATCTTCAAAATCACAATCAAGCGTTGCATTAGTTTGGAAATTGAACCTTAGTTTATTTTTATTCTTTTCTCTGGGCGGATAAGTTGAGTAATCGGTGTAAATAGTTCCTTTGCCTAAATTTTTAATTTCTATTGTAAAAGGAAACTTTTGATAGCTTTGAGTTAAAATGAAAGGTTGGTTAAGAGAAACAGTTAAGCTTACAGGAGTGTTTTTGCTTGAAGTTAAAGATAAAAGAGCTGATTGGCTTTTTATTTTTTCCTTCTCTTCTCTTTTCAAGCCTTCTAAATATTCATTGTTGTAAACTCTAACTTTAAGGTTGCTTTTAGTCTTCATTAAGTAGAAAATTTCAGCGGAAGCTGTGAAGCTTTTGTTGTAAGGGGGAGCATAAGCAACCCAAGAAAATTTGTACAAATCGTTTGGGGAAAGGCTTTCTAATTTTTGAATTTCATTTTCTATTTTCCAATCAGTTAAGTTCGTAAGGCGTGCTGAAATGTCTTCTGCCTTTTCAGAAGCTAGGTTTTTAACTGTTAAAATGAAAGTTGTTGGGTTTGAAGCTTTTACTTGCTTTGTAGTAGAAGTAAGTGCAAAATTTAAACCAAAAGCAATTTGGTTTTCAGTTTGGTTTATGCATCCTGATAAAAAGACTGTTATTAGTAAAAAAAGGAGCAAAAAATGCATCTTCATAATATTTAACTGATTTCTCATTAAATTAAAATATTTTTTTTTGGTTTATCTTTAATTATGGGGCTTGAAGCAAAAGTAATAGTTTCACTTTCACACGAAGAGAACCCTATTCCAATGGAATTTATGGAAAATTTAAAACCATCTATAGAAGTTCTTTTTTCTCAATCTAAATTGACACCAGAAATTTTAGGAAAAGGTTCATGTGTTTTAATCTACAATCCAAGACAACCTTTTCTTGATGAGGAAATAAAGTGCTTGAAAAAATATAGAAATGAAGTCGGAATTTTTTTAATTACAGATTACAAAAATCCAGAAGAATATGAAATTTTAAAAAAAAGCAATTTTGTTGAGGAATTATTTGATGCCGAGCTCATTCTTACGCAGTTTATTCCAACAATTAAGCTTGGGACTTATCACCTTATCTACAGGAAAGATGGTTTATTTGGGAAAGATAAGAAAAAAGTAGTTAAAGAAATCGAATTACCATGCTATAACTTTTCAAGAAAGATCAAATTCATACCAGCATTCAATCTACCATTCTCACTTCCAGAAAAAATAGAAATAAGTGAAGACGATAGGAAATTCATTTCATTTTTCAAACATGCAAGAGAGAGGAGTTTTCTCTACAGAATAACAGAATACACTCAAGAAAAAGAAAGCGATATTGCAAAAATAGAAGAAGAGTTAATGAATAAGTATAAGCGTGATGGAGAATATTATCTTGTTGGTGGTGTAGATTTCCTCGACCTTGCAATTAATCTTTTTTCTTCGGATGTTGGAATACTTTCTTCTGAAGGTTATGGAGTTGCTTTAGCAACAGATAAAATTTTTGAAGAGATTAGCAGACAATCGGAAATCTCCAATATATACCAGAATTTTATAGAAAAAATTTTAATTTGGCTAAGTCAAGCATCTGTATATAAATTTCCTTCACCAAAAAGAGTTGTTGAAGAAAAACAAGTAGTAATTGAGACAAAGCCTCAAGAGAAAATTCCACAAATTCCAGAAAAAGAGGCAGTAATACAACAAGTTGATAAGATAATTCTAGAGTCTTTGGTTAAAACATACAAATTAGGAGTACTTCTAGAAAGAGGTAATGTAGAAGAAACACTACAAGCAATGAAAGATTTAGCAAGTTTTCTTGTTCAGCATGGAGATGAAGAAAACGGTTCAATAATTTCTTACTTTTACAATAAATTTGACCAGAAATTTTCTTCTCAAAACTACCAAATAGCAGAAAACACGAAAATGAATGAAGTTTTAAAATTTTTACCAGATTTGATTAAAGAAAAAGAGGAGCTCCAAAAATTGATAAGGAGAATAGCTTCTTATTATGAAAAGATGAGACAAATTTAATCTAGAAATTCCGCTGAATATTTTTTCATTAACTCAATTATTTTTTCACCCAATTCCTTGCCAACATTAAAATTCGAGGAATAACGAAGAAATGTTAAATATTCTTTTATCCTTGTCAAATTTTCCGGGAAAAGAGGATATTTTTTCCCTCCAATTTCAACATTTAACTTCTCTAAAAAATCTAAACTTTTGTTGACAAAGCTTTCTCTATATTCCAAAAAATTATGTTGATTTGAAAAACAAATTTCATACAATTTTTTAATTTCCTTTCCAACTTTTTTTGCTTCTTCCACATCTACATTCCCAAAATACTCAACAACACCTCTTTCTACTTTCAACATAATCTTAATAATTTCCATCATATCTTTCCTTGCTTTTTGGCATGGTATAACAATTCCCCTTGGAATTTCAGCAGGTTTGTCGAATGAAAAGACTAAAGGCAAAATGTTAAGATCAACATCTATCATGGGGAAATCTGCTTCAGGAGTGTCAGTTAAACCTATTACATATTGAAGATGATTTGGTAAAGGTTTGGACTTTCTGTGCTCTAACTCAAGCTCTATTTTCTCTAAGATCCCTTCTTCATTAAAATAAGCCTTTGAGCCACCAATTTGCTGTGAAGAAAGCCCCAAATTTTTCCAAAATATTTTAAGAGGGCCATCAAAAGAATTTTCCCCAACTTTAATTTCTCCAAATGTTCCCGACCTTATCTCAAGGTAATAAGATAGTTTTGTTTCCGCAGTATAAACAAACTCAAAAAGATTTTTCACTGGCTTAAATTCTTCAACAGCTTTTTTACCAGCCAAAAAGAACTTTTGGAAGTTTATGCGATTTTCCCTCAAGAATTCACAAATTTCTTTTTCTTTTTCTTGAATCGGTTTTCTAGCTATGCTTTCAAACAAGTATTCCATATTTTTCTCCCCAACCATATTCTTGAAATGTAGGTAAGAAAGCCAAGGTGTGCCTTCAGCTTCACAAACACCATCCTGATCTGAACGCAAATATTTGAACTTATAATTTTTAAGGGGAGGTTTGAGAGAAGGGTTTGAGAGGTAGTAAATATCATCTTTCAAGAAAATATAATTACTCAAAACTTCAAAATCAGCTTTGATGTTTTCTTTTATTTTTTCTATAAGACCCATACATAAAGCTTTAAATTTTTAAAAATTCTTAATAAAATTAATGGAGAAGAAGATTTGGCTTTTCGTACAATTGATTTTGCTATTTTCTTCCCCATTGGTATTAGCACAAGAACAACCACAACCACCACAATTTATAACACCAGAATGGATTAAAACGATAAGTAGCTGGTGGGCAATTTTTCTTGTTGTAGCTTCAGCACTTATCACAGGTGCATTGATAACGAGAGTGAAATGGATCCTGTACGCAGGTATTGGAGCCTTGTATCTAACTATTATCTTAATCGTAGGTGGTGTCATGCTTCCACTCTTTGGCGCACCGACAGTAACTTATGAAAAATGCATAAGCATGTTTAAACCAGATGTTTCTATTTTTACACTGCCCGGACTATTTTACACAGTTTCTTGTATTTTCACAGGATATGTGCCTCAAAATTTTGAGTCGCTTTCAATTGCAACATTTACAATTTTTGGTATTATTGCACCGCTTGCTCTCCTTATTTCTCTATTTTTCAGCTTCATGCCAACTTTCATAATAGAAAATAAGTATGCCCAAAGAGTCATAGCAGTGGTCGGAGCACTTATTGCTTTCAGGGGATTTTTTGCCACTTTTCTCATCCAACTCTTAGAGTACGGATTTGCTGGTATAGGAGCTCTTATGGTTGGAACTTTGTTCACAGGCTTTGTTTGGAAAGCATGTGAGAAATTTGTTAGCCCATTGGGAATAGATGTTGGAACATCACTAAAAATAATGAGAATCGGATATTATCAAGAGTTAGAGAATGAATTAATAAGGTTGCGAAATGCATTGGATGCTGCTACAAAAGCTGGGAATAAACAATTGGAAGCAGAAATACAACAAAAAATTGAGAATATAAAGAAATTGATGAAAAAAGTGGAAAAGGGTAAACTTTAATTTTACTACTTAAAAGGGATAACTTTAAATAGTTTTCTGTCCATTAATTTTATTATGTTTAGAAAACCTAAACCACAAAGGGAAATAAAAAGGGGATTGGAGAGTTCCATTTTGCCATATATAGAAGATGCTAGCAATGCACGAGATACACCATACACATATGTAACATATGTATGGTCATTAATCGAGCTTTACAATGAATGGAAAAGTGGAGATAAGTATGTTCTACAAGGCAGAAGCGAGCAAGAAATAGAAAGAATAAGGCAAACAGCTATTGAAGGAATGAATAACATAGGCAGCGAAAGAGGATATAGAATGAAAATTGTGACAGATGCTTCACAAAAAGGCATAATTAGTGCTTGTCCTGAAGTTGCAGTAGTTCTTGGTAAACACATATGCTTCTATGAAAGAGTGGGAAATGTTGACTATGTGCATGATGAAGTTACACTTCAAGTGCAACCAGATCCGACTATCACAGATCCATTCAATTTTAAAATTCATTACAGAGATGGCATAAAGCTCAGATTTCCTGTAAACGATGAAAATGGAAAACCAAAAGAGGAAATAACTGTAAATACAAGAATAAAAAGTATTGAAAAAACTACAGAAGAGGCTATACCAAAACCATCAATCGATGAAATAAAGAAATTGACTACTTACGCAGACAGAGCTGCACAACAATCCACCCAAACTCAACAATAATAACATAGTTTACCAAAAATCTATTATGGAAATCTTTAGTTTAAGTTATGATCAGTTAATCTTCTCACTCTTTTTACCTTTTCTTCTTTTCTTCCTTTTAATTTACACTTTACTTAGAAAATCCAAAATCTTTGGAAACGAAGCCGAAAAGCTCAACTTACTTTTGGCTTTAGTTATTTCTGCTTTGGGTATTTTTTCTCTCTATTCTTTAGGTCTTGCCTACTGGCTCCCTTTCTTTGCAGCTTTTTTGGCTATAGCAGCTTTCTTGCTTATGTATGCTTATGGTGCTGGAAGTTATGCTTTGAAGAAAGTTGCTTTTTACAAAGAGGAAGCAACAGGAGAAAGGAAAAAATTTGAAGAAAGAGCAGAAAATTGTAAGAAAATATGGGAAAGATTTGAGTCAGAAAAAGATGTTGGTAAGAAATTTATGGTATTGGGTGAGATGAAAAACGAAATTGAAAAGATTAAACCAATTGCCGAAAAGTTAGGTATAAATCTTTACGATTATGATTGGTATAAAAAATATGAGGAAGCTATAGCTAGTATGGGTAGAAGCCAATGATTGAGACAATCTTCCAATTCTTGCTTTTCATCCTTTCGTTTTTAATCTCTTATGGATTTTTGAAAAAAATCAAGATTTTTCAATCTGGCGTGAACTTGATAATTTCTCTTACAATAGCTTTTTATGTTCTTCTTACCTCTCTTTACTACTTTGAGAATCTCATACAAGTTTTAGCATTTCTCTTCATTTCTCTTTTTATCATTTTTTCCCTAGCTTTACTCTATTTTGCTAGAAAAACAAAATAACAAGTTAACTTTATATTCATTAGAATCCAAATAAAACTTTATGGAGAAAAAAATTTTCTCATTCTTAATGTTTCTTTTCCTTCTTACTAATTCAGTTTTTGCCCAAGATCTTGTTTCTCAAATAATTTCAATTCTACCACAATTTGTTGGAGTGATTTTCATCTTAATTTTTATACTAATCCTTCTTGCTGTTGGCGGTGTTTTGCCAAAGCCAAAAGGCAGGATATCAAGTGGATTGATACTTTTCTTAATTTTAGTAGTTTTATTGTTTATCGTACCTCAATTTGTAGAGTTTCCTCAATACTTAGAGATTCCAGAAAGTTTTAAATATCAACCATTACCAGAAGCAGCTAAAGATGCTTTGCAATTCATTGGTTTGCCAAGGGAATGGGGTTATGTGCCTGCTATAATTTATCTTTTCATTCTACCATTTGCTGCTATCTATACCCTTGTCTGGGCCTTTTTAACTTCGCTCAACATTTTCGAGGGCATGAGTAAAGTCAATAGAGTTCTTGCACTAATAATAGCTTTTATAACAATTCCTATGGGATGGTTTGTGAAAATAGTTTGGGTTCTTTTCAGTTTTTTGGGTGTTTGGTCTGTTGTAATTTTTGCAGCAACTTTTATTACTGGCATTTTCTTTAGAGGATATGGTATAGCTGCAGGTGAATATTACAAATCAATGACAAGAAAATGGAGAGATACTGCTGTAAACTACTTGCAAAATGCTTTGCGCGACTTGGGTGCAAGACAAGCTGGTTCTGCCCAAAACAACCTAAACGCAGCTAAAAACATCGCTGGCTTTTCCACCAATTATTACAATTACATTACACAAGCGATAAATGCTTTAACGCCTCAGCCAGGCCAACAAATAGACTGGGCAGCTGCTGAAAATGCTGTTAGAAACGCGTTAAGAGAAATAAGTTGATGTTTAATTCTTCAAAGAGTTAAATTTTAATTATGGTATTTTTTGCTCCAAAAAGTGCAGAAAGTTTAAAAAAAGGGATTTCAAAAGAATACCTTGAATTCCTTCTTCAAGAGCAAAGGATGAGAGAACCTAAAAGCTTTTACGAAAAGTTTTGCAAGTTTGCTGAAAGCTTGAGAATAAAACCTTCAAAATCAATGGAAGAAAAATTGAAATTCAACATAGTTTTTTCTTCTTTGAATGTCTCACCTACAGGAGTTCTTTCCGCCACTCTTCTTATTTTCATCCTTTCTTTCCTTTCAATTTTGCCTTTAATCCTTTTTCTTAACGATGTTTCAACAAGCATTTTTCTTCTTTTAATTCCTGTTGGTTTAGCTTGGTATTTTTACACTTACCCTTCTTTTAAGGCTAGTGTGCTAAGAGTTCAAGCAGGAGATGAAGCCATAAAGATAATCCTTTACATGGCAATTTACCTCAAGCTTAACCCAAGCTTAGAAGGTGCAGTGAATTTTGCAGTTGAGCGCGCAAAAGGGCCAATAAGCGAAGATATGAGGAAAGCTATGTGGGATTTGCAAACAGGTAAATATAAAACTGTGGAAGAAGCTTTAGGCCAATACACTCAAAAATGGGTTTGGTGGAATGAAGATTTTGTTAGAGCTTTGAGCTTGATTTACGGCGTACTAATAGAGCCTACAGAAAAAGGAAGAGAAGAAATTTTGAGAAAAGCTTTAGCTTTTGTTTTAGATGCAACTCACCAAAGAATGAAAGTTTATGTTGAAGAAATTTACTCGCCAATAATGATGCTCCATGTTTTTGGTTTACTTTTGCCTGTCATGGGGCTTGTGATGTTTCCTATGGTTGCAATTTTCTTGCATCAACAAGTTAGCACACCACAACTCATTCTTGGCTATATAATTTTCTTGCCTTTGTTGCTCTATTTCTTGATAAACAGGATATTGCAGAAAAGACCAGGAGCCTTGATGGTTCCAGACATAAGCAAACATCCTGAGCTTCCACCAAAAGGTTATTTTGGGCTCAAAGTTGGCGGAAAAAAGTTCTATGTCCCAATTTTCATTTTTTCTGTTTTGATAGGATTCTTGATAATGACTTACGGTATTTTGCATTTCATAAACTTGTTTTTCAATTTAATGTTTCCAACTCAAGAATTACTTGTAGAGTTAGAATGCCCTACAAGGATTACGCCTCAAAAATGTGTTTTGATGAAAGAAGCAAGCTTAAGTGTTGAAAATCTTCTTTCAACTTTTTCGATAACCGCAGGCTTTGCTTCAATTTTCATTTCTTACTTTTACTTGAAAAGCTTCCAAAGGATAAAGATAAGGAATGAGATAAAGAACATAGAAGAAGAATTTAGGATAGGTCTTTTCACGATGGGAAATTACCTTTCAGAAGGCTACCCAATAGAGACAGGAATTCAAAAAACTTTGGAAGAATATGAAAAGCTTGGTATGCAGAAAAAACCAAGCTATTCTTTCTTCAGAAGGATTTTTGGGAACATGAAAAATCTTGGGATGACTTTCAAAAGAGCTATTTTTGATAAAGATTATGGAGTTTTAAGATTTTACCCTTCTGTTCTAATTGAAGAAATAACAAGAATACTTTCAGATGCTTCTGAAAAAAGTGCTGTTTTGTTGGGAGCTATAGCAAAAACAATAGCAAATTACTTGGAAAACATAAATTTGATTGAAATGAAGATAAAAGAGCTTTTGGAAGAAACGAGAAGCGCAATCAAGCTTCAAGCAAGTTTTGTTATACCTGTTGTTACTGGAATAGTTAGTTCTCTTGCTGTTTTCATTCTGGAAATGCTAAGAATCCTTGCAGAGAAGCTTTCCCAAATAGAAAGGTTAATAGGCATATTTCCGATGCAAGCTGGTACAAAATCTTTCATAGATTTGCTTGTCGGAGGTTTTGAAAATGTTGTGCCGATGACAGTTTTGCAAGCTTCCATAGGAATTTACACGGTAGAAGCAGTAGCCCTTTTCTCTTTACTTTTAAGTGGGATTGAAAATGGTTTTGATGAAACAGCAAGAGATTGGGAAATCGCTCAGAATTTAATTAGAGCTGTTATAGTTTACGGTTTAATAAGTTTGATTTCGCTATTCGCTTTTTGGGGAATTTCAACAAGCATAAGCAGAGCTTAGGTGAAAAAATGGAAGTTGGTAAGCTTTTATCTCATGTTCTTTTTTTGTTGATTGCAATAATAGCTTTAATAGTTTATTTTTCTTTTGTTGGTTTTAGAGCAGAGTGTAAAGAAGATTTAACTGGCTCAAAGTACTCAATTCTTTCAAATTTAAAAAATTGTGCAGAGCTTTGTTGGTCTAAGAACGATTTTGGTCAAGGAATTTTTTCAGAAGATTGTTTTTTAATCAAGATAAACTCTTCACAAGAAATAAAAAGAGAAGAGATAGAAAAATTTTTTGAAAGTTATGTGAAAATTTATTTTGAGTCAATTGAAAACAATAAAAATTATCAAATTAAAGTTAGGTACAATTCAACTGGTAAAGAAATAAGCTTGTTGATTTTTGAAGTAGCTTAGCTTTTTCTCTTCAAGAACAAAAAATTAATTATGAAAGCAATAGCCCTTTCAACAATCGCAATTTTCATCATAGCTGTTGCTTCAATTGTTATTTTAATTTCATTTTTAACAACAAACTTTCCAGAAGCCTTAAAACAAGCTTACTGCTCCCTTTCCAGAAGCCTTTTAGGTTTTCTTCCATTACCAGAACACTTAAGACCTTCTTTACCAACTTTTTGCAAAAGTGATTACGTGCTTCAAAGAGTTGTTTATATAGAATCTTCAAATCCTGATAGAATTTCTTTTGAAATTGCAGCTTATGTTATAGCTTGCTGGGAGCAAACAGGGAAGATAAGCTTAAATAAAAATGCAAATTGTTATGAAGTTGTGATAAAAAGGGTTGAAGGAGTTGTAGATGAAACAAGCGTGAAATCTCAGCTTCCGAATGAATACAAAAACCTAATGGAATGGCAAGCTGGTTTTGTGGATAGGGAAAAAAGCTTAGGAATTTTTTACGATGCAAGTAAAAAAATTGTGGTGGTGGTTTGATGAAAGGTTTAGCTCTGGAATATGTTTTCAAAATGTTTTTGTATTTTGTTGTTGTTGTGGTAGTTTTAGGCTTAATAATAAATTTTAGAAGCCAAATAATTGAAGCTTTGAATTTATGTGATTATATACCTGGATGTAAAAGAGAAGAAAAATGTGAAACAATTCTTGCTAAAGAAGCAGTAATTGATGAAAATGTTTTGAAGAAATATTGTGATCTTTGTTGGAGCAAAACAGGGTTAAGAGATTATAAGGAGAATTGTGTTTGTTATGTTGTGAGAGGAAGCTTTTCACCTCTTGTTTTTAGTAATCAAAATTGTGAGCTTAAATGCAATTTAAATTCCGAATCCCTTATTTTCTCTTACAACTCTTTGTTTAAAAAAATCTTCATAGAGTGTTGAAATGAAAGGTTTAGCTTTGGAATACCCTTTCATAATTTTAATAGCAGTTTTCGTTATTTTGATTTCTGTTTCATTGTTAATTTCAATTTTTAAACCTGAAATAATTCCAAACATTGATTTTGATGGTGATGTTAAGTATGCTTGCTCCAAATACAACAATTCTGAAATAAATTCAGAAGAGTTGGAAGTTGTTTTGTATGGTTTTTTGAAAGGGCAATGTAACAATTTTAGTGCTTTTTTGAAAGAGTCATTGAGTTTTGAAGATTTGAAGAGAATGATAAAGAGAATTGATAAGAGCGTGGAAGTTTTTGAGGTTAGTAAGTGCGAATTTTCGATAACTTCGACTCATTCTGTGTATGTTTATAATCCTCCTTTTGAAGTCGGGAAAAAAATTAGTATTTTTAGGAAAGAAGTTGATAAGAGCGATGTTTTAGTTTGTGGTTAGCTTATACTGAAAATATTTATGATTTGTAAGTTTAAAATTAATTGATGAAAAAAGCAAAAAAAGTTTTAATTTTGGTTATTGGGATTTTTTTACTTCTTTTGACAAAAGAAGTAAAAGCCCAAACTCTTTTTGATTGGTTAAGTGATTTGTTTTTTACACCTATCAAAAGAATAATTATTCCTGCCATTTCCAAACTTGCCACAACCACAACCACCACTTCAACCTCAACATCTACAACCACAACCACCACTTCAACCTCAACATCTACAACCACAACCACCACTTCAACCTCAACATCTACAACCACAACCACATTACCAATCCAAACATCTCTTGAACAACGTGCAGAACCATCGAGCCCACAACCTTATGGAACTCAAGTTTCCTTCATTTGCGATTATTATGAAACTTTGACTGGAATAGAAATTGAAGCTGCAAGCTGCAAAGTTTACATAGACGGCTCTCCTTACACAGCAACTTTTACTTGCCCAATAGCTGATTATTGTTATTACCGCTATAGAACATCTTCTTTATCAGTTGGCACACACAATTGGTATTGCAGTTGCTCCAAAGCAGGATACCAAAGCAAAACAGGAAGCACACAAACTTACCAAATAACACAAGCAACAACCACCTCAACCACCACAACCTCAACCACCACTTCAACAACAACCTCGACAACAACCACCTCAACCACCACAACCTCAACCACCACTTCAACAACAACCTCGACAACAACCACCTCAACCACCACAACAACCACTTCCTCAACCACCACCTCAACCACCACAACAACCATACCAACCTACACTTTAACAGTTGAAACGAAAGTAGATAAAATAGATCAGCGTTTATTCAATGTGAAAATAACAGTTGATGGTAATACTAAATATACTGACAGCTCAGGTATTGTTACCTACTCTTTATCACCAGGCTCTCATTCAATAACTGCTGAAGACCCTACTAATGGAAGACCATTCAGCCATTTCTGGGATCACGACAAAAATGTTGACTGTAATCAAAACGATCCTCTTGATACTCCTTCAAACCCATACACCTTTACAATGGCTTCATGCCAAAGAACGATAACAGTTTGGTACAAAGTTTTCACTTACATTAAAAATTCAGCTGGCCAAAAAGGAGCAATAGATTTTGATGGCTCTAAGATTTCTGGTTATTTGTTGAGGGAAGACGATAAACCATTACATTATCCAGGAGGGACAACCATAAAGCTTTACTATTATGATGGTTCTTGGAAAGATATTGGAACTGCTACTGCTTCTCCTTCAAACGGCTACTTTGAAATTGCTTGGTCTTGTGTGTCAGATGCAACAAAAATTAAAGCAGAATTTACAGATTCTTCTTGGTATTATGTGAGTTCAAGTGGTGAAAAGTCTATAAGCTGTCCACCACCAACCACCACACCATCAACCTGTCCTTCCGAACCCACTTATCCTTCCGATAAATGGGATAGAGTTTGGTGCGACAAATCTTTTAATACAAAACTCTCAGACACCCCAGACCAACCAAGCATAACATTCGACGATAACTGGGATACAAGCATTGTTGAAGGCATAAGGGCTGACGACATTGGCTTTAGATCAGGAAGAACTATCAACTTACCTGTAACAGGAACCTACACTTTTGAAGTTGGAAGCGATGATGGTGTAAGAGTATGGATAGATGGTGAGTTAGTGCTTGACAAATGGTATGACAGAGGCTATACTGTAGATAGGTTTACTAAAGATTTAACAGCAGGAAACCATAGGTTCAGGATAGATTACTACGAGAACACTGTAGGCGCAAGAGTTTATTTCAATTATATAGCACCTACCACAACAACCACTTCCACTTCTTCAACCACAACCTCAACCACCACCTCAACCATACCTCCATCAACCACCACTCTCCCACCTCCCCCTCCAACAATTGAATGCAAAGAATGTTATGCAAGGTCAGAATGTGAGTGTGAATTCAAAGGAAATTGTGAAAAAGGTGTTTGGTACTTAGAGAAAAAAGAGAAGAATCCCATTAACACAACAATAATTCCTCTTCCTCCATCAACTATTCAATTCACCCCACAAGAAAGCGGGAAAATTTTGATTCAGCTTGGATGTTTTTCTCCTTTAGGAAGTTATAGCTATGAGCTTGAAGTTAAAGAGCCTTTCTTAGAATGTAGCCAAGTTTGCAAAGTTGGCGAGTTATGTGAATGTAGGGTAAATGGTTGTGCTAATGGCAGATTCACAGCTTTATTTAAATCAACAATAATTAAAAGAGAGAACATTCTAACCACTTCCTACAAAGCTAGCTTCATTCCACAAGATCCTGGAATAATAGAGGTTGAAGCTTTTTGTTTGGCTCCAATTAAAACTGAAAACACTTCAATAGTTGTTGTCGAAGAGAAAAAACCTGAAACAACAACTTTTGAAAATTTCAGGTCAAGAAAAGAAGAAAGCAAGCATAGAGTTATGTTGGATTATGAAAACAATTTGCTAGAGCCTTTAATCATAGTTTTCACTCTAAGCAAAGAAGGCGAAGCAATTAACGAGAAGATTGAAGCTAAAGCAAGAACTCAAGATACAGCTTTAGCAGTTTTTGATTGCAAAACTTTAGGACTTTCAGGCACTTACACAGTATCATGGAAAGCTTTCAAAAGCTCAGATAAACAAGTACCAATAGCTTGGAGTAAAGTTGAAGATTTGGTGAAGATAACATGCTGAAGAAAATTTCAATAATCTTAGCATTATCCTTGATTTTACCTCACTTGGCAGAAGCTAAAATTTTGTGCAATTTATGCTACGTTGGCTATTGTGAATGTGAAATAACTGATTGCGATTCTGGTATAATTGATATTTTCCTTTCAACTTCTTGTAGCACCACTCCTGATTATGAAATTGTTTTTTCAGAAGGCTATTTCACTTGGGAGCCTTCTGTTGCAAGGAGCTATTCTGCCATAGCTCTATGCTCAGACGGAAGAACTACTTCTGGTTGCAGTACAATTACAGTAAATGTTAAAGAGACAACAACAACCACTCTCAAGCCAACCACAACCACTATCAAAACAACAACCACAATTCCGGAAGAAATTGTGGAAGAAAGAGGGCCGGACTACCTTTTGATAGCTTTAATTATAACTCTTTTAGTTTTGATCGGCGTGGCAGTTTATTACTTCTTCTTTACAAAAAGGAAGAAAAAGAAGAGTTTTGAAGAATTGTACAGGAAGTGGGGAGGAAGAAGGTAGCTTGCTCTTAATAAAGCTTATAAATATTTCTAAACCAAAATAAAATTAATCTTGATAAAGCTAAGAAAAAAGGAGGTGTGATTGAATGGCAGAAAAGCAAGAGGACAATGTGATCTTCGTCGGTAAGAAGCCTTCAATGGCTTATGTGCTAGGAGTAATAACACAATTCAACAACGGTAAAAAAGAAGTACAGATAAAAGCAAGGGGCAAGGCTATTTCAAGAGCAGTTGATGTTGCAGAGATTGTAACAAAAAGATTTGTCAAGGACGCAAAAGTCAAAAACATAGAAATAGGGACTGAAGAAAAAGAGCTAGAAGACAAGACGAAGATCAATGTCTCTACTATTACAATAACTCTTGAAAAGTGACTTTCCCGCTTTTTTTAAATTTTTAATATTAAAAAAAAGAAATTTAAATAGTGGGTAAAAAGGGAATAAATGCACTGGAAATAGTTTTTGCTATGTTTATTCTAATAGTTGTGACGCTAGTGGTTATAAGACTTTTTACTTCAACAGTTTCAAAAGATGTTTTGCCACCTCTAGATGATTTTAAAGCAGCTTACAATTACGATAGGGAAAAAAGTAAATGTGACAATTTATGCTCTTCCTTCACATCAAATGGATGTAGCGACTTGGTTGCAGCTGTAAGTTTTTGCCAGCAAAAAGTATTCCTTGACATAGATGGTAATTACAGAGTTGGAGAAAAAGGGCATGGAGGCATAATAGCAGGAGTGCCTTACTGTGAAGACGGTCTTTACTGTTTTCACATATCAACCTGTGGATGTGGTTCTTTTATCTTAACTCCTGAGCAATGTTTGGTTGTGATGAAAGATTATTACATCAATCAGTTAGGCTTATCAGAAAAAGAAGCAAAACAAGCGATCATAAATCAAATAAAGCAAGGTACATGCAACCCGAACCCAGAAATGTGGGGGAAAAGATTTTATCAAGGTTATGTGCCAATTAAACCTGAAAATTGTACTGTATACAACCAACCAGATGGTTGCAATTTGCCGGCTGATTGGTGGTGGTGGAAAGCTGGATATGGCCAAATCGCAAAAGAGCTAGGTGTAGTAACTGCGGGTATGATTTCTTTTTCATTTGTTTGTGTTAGAGAAAATGAGAATATTAAATGTAATTGGTTTGGGTGTCCTTTAACAGGAGAAGTTTTAATTTTCTTGAGTGATGGTAGCTTTTACAAAGACGAGAACAAGCCTGCAGGAAGTTATAGTTTCGGTCCTATGCAACCTGGAGCTTATTCAGCCATACTCATGTGTGGAGGGAAAACAGCAGAATTTGGACCTATTGTGATTTAGCAAAAATAATCTTTAATGAAAATAATTTCTATTTATGCCAGAATTATGGATTTATGTTGTAGGTGGTGTAATAATAGCTATTATTGCTATGTTGATAGCTTACAATTTAATTTCAAGCTTAATCAATCATTCACAAAGGCAAGATGCTTTAGCACAATTTTCTGATTTTTGCAGCAATGTTAACATGGTTTGCATGCAAGAAATCGGGAACTCTTTATTAAAGAAATACAGCTTTCCCATGATAGTTAGGGTTATTTATGCAACAGACGATATCACAAACCCTTTACCAAAAGTTGTAGATAAAATTAAGAATAAAGAAGAAAGTTCGGGAAAAAATGTATGCTTGCAATTCAAAGATGAGCAATTTCTAAGATGCTGCCCAGAAGTGCCAAAGCAATTCTATTGTGAAATTCAAATGCCTCACTTAGGAGTTCTGCCTGAGCATGAAGATATCTTTGTTGCAGTTAACAAAATTTTGGGAAAATCACCAAGAAGGGATTATGAAGTTTTGATGAACAAAACTTCGGGAGATAAAGTTTCAATAACAGCTATTTGATTTTTTTATTAATCTGATGAAAGCTTCAATCTATGAAGTTTTTCTTTTTTTATCACTAATAATAGTTTGTGAAAGGTTTAGCAACAGAAATTATTTTAACGGTTGGTGTTTTAATTGCTGTCGGAATTGCAACTCTTCAATTGAGAGGAATTTTTCTAGCTCAACAACAGCTAAGTGAAGAAGAAGTTATTTCGGCTTTTGCTAGAGATTTGGAAGCTGTAGTTGATAAAGCTATAGCAACAACTGGTGATGTAGCTTTCATTTATTATCCTAGCATAAAGAAATATAAAGTTGAAATTGAAAACAATGTGATTAAAGTTTTTGATAAAGTTTCTGGTGAGCAAGCAAACTTTTCAAAGTTGGTTCCAGAAATTGTAAATAACCAATTTGAAGATTGTGAAAAAATTTTTGTTATCAAGAAAGACGAAAGGATAGCCATCATGTGTAAATGTTTAGAGTTGGGGGAATATTGCACAGATTCTTTAATTTGTTGTTCCGGTTTTTGTAATCAAACAAGCAAAAAATGTGAAGAATTACCAATTTGTCCTTCAAACAGAATTTGTTCAAATGCACCAGAAGCTATTAAAGATTCTCTGGGAAAAGATTGTTGTCCATCTGATAGACCAATTTGTACACGTAATCATTGTTGTCCATCTGATAAGCCAAAATGGTGTAACAAACCTAAAGATGGAAGTGGAGCAAGATGTGTGAACCAAACGGAGTATAGTGCCAATTGTGAGCAAGAAGTTGATGTTTTAATAGTTGCGTTAAAGGCCAATCTAAAAAAAGA
>Ga0105162_1000345_pt1 | contig 30570 bp, 27 predicted proteins | sample JNZ201metaG_FD_81532 | JGI IMG/M metagenome (GOLD analysis project Ga0105162, IMG submission 81532) | Hot spring microbial communities from Jinze hot spring, China to study Microbial Dark Matter (Phase II) - JNZ 20120812A | ecosystem: Environmental > Aquatic > Thermal springs > Hot (42-90C) >...
CCGGAGGGTGGCTCGATGCACCACCACGTCGTTAAGGTAATAGTGAAGCTAGTGAAGCAGGGCAGTAGAGTTCTCGCAGAGCTCGTCAAGCACCCGGGGAAGCCGAGTGGTGCTCTAGCTGTTTTTCACGTAAAGCTACTGGAAGACATAGCACTACTAGAGAAGAGGAAGACTCTGCTCGACTGGGTTACTCGAAAGCAGGAGCGGGCTGAAGCCCTTGGGTAGAACTACTACACCCCTCAAGCAGCTCGTCTACAAGTACACTGAGAGACTAGAGAAGGTAGCAGAGCTACTGGGACCGAGGTATAGAGAGGGCTTCGAGTTCTTTCTAGAAGACTTAGACGAAACTATCTCAGCTTTCTCACACGTTGGCTCTGTAGACCCACTAGAGGTGTTACTAGCTCACTTAGCTAGAAAGCTCGTAGATACGTGTAGAGAGGAACGCAGGTAACGCTGCTGTGGTGAAGAGTGTGGAGATGTGGTTGCTGGACGCTAAACCGAGCGCTAGTGGAGTGATCCTCTCACTCTACTCAGAGTCCGATAGGAGAGTAGTCGAGAAGAAGCTCGACATACCTTTCCGCGGCTTCTTGAGGGCTAGAAACCCGGAGAGTGTCGCTCGAGAACTAGTTGACGTGGGACTAGCTGAGAGAGCTTGGGTTGAGGAGTGGTACTCTCCACCCTACTACCTAGAGCTCGAGAAGCTCGTAGTATTTGAGGTTAGAAGCTTAAGTACACTCAAGCAGGTACTGAGAGAAGGCTCTAGAAAGGGTTTAGAGCCTGTGAACACCTTTCCACACCCACTGGTAGACTCTCTCTACACTAGAGGGCTTAGACCGATGACTAAGGTCTCAGTAGGTGAGTCAGTAGAGCCTCTAGAGTGGGACCCGACTCACAGAGACCCCGAGCTCGACACTCTCAGAGTCTACGTAGACGGAGGTAGGTACGTACTTGAGGTAGCACAAGGTCTCGAGTACTTCGATAGAGTTAAAGACCTCGCTTCCCGCATTTCTTCTAGTAGGTACCACGTAGGGGTCGTGAGTGGGGAGGTCTACTTCAGGCTGGTTGAGGAAGAGCCTTCTGTATCTTCTTCTGCACACTCGTGGATTATAGGAGAACCACACACTGCCTCTGAGTACTTCGAGTGGTCTAGGCTAAGCTACACACCGCTGAGCTTAATGAGCAACACCTCCATAGGTAGGGTACTGACGACCGTTGAGGCACTCGAGGCTAGGAGCAGGAGGTACTTCACTAGGAGGAGTACTAGGAGAGCTGAGTCCTTTCGTAGTCTAGACGAGCTCCTACTGTACGACCGAGGTGGAGTAGTCTACCAGCCGTCGCCGGGTCTCTACTGGAGTGTTTGCCAAATAGACTTTCGGTCTCTCTACCCGAGTATAATGGTTAAGTACAACGTCTCTGGAGAGACCGTGAACGCTCCAGTATGCTCTACTCAACTAGAGCTAGACTGGGTTCCCCACAGAGTCTGCTTAGATAGAGAGGGCATCGTTCCATCGAGCATAAGGAGGATCTTGTGGTTGAAGAAGCTATACGAAGACCTCTACAGAAGCACCGGTCTGAAGGTCTACGACTCTAGGAGGAAGGCCTGCAAGTGGGTCTTAGTAGCTAGCTTCGGGTACTTAGGGTATAGAAACAGCCTCTTCGGCTCTATCTCGGCACACGAAGTAGTTACGAGCTCCAGTAGGTACGTAGTGACTCTAGCGAAGAAGACTGCGGAGAGACTGGGTTACACCGTAGTTCACGCACTAGTAGACAGTGTTTTCGTGAGTGAGGTTCCATCGGAACGTGCGTGCTCGGAACTATCTGAAGAAATAGCTTCTGCGACAAGCTTCGAGACTAAGGTCGAAGCGTACTACACCTGGCTCTACATACCGAAGAAGACGGGCGACTCCAGGGGTGCTTCAAACAGGTACTTAGGTAGGCTATCCTCCGGAGAAGTGAAGGTTAAAGGCCTCCTCTGCGTGAGGAGAGATACTCCGCAGATAGTGAAGAAAGCCCAGCTAGAGGCTGTAGCTGAGCTAGCTAGAAGCAGTAACCAACTAGAAATGCTGACTGCTGTAGCTAGAGCTACTGAGGTAATAGAGAGATACATCGCGAAGGTCTCCTCTGGAAGCCTAGAGATAGGTGAGCTACTAATACATCGAGGCAGCCCGCACCGAAGGAGTAGTTACGTAAGACCACCGAGCTATGCTACATCTGGAGGAGGTCCTCCCTTCATACTTTACGCATCTAGACTAGGCCTTAGGGAACATCGGTCGGAATTCAAGAACGATGTAGACACTCAATACTACATAAAGCTACTGAGGAAGATCCTCGGCGAGCTTCCTAGCAGAGATGACGTAGTTAACAGTAAGTACTCATGAGCCGCGGAAACACACTGAAAGGTGCGGCTAACCTACTTCACTTTGAATGTTTCCGTAGGTCCCCCTGGGATGGTTCATCACGGTTTCCCCGAGCCCCCTCCCCACGGACTGCCGTAGGTCTCGGAAACCCGGAGTCACTGGCTAAGGTTTATAGACGCAGAGTTCTTGTAAGCGCTGATGTGTATACGGTGTGTATACCCGGTCGCGCCAATAGCTCCAAGCACCATAGAGAGACCTACAGAAACCTATAGAGAAAAGAGCAGCTACACCACTCTTTCATGCTTAGTTAAGTCAGCGTAGTGAGTGCTCCCATCTGCTAAATGTACTTGAGGATGTTCGCATACTTCCTTAGGTAAGCTCTGTTTCTTTCTTTACCTCCTGGAACGTTTACGCTAGTCCAAACCTCTGGCTCATGGCCTCGATCTCTAACGAGCTCTACAGCTCTCGCGTTTACTGCGTGAACTATGAAGGCGTTTACTATCGTAGATATGGGGAACACCCTAACGGACTCTGACACTGTGTAAGCAGCATCTCCCTCTGGGACTTTGTTGTCGATTACTATATCGACTACTTCGTACAGCTTCTTCCCGTATTGGTTTTCCGGTCGTAGCTTCTTAGAGTACTCAAGCGACGTTATGCCTATGACCTTGACCCCCCTCGACCTTAGCTCGAGAGCCATTTCGACGGGTCCGGAGTTCTTTCCCGAGTTGCTCACTACTATTGCTACAGAGTTCGGGACTATGTCGATGGACTCAACTATAGCCTTAGAGTACCCTGGAAGCCTTTCAAGGTGGCTCGCTCTAGTGGCAGACGGAATTCCCATGAGAGAGAGGTCCAATATAGGAAAAGCTCTGACTAATCCTCCCGCTCTAAAGAACGCCTCTAGGGCAACTAACATCGAGTGACCCGTACCGAATAAGTACTCAAAACCACCTAACGTTAATGCTTTAGCCACCTCCTCTGAAGCTCTCTCGAGACCTTCTCTTTCCTCAGAGGCTATACGCGAGATAATGCCAGAAACGAGTTCAGCTAAGCAAGATATTGTGATAGACGTACCCATACCGCATACCTCTCCAAATAATAGTGAGTTTAAGCATAAAGAACTCGGTGTTACGTAATTACTGCTTAACGCAGTCAAACCGTTCAACCTTAGTAACAATACTGCGTGCCTTAGTGCCTACTGCTTCTCCGAGATTTTTGAGCTACGAATACCTACTAAGCAGAACTCAGAAGGAGTTAGCTTACGCGAAAACCCTTCCCAAGTTATGAATAAGTTAGTTAATAGATGAGAGAACTACGTTATGCAGTAAAACTCTGACATGCCTGATCTGCTCATTAGCTCTAGTTGGATGAACTCTATTAGTATAGAATACTACAGCAAGAGACTCTTGAGGTACCATAAGGATCGAGGTACCCGTGAAACCCGTATGTCCAGCTATCAAGGTGTACCTATAGTCAGTTAGAGGGCTCAAACCCTTACTCGGCTCGCTTACCTGCCAACCCAAACCGTAACATCCCTCTCCGCAAGCCCAAGGACTGAGCATTGACGTAGCGGTGGGCCTTGATACCAGAGAGTCACAATCTCTTCTATACGCGCAAATTATCTCTCTAACGATTACAGCTGTCTCGACCGTGGTCGTAAACAGTCCTGCGTGTCCTGAGATACCACCCATGGCTAGAGCGTTTTCGTCGTGGACTACCCCAACCACAGTACCCCCCCGCCACTCCACCACCTCCGTCGCTACCACATCATCCCTACTATATCCCTTCTCCAAAGGATTGAACGCCGACCTCTTGAGGTTTAGCGGCTTAGCTATTAGTTTATCGAAGAGCTTGTCAATTCTTTCACCAGTTACTTTCTCAGCTAAGTACGTGAGGACTATGTAATTGATGTCGCTGTAGAGTACGTCCCTTCCGGGCTCGTAGGAGGGAAAAGACTTTAGTGCGACTTCAAACACTTCATCACGAGTTTTACACGTCTTGTATAGTGGTAACCAAGCCGGTAGACCAGAAGTGTGAGAGAGCAGCATCCACAACGCCACTCTTTCCTTAACGTAGTTACTACCGGCCGGTGTCTTCCCAAACTCTGGAGCAAGCTCTACTACCTTCTGCCTGAGACTTAATAGACCCTCTTCGACAAGCCTAGAGTAGACTAATGAGGTGACTAAAACCTTAGTTAGAGAAGCTACGTCGAACATGGAGTCCTCTCTGAGGGGTCTAACTTTAGGCACTATCTCCGCGTGACCGGAAAAGCTCCTTGAAGCCAAACAGCCATCCTTTAATATTAGGAGGTCGTATCCTGGGTACGCCGTCCCAACGTAAGATTCAGCTACAGCTCTAGCTTTTTCTAGTCTTGATAACTTGATGTTTAACTCTTTTGTATCGCAATTCTCGAGCACTACTAACACCCCGTAGTTCATGTACTCAGTATAATTAGTTAAGATTTACTTACGTACTCTAGACTTCACTCTCTAACATAGGAGCGGTCAGCTCATTAGTTCACTGAAGTCTTCTCTAGAGTAAACGAGTTTCCCACCTATAAATGTCGCCACGACACTTCCGTCTCTTCCTAGAACTACTAAGTCAGCTCTACGCCCCGGTACTATACTTCCTAAATCTAAGGACACCCCCAAAGACTCTGCTGGAGCTGTTGAAGCCATGTAGAAAGCCTCCTCAAGCCGGGAACCTAAGGAGATTACGTTGTAGAAGGCTTGCTTCATGGTTAGAGTGCTCCCAGCTAATACGTCCTTACCAGCTACTCTAGCAACACCTTTTCTGACTTCTACGTCTAGACCACCTAGCTTGTACGAACCTTCTGGAAGACCGGTAGCTGAGATAGAGTCAGAAATAAGCACTACTCTACGGTAACTAGCGTAGTCTATAGTGAACTTAACGACTTCAGGTGCGACATGAACAAAGTCAACAATGAGCTCGAGGTAGACACTATTAGCCTGAAGTAGGGCAAGAGCGGCTCCCGGAGTTCTGTGGTGTATGCCGCTCATAGCGTTGTATAGGTGTGTGGCTTTAGTCGCCCCCAACTCTACTGCCTCGATGGTCTCGGAGTATGTTGCGTCTGTATGTCCTACTTGCACTACAACGCCCATCATCGTAGCGTTCCGTATGAGCTCGGTAACTCCCTCCACCTCTGGTGCGACGGTTATAGACTTCAGTAGCCCACTCGAAACGCTAGCAAGTTCTTTAAGCTCAGCCACTTTAGCAGGTCTCATGTATGCGGGGTTTTGAGCGCCAGCCCTCCTAGGGTTTAGGAACGGACCCTCTAGGTGTATCCCCAGTATTCTAGCTCCCCTAGCTTGTCTAGATGCTGCCAAGACATTTCTACAGAACCTAAGGAGCTCTTCATGGGGGAGAGTAACCGCTGTAGGAACAAACGAGGTTACACCATACTTAGTTAATTCTTCAGATAGTCTAACGATCTCGCTAGGTGTCGCCGCACTTAAGTCTATACCAAAAGCCCCGTGAATATGTGTATCGATAAACCCAGGACCAACGGCCATGCCTTTAAGGTACAGCTCGTCTAGGCCTTCTCCACCTCTATAAGGTTCATCACCTACATCTACTACTCTCCCGGACTCTATTGCTACGTACCCGTTCTGTATAACCCTGTGAGGAGTAACGACTCTGGCCTCCCTCAAGACCAAGCCTTCGTATTTGAGCAAGACGACATCACCCGTAAGCTAGGACGAGGGTGGCCTCTAGCAAGTCCTCTACTAAGGTTAGTGCTACCTCAATTTCTGATAGCAGTGTTTGAAGTGGAGACGCCGATACTGACATGAGCTCCTTTAGTTCTTCCCGGAGCTTCGACGCTTTATTAAGGTTTAATATCACATCATCAATTGAGCAGCGGTGTAGATAGCACATCATCACATCATCACTTAAATCACTTACCTTAATGAACAAGTTTCTGTAATCCCTTGAGATGGTAGAGTACTCCTTAATGCGGTGTACAGACCTATCTACGCAGTCAGAGAGATCTTCGAGAAGCTTGGCTACCGATACGTCAAGTATACTCCGAACTAGGGTATCGCTCTCCAACCCCCTCCTCAGGGTTTCCGCTACTAACTTCCTTATGGCTAGCCTCAAGACTAAGTGCACCATTACATCGAGCTCGCCCTCTAGTCTATGGATTTCTTCCCATATTTCGGGGGAAAACCTCTCCAGGTTTTCGTAAAACAGCCTAAATGCATCCCTAACCTTGCGGACCATGTTCTCGAGGACCTCGCGGGGATCAGCTCTAAGTTCCCTGAAGCTTATGAGTGCTCTGCCCTCTAATTGCTCGACTCTCGCCAGCTCTTGCGGTATGGAAACAGCGTCCCAGCGTATCCCAGCTTCAACAATTAGACTACTGAGGCCTGCCGAATACAGAGCTAAAACAACTTTAGTGATAGACCTGCTGTCAGCAGATAGAGTAGAGAGAGCAGTGTGAGCAGTCACCCTAGCTGGAGCACTTTCAGTAGTCTTCAGGGGAGCTATGGTAATAGTACCGTCGTCGTTCATAACTATATAGGCGGGTTCCCCGGGATGTGCCCTTAGGAAGTTTAGCCACTTTTTAGGTATAACAACAGCGTACGACTTCTTCCCTACTCTTACTATTTTTCTTACTGCGGACTTCACCCCTGTGCCCAGTTAAAGTGTTTTGTTCGAGGTAATAACGTGCTTGGACTAGGACCTGTCGAAACCAGCTCTTAGATGTACGTTCTTATTTCTTCAGCCCGCCCCAATACTCCTATGAACTTACTAAGACATAGTGCGGCGAGAGCTGTGGTGTGCTATTTATTGAATAGGTTCTAGCCAAGAGTACCTGGTATATTCTACTGCATTTATACTACACGGAAATATGGTGATCGGTGATTAGGGTATGGTGGCGTGCTTGCGGAGGTTGACAGCGTGTTTACCTGTGGCTTCAATTATACTCCTAAGCTTGCTCATATCCGTGAGTTCTCTAGCTCAAGTAGAAGAACCTAAAATCGTAGACCCGACTGAAGCCCTCAACGCGCTAACATTTCCGGGAGGCTATCTCGATGTATCTGTTTATGATCCTGCCGGACTACTCGACTCAGGTGAGTTGCGGGCCTACCTAGCGTGTCCCTCTCAAAACCAAGTAGCTAGATATCAAATCGAGCTACTCAGTAAGCGAAGAGAGGGTGACAGGTTAGTTCTGAGGTTTCGAGTAGCAGAGAGAGTGGTCGTTAGTGGGAAAGTAATCGTGTGTAGTCTACAGCTTGAGACAGTACAGGGGGTGCTATTCAGAGATAAGTGCGTCTCGGTATTCCGAGACGTCCCGGACGCTTTAACCTTGATGCACATAAGTGATGTCCACCTAATAACACCGCTGACTCCTCTTGGAACTTCGTACCACCACTTGCTCTCGGCATTCTTTCTAGCTAACGCCTTAGACGTAGACCTCGTATTAAACACCGGTGATACAGCAGACCACCCGGGATCGGTAGACGAACTGATGTACTATTTGAAGGGTTTGAAGTACCTCGTGAAACCTATCCTAACAGTTCCCGGAAACCACGACGGTGCTGGAATACCGCCCGAGCTCTACCAGAGGGTTTACGGTAGCGTAGTGGGCTCACCCTACTGGTATCGCCGGTTCGGGCCATACCTTATAGTTGGAGTAGACACTGCTCTAGGCTATGCCGACATATCTCAGCTAGACTTTATCGAGAATGTCCTTAAGACTAACTACGATGCTGAGGTCAAGGTTGTCGCCCTTCACTACCCTATATTTAGAGGAGGCTTCAGAGGCTCAATCTCACCGCAAGAAGCGACTAACCACTTCTACAGTAGCTGGGCTAACGTCCCCAGCTTGACTAAGAGGTTTCTAGAACTCGTGGATAGCTACAACGTGACTCTGGTATTGGCTGGACATATACATAGCGATGGTTACGCCGTATATAACGAAAAAACGGTCTTCTTGACTACATTAACTCTTGGTGGATCTAGATCGTACTACAACGGCTATAGATTAGTACGTATTTACAGAAACGGCAGTATTTCCGTATTTTTACCGGCAGATAAGTCTCTGAGAGACGTGGTCAATAGCTTAAACATAGAGCCTGTACACTACAGGCAGGTGGAGTTTAGTTCGGGTTCCGCTGTCTTCATTAAGGTTCTGGGAAATGGCTTCTCCCAACTCCCCGAAAGGTTTCCTGTGTACTTAGTGAGTGATAAATGCGAGAGACCCTCAGTGTTCTTGATTAGGCCTCTAGTAGGTATTAGAGAGAAAATTAAGGATTACACTACCTACTCAGCTACTTGGGGCAATAGTGAGATGGTTATTACTGAGGTCGAGATAGGGTTAGAGGAGACTGCCACTGGGATATTTATCACACTAAGCTGTATAGGAGATGATGATTTAGAACCACCAGTTATCACGGGATTACGCCTATTTCCAGTAAGACCCAGACCTGAAGTTGACCAAGTTCTCGTCGAGGTTTCCGTTACTGATACTACAGCAGTAATGGGTGGAATCGCCAGAGTCGTATGGCATGATGCCGATCGCAACCCAATCTCATATGCAGAGCTAGAGCTCGTTCCAGCCGATCCTGGGCAAGCTAAGCTGAGTTTGTTGATGCCTCCAGCTAAAGCTAGCTACGCTAATCTTACGCTGCTCCTATTCGATGCTTTTGGCAACATGGCCTCAGAGACGATCTTCATAGAGTATTTGAGGCCGACACCTACTCCCACTAGTCCTACTCCCACACCTACTCCCACACCTCAAACAACTCCCCAGATAACTACTCCAGCAACAACAACTCCAACACCAACACCCACGAGTCCTGTAAGTGTCACCTCAGAAACTCCCTCCACAACTCCTAGTCCCACCACACCACCAGCTCCCACGGTAGGACCTAGCTTAAGCACTCTAGCGGTTGTAGCTGCGCTAGTGATAACTTTAGCTGTAGTTATCGTTCTTTTGCACAAGAAGATGAGGTCATGAGCGTGCTCACCTTACCAGTAGATCTTACCAGCAGATAAACGGTATTCAACTGCCCTCTTTAGCTGATTCTTTGCCCGCAATTCTCTTTTTGTTTTAGCCCTTGGTATTAAGCAATAAACAGGATTTATCCTTGCGTGTTCTGACCCCTGGTAACTAGGGAACAGAAACTAGGGTTTAAACTTCACAACCTAATAAGAAAAAATATTGCCACTACTATAGGCTCCACAACTTCCGTAGGACCGAGTCATATCTCTCGATAGCTCTCTCCTTCCATTCCCTTACTATTGCGTCTCTAAAATCTCTGTCCGTCGCCACCTTATCGTTCAGTTCTTGAGCTAGTTTCTCAGTAAACGTAGCCGTAGCTCCAGACCCGGGAATTCTGAAGGCAAGCTTTTCAGGGTTTCCTAAATCGTCGATAAGCTCTTCAAATTTCTCTTTGCTAATCCTCCCGGTCAGGTAAGCCAGTGAGAGCTCCTTCCAGACCTCCTTTAGCTTAGAGTTTACTGTCGGGTCTCCTATAGTAGCATGAAAGAACCACATTAATGCCTGCTCATAGCTGAGTGCCAGTTCATCGCTGAACTCTATGGCTAGAGCTCTCAGGGTATCCTCATAAGCCCTCTTCAGGTCTGGCCTCTTCCTACCCTCCTCGGTTACATCGAATACCTTCGGGTTTATGGGCATTCTGTTGATCTTTTCGTCCATCCATATCGTCTGTCCTTCCGGGCTTAGGACCCATGCTATAAACGCTTGAGCTGCCTCGGAGTTCCTGCTACTCACTAGAAGAGCTATTGGATCGCCGTTGATCGCTGTCCCGTCTGCTGGCAGCACGTACTTAGTGTTCGGATTCTCAAGCTGCGCACCATATCCGTAAAAGTCGATCGTAAGTCCAACAGCTATATCACCCCTTATGACTCCCTCTCTAACGTCGCCAGAGCCTGTGTAGACAACGGAGTTAGCCCCTATGAGAGTCAAAAGCTTCCACCCACTCACCCATCCGTAGGTTTGAACAATTATCTCAAACATCCTCGTATTACTCGTGCTGTAGATGGCGTCTGCTAAACCCGCGACTGGTGGAGGCATTCTTATAGCGTACTCGGGTCTAGCTAGGTCTGCCCAGCTCCTTGGGTAAGGTATCCCTAGCTGACTCACCTTAACCTCGTTCACCGTAAACCCAAACGACGATATGGCTGCCGCTATCCAGTATATGCTACCGTTGACGTCTCTTACCATGCTAGCGCCGGCTATTTCCTTCGGGATGTCTGAAAGTACGCTTAGGACTACCGGGCTCTTGATCGGAGAGAGTAGACCACTACTCAGTAACATATCGAATAGAGTCGGTCCTCCGCCCCACGCTACGTCTATCGACCTCCCGGCCTCGAGGTACTGCTTTATCGTGTCTATCCATGCCGGAGCGTCGATGTATAGAAACCTCAAGTTCGTTATTCCATACTTCTTGGCTAGCTCGCTCTGAAGGAACTTCTGCCTAGCAGCTATTTGAATATCCGTCGAGTGCCTAGTTATTACGACAAGCTCTATGCTGGGCCCCACGGTGGGTGTTGGTGTTGGAGTTGTTGTTGCTGGAGTAGTTATCTGGGGAGTTGTTTGAGGTGTGGGAGTAGGTGTTGTGGGAGTAGGTGTGGGAGTAGGACTAGTGGGAGTAGGTGTCGTGAGAGTGGGTGATGTTTGTGTGGAGACCTGCCTTTCCGAGGGTAGAAACATGACGTATGCGGCTATTGAGAGCAATACGAGTAATACCACTACACTTACTATCACAAGCGTAGACACCCTAGCTACGTGTGGACTACGTAAACCGCTACACAACGTACTACCCCAGTTAACCTTCTTTATTACCTTTAAATCCTACTGTGTAATCTGCTATAGGTGGAAATATGTCAAACAGATTTTTCGGGGTTGTCCCGGCACTAGCCGTTCCGTTCAATGGTCATGAAATCAACTTCACGTTACTCGGTGAGCACCTTGATAGGCTCCTTCGGTCGGGCATTAACGGCCTCTTCATTGTTTCTACGACGGGCCTAGGTCACGCTATGGGAATTAAGAGTAAGCTCGAGCTCGTGAAGTATGTAGCTGAAAACAGAAAGTCAGCATTCGTAATAGTTAACGCAGCTTCTATAGAGTTCGAAGAAACTAGGGATCTTGTGAAGACCTCAGAAAAGTGCGGTGTTGATGCTGTCGCCTCTAACGTAATGTACTACTTTAGAATAGATGAAGAAGGAGCGTTTAGGTTCTTCACTAAAATAGCTTCTCTAACGGAATTACCGTTCTTTATATATAACATACCCCAAAACACTGGCTACAATGTCGACCCGAAACTAGTAAGAAAGCTTAAGAAGGAGCTTAAAAACCTAGTTGGTATAAAGGATAGCGCAGCAAACGTTCTTCAAATAGCAGACCTAACAACAATCGAAGACCTAACTGTCTTCAATGGTGCTGACGAAACTACTCTACCAGCCCTAGTCGCAGGAGCTAGAGGTTACGTATCCGCTCTAGCTAACGTGTTCCCAGACCTCTTCGTAAGCCTCTACAAAGCCTACACAAATGGAGAGTACTCTAGAGCTTTAGAGCTGTACAGAAAGATCCTCACCTTAGCAGTCGACCTAAAGGCTATGCCGCTAAACTTCTCGGTATACGGGTCTCTATCCGCTATATACGGAAAAGAGTTTGCTCTAATCGAATTCTTTAGGCCCCTGAGAGAAGATGAGGTAGAAAAGATCTCAAGAGCTTTAAGCAAGTATAGAAAGTAAGGCATCTTCAGTAACTACGATTCCAGACATAACGCTAAATAGCTTTCTATTTCAGTTCACGGGGAGTTTGATGTTTTGCGTAGGAGCTAGTCTCGCAAGTATCAGCTATACTAGACTATGTCGAGACAGATTTAGCTATGTGGTTATGCTTAATCTACACGAGGTACACTGCCAAAAATGAAGGAGGTTTTACCTACGGAGACTTCTTATGTTGCACCTGAGTCCTTGTTGGATGAAGTCGTTAAATGCATTCTTTGCGACGAGCATAGTACTGCTTTCGCATACTATGAGAGTGAGAAACCGTGCTCCCATCTAGGAGAAGCTTCTGAGAAGATAGCTAGGTAGTAAACCGTGAACCTGCGTTAGGTTAGGGGAACACTAGACCTCCTCTATTACGGCCAGCTCTTAAGTAAAAAGAAAATTGAATCTCGTGGTTCAGTGAACTACTATTCTGGTTCTATCGATATCGCTCCGACGGGACAGGCTACTCTCGACTGCTCGGCGCAGTCCTTAAGATCGTCTGGTATCTTCCCCTCGTTAGGCTGGCCACCCCTGAATTCCTTAACTATCTGAGCTTTCCCGTCGGGGCCTGCCTCGAATACCTGAGGGCAGAGGGCATAGCACACTCCATCTGCTATGCAGAGGTCCCAGTTTACTTTAACTTTTAGAGGCAAGTTATACACCGCACTAAGTATAGAAAGCAGTAAAATAAGCTTTCACAGTCACTGGTTATTTAAGCATTATAGAGGCATATCAAAAATGAGTGAACTACCCTCCGAATAGAGCGCTGGATATACAGTAGTTACTAACAAAGGGGAGTTCTGACCCATAAAGTATACGTAGATAGAGTTTCACTCTACAGCCCATGCTATAGGTGTTTAAGAGTATCCTAAGAACCTCATAGAGGTTAAGGCGTAAACTTTCGCAGCAGTAAGTAGGTTTTCTAGAGCAACGTGTTCGTCGGGTACGTGGGCTTGGGAGATGCTTCCCGGTCCGTAGAGTACAGTTGGCATCAACGCCTTAAACCACCTCATGTCAGTAAAACCTGGAAGAGCTCCGAGCCGAGCACTGCGACCTACTACTACGCTTATAGCGCTTTTAATGCCTTCAACGATCTCCTCGGTTTCACTAGTGTATGCGGGATCTATTCTATCAATAACCCTCATATCTAGCTTAAGCTCCGGATCCTCTCTCCGCAACCCTTCTAGAAAGTCTACTAGAGCTTTCTCGACAGCTTCGATGGTTTCTTCTGGTATTACTCTAATGTCTAGAGTGCATGAGCACTTATCAGGTACTACATTTATCTTCGTACCTCCCTGGATTACGCCACCGATGTTTATTGTGTCATACCTCACATGCTCTGGGAGCGGTGTCTTAGATCTTCTTTCGGCAAACGCTTTCTTTAGACTCTCCAAAGACACTATGACCTTAGCCATCTTCTCGACAGCGTTAACACCAAGGTGGGGCATGCTCCCATGAGCTGATCTACCATAAGTAATGAGCTCGACCCATAGAGCCCCTTTCTCGGCTATATCTACTTTATCAGGTTCTGTAGGTTCTCCTATGACGCAAGCATCACCTCGAACCAGTCTTTTCTTAACCAAATAGCCTGCTCCCAGATGACCACCTGTCTCCTCGTCCGGAGTAGCGATGAATATGATGTTTCCTTTGAGGCTGACTCCGCTCTGAACTATGGACTTAACAGCAGCTATCATAGATGCTAGCGCTCCCTTCATATCTGCTACACCGCGCCCATAGATGTTCCCATTACGCACTACGGGCTGAAACGGGTCAGTACTCCAGCCACTACCAGGTGGAACAACATCGTAATGGCCGTTAAGCACTAGAGTCTTAGCTACCTCCGCAAACCTTAAAGTTCCTACGACTACTACACGTGGCTGTCGGACGCCGTGTTTCTCGAGCTCATCCGTCGGAACTCTGATTAAGTCGACTTGGAATCCTATTCCTTCTAGCTCCTTAGCCAAGAACTCAGCGAACTCTTCGTAATGCTCTCCGGGAGGGTTAACAGTTGGAATCTTAACGAGTTCCGTTGTCAGATTGGATATGTAGTCTTTAAGATCGGTGAGGAAGTTTAAAACTTCGCTCTCTTTCCTACTTAAGTGTGGATAATCCAAAGACCTTTCACCGCCTATCTATTCTAAGAAAAGTATTTAAACCTATTATTACTTTTTATACGGTGGTAAGCTTGCCGCTTACTGCGGAGAAAATAGCTGTAATTCTCGCAGCTATTCCTCCAGCGGTACTAATACTATCGGCACCAGTAGTTCTCTACGTTTTAGAGCCCCGCGTCCTCGGAATGCCGTTTAACCTCTTCTGGCACCTTCTATGGATGGTGCTAGGTCCCCTCATTCTAACGGTTGCCTACACTATCAGAGTGAGGGAAATGAGGTCGAGGAGAGAGATATAGGTGGTCGGTATGGAGGTCATAGCCTTAATAATAATATTCTCTTGGCTAGCGATTACCACTATTGTCGCAGCACTTGCCGGAATAATAAAGAAGTTTAGCTTGGAGGAGTGGACCGTGGCCTCAAGAGAGATAAGAGCTATCGTGATGTACTTTGCTCTAGCAGCAGAGATATATAGCGCCTTCACCTTCTTAGGACTAGCTGGCTGGGCGTTTAGCTACGGATACTCCATTTACTACGCACCTGCGTACTTCACGACAGCATACTGTACTGGTTTCCTCTTAGCGAGGTACTATTGGACATACTCTAAGAGATTCAGTTACATTACGCAGGCAGACTATTTCGCAGATAGGTACGAGAGCAGACTGCTAGGCGTAATAGTAGCAATAATCGGGGTCCTCGCCCTCTTACCCTACATTCAGCTACAGATCACTGGTGTTGGGATAATCGTAGAATCTGCTAGCTACGGTGCGATAGATAGAACTACGGCATTCATAATAGCGTTTCTGTGTACTGCCGTGTTTATATTCATAGGTGGGGCCAGAGGGATTCTGTGGACTAACGTTCTTCAGGGAATACTGATGTTTGTGTGCGCCTTCATAGTACTAGGTGTTCCTATAATCGGTGTTGGTGGAATCGATAAGCTGTTTGACGTAATCTCGCGTGAGTTTCCGTCGCACCTAGTTCCTCCTGGAGCCAAGGCTATACACCCAATCCAGTGGTACATGTCATCCCTTCTCCTGACGACATTGGGGTTCTGGATGTTTCCACACCTCGTTATGAGGGTTTACGCAGCTAAATCACCTGAAGCACCAATGAGATCCACCGCTCTAATGCCGTGGTACTCTATACTTGCCTTCCCCATCATCCTAGCTGGTTACTCTGCTCTAATCCTAGTTCCTGGTCTCAGAGTTGCCGATATGGCCGTCATGGAGACAATAAAAATCATATACCCAGCAACGATAGTCGGCTTAGTCGGGGCCGGAGGGTTAGCAGCAGCTGTTTCAACAGGTGGGGGACTGATCCAAGCATCGGCGGCTATAATAGCGAGAAACTGGATTCAAAGAGGTCTTTGGCCTAAGGCAAGCGATGTGACTACTGCTTGGATAGCTAGGTCTCTCACACTCATTATAACGATAGTGTCACTCCTCCTCGCGCTATATGCTCCAGCCCTACTGGTATACCTTCTGTTAGTAGCATACTCGTTCGTAGTCCAATTCTTCCCGGGTACAGTATTCGGGTACATCTGGCGGAAAGCTACGAAGGCTGGTGTAATGGCGGGCATACTGATCGGCTGCTTAGTCGTGATTTTAACCTCGTTCGTGTGGAAAGATCCGTACGGAGTGCACTCGGGAATATGGGGGTTAGCCGCTAACTTTGCCGTAACTATACCGGTATGTATGGTAACGAAGCTCCCATCACAGCAAACACTCAACAGATTCTTCGGTGAGTAGTTACCCGTAAAGAAAAACACTTAAAGATACTACAAACATTTTTGTTTTAAGATAGGGCAACTATTGGAGGTCCTAACAACCGGTAATTGGGAATAGTAGATCATCCAGCGATGTAGTCATGAGACCGTACCCTTCCTAAAATTATAATAAGGTTTGCTATGTTTAACGTAGTCCTTACGATCTTCATCAATTGCGGTTAGTTTCTTATTTCTTGATTCAATTCGAGCTTATAAGGCAATAAGTAGAGCTCTTGAGTTGGAGTAGGGTATGCCTAGGTATAAGACTGTTGAGCAGATACAGGGTATAATGGGTAACATCGATCAAGTCAGGAACATAGGAATAATAGCTCACGTAGACCACGGTAAGACGACTACGTCGGACCTCCTATTAGCAGCCTCCGGGATCATATCCATGAAGGTTGCTGGCGAAGCTCTTGCGCTCGACTACCTAGACGTGGAGCAGAAGAGAGGGATTACTGTTAAAGCGGCCAACATCAGCCTCTACCACGAGTTCGCCGGTAAGCCATATGTCGTAAACCTCATCGATACACCCGGCCACGTCGACTTCAGTGGTAAGGTAACAAGGTCCTTAAGAGTTCTCGATGGTGCCCTCGTCGTTGTCGACGCTGTTGAAGGTGTGATGACTCAGACTGAGACTGTGCTGAGGCAGGCTCTAGAGGAGCGAGTGAGGCCAATACTCTTCATCAATAAGGTTGATAGGTTAATTAAGGAATTAAAGTTTACTGCTCAAGAAGTTCAGCAGCGGTTTGTGGAGATCATTAAGACTATGAACTCCCTGCTATCTGAATTCGCTGAGCCGGAGTTTAAAGAGAAGTGGGCATTCGACCCTGTGAAGGGGACTGTGATCCTAGGTGCTGCTAGAGACAAGTGGGGTATAACAGTACCGATAGCTCAAAAGAAGGGGATAAAGTTTAGTGATATTGTAGGTGCTTACGAAAAGGGAAAGGAGGGAGTTGAAGAACTCGCTAAACTTGCTCCTCTACACGAGGCTATACTGGACACAGTCGTGAAGTTCGTTCCTAACCCTAAGGAAGCCCAGAGCTACAGGATACCAAAGATATGGAGAGGTGACTTAGATAGCGACGTCGGTAAAGCGATGATGAGGGCAGACCCGTCTGGTCCGCTGGTCTACTTCGTCAACGACATGAGGTTAGACCCTCACGCAGGCTTCGTGGCAACGGGTAGGGTTTTCTCAGGGACCCTGAGGGCTGGTGAGGAAGTCTGGCTCCTCATGTCTAAGTCCAAGCAGAGAGTACTACAGGTAAGCCTGTACATGGGTCCGATAAGAGAGGTAGTAGAGAGTATTTCTGCCGGAAACATTGCTGCTACCCTAGGGCTCGATATGGCGAGGTCTGGTGAGACCGTTGTGCTAACAGCCTTCAAGGACTCTGTAGTACCTTTTGAGAGGCTAAGGTACGTCTCGGAGCCAGTAGTCACTATGGCTATTGAGGCAAAGAAAACCGCGGACTTGCCGAAGCTTGTAGAAGCTTTGAGGAAGCTGAGTATCGAGGACCCTAACATACTCGTTAAGATCAACGAGGAGACCGGAGAATACCTGATTTCAGGTATGGGCCCACTCCACTTGGAGATAGCCCTCACATTCCTTAAGGAGAACTACGGGGTAGAAGTCGATACATCACCGCCTCTCGTCGTCTACAGAGAGACGTGTAGGGAAGTGTCACAGGTTATTGAGGGTAAGTCCCCCAATAAGCATAACAAGCTCTACATAAGTGTTGAGCCATTGAACGAGGAGACCATTAAGCTGATCCAGCAGGGCGTCATTACGGAAGATATGGACTCGCGCGAGAGAGCTAAGATACTGAGGGATCAAGCCGGTTGGGACTACGATGAAGCGAGGAGGATCTGGGCTATAGACGAAAACATAAACGTTTTCGTTGATAGGACCGCAGGAGTTCAGTACTTAAGGGAGGTTAGAGACACCATAATACAGGGCTTCAGGCTGGCGATGAAAGAAGGTCCCATGGCTATGGAGCCTGTTAGAGGTATAAAGGTGGTGCTTCACGACGCCGTCATACACGAAGATCCGGCTCACCGAGGTCCAGCACAGCTCTACCCAGCAACAAGGAACCCGATATATGCTGGCATACTGATGTCTAGACCAACACTGCTAGAACCTCTTCAAAAACTTGACGTTAGAGTTCCCGCAGACCTGATAAGTTCTGTAATTAGCGTTGTATCGAGAAGGCGGGGTAAGGTTATTGACGTGGTCTACACTACACCGACTTCCGCTAGAATCATGGCAGAACTACCCATCGCTGAGTCCATGGACTTAGCTAGCGAGCTCAGGAGCGCCACTGCTGGAAGAGCCTTCTGGGGTACGGAGTTCAGTAAGTGGTCATCAGTACCTGAGCAACTGTTACCGGCCGTAGTTAAGTCCATAAGGTCTAGAAAGGGTCTTCAGCCAGAACCTCCAAGACCGGAAGACTTCATATCTCAGTTCTAGCCAGCTTAGATCAGCATGCCGAAGCTATCTGTGTTATTTCTCGGTCCCGCTGGCTCCGGAAAAACACTACTAACGTGGGCTTTTGGTAAGTGGCTCGAGAACTCGGGGTTCACTGTAGACTACGTAAACCTTGATCCAGCCGTTGAGTTCTTGCCATACACTCCTTCATTTGATGCGAGAAGCATAGTTAAAACGCGAGACGTCATGGTAAGAGAAGGTCTAGGACCAAACGCAGCTATAGTTAGAGCTGTTGACATACTAGCGGAAAGCTATAGAGAGGTATATGAAGCACTCAGCGTTCTTAAGGGAGATTACATACTAGTTGACACTCCAGGGCAGATGGAGATCGTCATCTTCAGACCTTCTGGACTAAAGCTTATTCAAGTAGTGAAAAAAGCATCTGAACCCGTAGGGGTTTTCCTGCTTGACTCGACCTTAGGGAGATACGGGGCGGGAGCTGCGGTCTCCGTTCTGCTGGGTATAGTAGCTCAGTTGAGGCTCGAAATACCGATAGTGCCAGTACTCAGTAAAGCAGATGCCTCTGGGACCCCCGGGGGTTTAGTATCACATAGCATCCACCTTGAGGTTGAGGAAATTGTTAGCAACCTCAGTAGGAGCGGTTCCGGCGTTTTATCGGAGATGCTGTCCGAGGTATTAGATTTGGTGAAGAGGTACCTAAAGGCTGGAAGACTCATTGCCGTTTCTTCAATAGAGGGGTATGGAATCGATGAGCTGTATAAGATGCTTCACGAAGTATTCTGTGCTTGCGGGGATTTGACCTAGCCCACTCATCCCAAAAAGTGAAGCCTTAAGTTGTAAGCTTATTCAATTAGGTGTACAATAATCGTGGAATCATAGGTGATAGCGTGAAGTACAGAGTATGTGTTACGGAAGTGTTCAGTGCGGCTCACACGATAAAGTCCCACAAAGGTGTCGGGAGGCTCGTTCACGGTCACGACTTTAAAACTAGAGTATGCGCTATTTCTGAGTCTCTTGGTGAGGGGAACATAGCGGTCGACTTGAAGATGTTGGAGTCTGTTGTTAAAAAGATTACTGAAAACCTCGATCACAAGTATCTCAACGAGGAGCTCGGAGTCGAGGACCTATCTGCTGAATACATCGCTCACTACATTCTGTTAGAAACCAAAAAGCATATCGCGCAGGTATACAGTGTTGAGTTGTGTAGCAATGAGGGAAGATACTGCGTTGAGGTATCAGAATGAGGGTTTCTGAAGTCTTCGTCTCAGTCCAAGGCGAAGGTCCCAGTCTTGGTGTACCAGCCGTCTTCCTCAGGCTTGCTCAATGTAATCTAAGGTGCCTATGGTGTGACACTAAATACGCTTGGACTCTTGGCGAGGACATGCCCGTGGAGTTAGTAACTAGGGAGGTGCTATGCCTCCTAAGAACTTACAGCAGAATAAAGCTAGTCGTTATAACCGGTGGAGAACCTCTCCTACAAAAAGATGAGGTAAGAGAGCTTGTGGTAAAACTAAAAAAGGAGAACAGTAACGTAGAAATCGAAGTTGAGACTAACTGCACTATTGATCCAAGTGGTGTGTTAGAAGTAGTTGATAGGCTCATAGTGTCACCAAAGCTAGAGAATTCCGGTATGCCTGAAGATCTTAGGAGATGTTCCACTAAGTTTAGGGACTTGCCCAAAAGCATGAAGTCTAAGATATACCTCAAGTTTGTTATTGAGGAATACGGAGACTTGAGTGAGATAGAAGAGATCGTGAAGTTATTTGATGTCGACCCATCTTCAGTATTTCTAATGCCTCAGGCATCGAGCATCGAGGAACTAAACAATAGGTTGAAAGTAGCTGTCGATTTAGCGATAAAGACGGGCTTTCGCGTATCTGACAGACTGCAAGTAGCCGGAGGCTTCCGCTAGCCGATTTATTTGGTGAATTCCAGTACTTAGGAAGCCGCAGGCTTAACAAAGTTTTCAGTTAACAGAGATCAGCTCGAAGCATACGTATAGAAAGCAATGTTATGCTCTGAGAAGACTCCAGCGACGATTCAGTTACTTTTGGATGCTACTTCTAAAGCGTTTAGTGGGGAAAGCAAGGCAGTAGCATCTTTAACAGAGTAGACCCAGAGTACTTTGATTATCACGTTATCCAGGCAGAGTCTCAACGCCTCCTCTTAGGTGCTTTGTAAAGATTTTTAAGTTTCGGGTTGCTGGTTACTCAGAGTGATGGGCTTGGGATTTACTGTGGCTCTGGGCGGCGATGAGGGTAGTATTCCAAGCTGCTCAGAGCACGATTTACATGCCGTAAATGGGGTCTCCGTGCTTCTACCTTTGATCGCTACTCGCGACTATGCTAAAATAACGAGAGGGCTGTGGGCTAACTGGAAGCCCCTAGATACTAGAGAAAAAGTAGTAAACAGCGGGTACCTAGGTATGAAGGAATATGTCGGAGGTAATTAGGTATTTTCCGATTCAGCAGAATGTAGAGTCAGGCATAGAAGCTGAATTTTCCTTAGGCAACCTCAGTTTAGTACACAATAGAACCTCTACGCTTACTACCTTTAAGGATTTACTAGCTTCGGCTGATCCACTAGCCTTGTTAGCTTTACTAGCAACAGCGGTAATTGCCATAATGATTGTCCTCTTTTTAATTACTGTGTGGTACGGCAAGGACATTGTTTCGTTCGCTAAGCACTACATCCTCACGAAGAGGTTGCCGAGTCAACACATGGGAGACGTTGTTGAATACGTATATCCGGGAGTAAAGCTTGTCTTAAGGAAGTATTACCTAAAGCTGAGAGACGCTTTAGGATGTAGGAAATGTACTCCTAGGGAGCTACTCACGAGGTACGGCAGAAGTGAGTACGAGGATTTCGTCCAACTATATGAGGACGTTGTTTACGGATCTAAAGAGCTAAGTCCAGAGGGCAAGGAGGTCCTGGTGAAGCTCGATGTTTCCATCTAGGGCCTTACTCCTATCTGTCGCTGTCTTGTGGCTCGTTTTTCTCTCGATTATGCAGATCCCCCTAATTCAATCACTAGAGGGCGACCCTCCATCACTGTACAACAGAGGTGATGGGGGGTTATCAGAGCTCGTTTCCACTATGACTATCTACAAAAAGATTAAGGCAGCTAGAAGCGTAGAAGACATTTGGCTATATGATCCAAGCTCTTCTGTTCTGCTCATACTCGGTTTGGACTTTTTCCCAAAGGAGTACGAGATTCTTCAGATCTTGAGATGGGTTGAGAAGGGGGGAGAATTAATCGTACTAGACGAGTTCACAACTCCGAGACCCCTCCTCGAAAAGGTGAATCTTAGTGTAGGACAGTTGATCAGCGACATATCCCTAGGAGTATGTTGTGTGAGTGGGTTTAACCGTACCGTGCTCTTTAATGTATACAGGGAGGTATTAGGTGGCATACCTATTTGTTGGGTAAGCGGTATACCTGTAGCTACAGAGGTTCGTCATGGAAAGGGTAAGATATTGGTGTTCGGCGACTCCAGCATCTTCATTAACGAGGTTCTGCGTTCCAGATACAGACAAGCACATCTATCTTTCGTGCTGGCACTACTGGATAGAGATACTGTGGTGTTTTATGAGAGTGGGCGGGTATTCACGGAGAGATTAGTCTCTCCAAAGTTCCTTGTCAGTATACCATACTACGTAGGTAAGGTCGCTGAATACGTTCTCCTCAGGGACCCTGCGACCGGTACTTTCAGAGTCGTGATCACAGGGTTGCTGATACTTGCTTTAATCTCTCCCAGGTCTTTGGCGAGTTTACCCAAGCCATCAGTCCGCAGAAGAGGAAAAAGCACTCCACCTGAGGTAAATATATTGTTTAAGGAATATGTTGAGGGTTGGTTAAGCTGGGTGTATAGAATTGGAAAGTAAAGTGCGTGTATTCTCATCTGCTGTTCGAAAAGTTATCGACGAGATCGAGAGAAAAGTAATAGGAAAAAGAAAAGAAGTAGAGCTAATTCTAGCATCACTAATTTCCGAAGGACATGTACTATTAGAGGGTGTCCCGGGAGTAGCTAAGACCTTACTGGCTAAAACCATATCGAGTACTCTGGGTCTCGACTTCAAGAGGGTCCAGTTTACACCAGACATGCTACCTTCCGATATCATAGGAGTGGTGGTCTATAACCCCAAGACATCAGAGTTCAGCTTTAGAAAGGGTCCGGTTTTCACAAACATACTTTTAGTCGACGAGATCAACAGAGCTTCACCTAAGACGCAGTCAGCTTTACTAGAGGCTATGCAGGAGAGGCAGGTAACCGTCGAAGGTACTACATATCCTCTCCCTAGACCCTTCTTAGTAGTAGCCACTATGAACCCTATTGAAACTGAAGGCACGTTCCCCCTATCTGAAGCGCAGGTAGATAGGTTTTTAGCGAAAATAGAGATCGGCTACCCCTCTTTAAGTGAGACTGTATCTATTCTCGACAAGTATTACGAAATAGTATCAGAACCTACGAAGCCTGTTCTCGACCTAGGTAACGTGTTGAACCTCATCGAGATAGTCAAGAACATCACTGTTGACCAAAACGTAAAGAAGTATATCTCAGCGATAGTCCAAACAACAAGAGAGCACCCCATGGTAAGACTCGGTGCGTCACCGAGGGGTGCTATAGCTATGTACCTACTCTCGAAGGCTGTAGCCATCATGAGAAGTCGCGACTATGTCACGCCAGATGACGTAAAGTACGTAGCGCATCCTACGTTATCCCACAGGATCATTCTAAAAACGGAGGCGAGGATCTCCGGGATTAAAGTTAGCGACGTAATAACCGACGTGTTAGAGAAGGTGGAAGTCCCCTGAGACTTACCCTAAGAGGTCTATCGGTAGCTCTAGCGGCTCTATCACTGCTACTACTCAGCTTTAGAGTGGATAGCATAGTTCTGTTAGCGCTGTCACTATCGATCATCCTGCTACTATACTATGATTACCACCAAGCTTTAGAATCGGGGAATGCCATCGGAAGTATTTCGATAATGCGTGAAAGCGCTAAAGTAGCTACAGAGCTCGAGGAAGTTGAGGTCAAAGTCTTCGTGGAGAACTCTAGCCATAGAGATGTAGCACTATCGGAAGTAGTTGACCTAGTACCTGAGTTCCTCTTTTTAAGTGAGAAACCATCGGCTGCCGTCGTGCTTCCGAAGGGCACTACCGCAATGTTTTCTTACAGAGTAAAGCCTCTCTTGCCCGGTAGCTACGTGTTTAGAGATATCGAAGTGCGCGCCTTCGGTCCTCTAGGCTTCTTTACTACTCAAACTCGCGTTACCTTTCCGACGACGATCACTGTTCTACCTTACTACGGTAGTATGGGATTATCTCTAAAGAGTGTGGAGAAGCTCTGGGGTCTAATAATACGCGGTAAGGCTACTGGAGGCATGTACGATCTAGCTGATTTCCGGGAGTATACTCCCGGTGATGACTACAGAAAGATCGTCTGGAAGGCTTACGCTCGTACTGGGAGGGTGTACGTTAGAGAAGACTTTGGTGAGGTTACAGCTAGAGTTCTCGTGATTTTAGACGTGAGAGCTTGGGATTGGAGTATCGGGAATCCCCCGAACACCCTCGCATCTATAGAGCTGAGAACTCTTCGCTCACTAGTTCAAAGCTTAGCAAGATATAGTGTCCCAGTAGATTTAGCAGTCTGCTGTAGTGCTACAGCTAAGGTAGTGAGAAGTGCTACCGAAGACGTTGCGAAAGCTCTCATTGACGTATTCTCTTATGTTACACCACACTGCTATTGCTCATCTCACATGGGTGTATACGCGAGTGTTCCTACGTACATGGGTAGGCAAGCCTCAGACTACGGAGCCGTACTTCTCGTTGCGAACCCTATCTCTCTAGCCACGGAAAATCCTACGAGGTTTGCCGACCTAATCGAGGTGTTTGGAAGTAGGCTCAGGGTGCTAATACCCAGGTTCGAGTACGAGCACTATGTTGACAGAGAAGATCTCGAGAAGCTGTACAGCATCATATCGAGTATTTTAGAGAGAGCTGGTGGGGGTCTGGAGCCTATCGAAGAAAGCATGGTGCTACAATATACTAAGGGGGGTAGAAAGTGAACACTGCAGAACTTCTACTGTACCTCGTTCTCATTCCGCTATCCGCTTTTGCGACCTACGCTATGCGGCGCGACGTAGTCCCCATTTCAGCAGCTGTTTTAACAGCATTCTATGCCTCTATAGGTAACGCTAGCTTATCTACGGTGTCAGCTCTAACTATCGTGTTTTACTCACTTGTGAGGATCTCTCTTGCTAGACCTATTAAAGAGAAAAAGGTGGTGTTGATGAAGCTTAGATACATATTCACTGTTTCCATAGTCTTGATATCGTCGATTCTAGTAGCATACATAGCCTTGGGTTCCGCTATTTCGATGCTTCCACTAGAGAGTCACGTGCTAGCTGTAGCTATCGTCGCCCTAATGTACCTATTGATGAGCATTGCCATAGTTCCCAAGCTGGTGTCAATAACTAGTCCCAGGCTGTGGCAAGCTATAAAAGTAGACTTAGTCGAGGATTTCCTATGGAATCTGGGAGTGGTGCTGGGCGGCATAACTATGTTTATCAACACAGTAGTTCACGGAGCCTTGGGTTTAATATTAATGCTAGCGTATGTCGTAGCCTTTATCGCTACTCAAAGACGCAGATTACCTGTACCAGGAATTGCTATATCAGTTATAGCAGGCATAGGAGCCGTGATTACGTACTTAGCTGGCTACACTTAACTTAATCTGCTCCCCCGAGTAATAGGGCACTCAGCTGTAAGGTGCGGCTATTCTATTGCTCTTCAAGTGCTTGCTGTAGAGTTAGCTCTGATCACTCTACGTCATGTTATAACATAGGATATTCTTAGTCAATTGCGATGTCCTTAAAAGCGATAAAGTAGAGCTTTGTTTGGTGGTGACAATGAGAAGATACTTAGTCATGTCTCTGCTTGTAGCAGTCGTAGTGTTTGGAGGTTTTATTGCTTATGTGAGCCTAACTGGTTTTCCAAGTGCAACTCCAGCGATTCAACAACCTAAAGAGGTCGTCCTAATAGTTGTCACACGGCTAGCACCAGACGAGGGAGAAGCTCTACGTAGAATATTTCTAAATAGTAGTGTAGCTCGCGAGCACAATATAAAGGACGTCATGTTCTTGAAGGAGGATGTATCGAAGTGGCCGATATTCGCCGAGGAGGGTAAGGCCGACCTGTTCTTCATCGGTGGCTACTCCCTTTACAAAGACCTGTGCGATAAGGGCTACTTAAGGCCGATATCGGATGTAGAGCTGAATGAAATCATCCTGAGCTTAAGCGCAGACTCTTACAGGCTTCCTAACGGGAGTGTGTGCTTCGTGGCTGTCGCTAGGACGGTCTTTAGTTACACAGTCAACATCGACTTTCTCGGGAAGTACGGACTTGAGCCTCCTCGGACCTGGGGGGACTTACTGTTACCGAAGTACTCAACACCTATACTTTACGGTGAGAGCATAGCCTCCTTCCCAAAGCCTACTAAGAGCACTACTTCCGCTAGAACTGTGCAGATGATTCTTCAGAAATACGGTTGGGAAAACGGTTGGGTGTTGCTAACCATTATCGGGGCTAACTCCTACATAGTAGAAAGCTCAGAAAGAGCGAGAGATGATGTCGCACTCGGAATATCTGGTCTAGCACCAACGGTCTTAGTATACGGCATTAGAGCAGAAGAGCTAAGCAGCGGTAAAGCAATGTTTTATCCTGCTCTTGGTGAAGTCTTACCGGACTTAAGCCCAGTGGCTGTAGCTAAAAAATCTCAAAATGAGCGAGAGGCCGTAGCCTTCATAAAGTGGTTGCTAAGTGTTGAGGGACAGAGAGCTCTTGCTGAACTCTTCTACTACCTGCCATACGTGAAACCCGAGGGAACGCCACTAGAGCGATTGTACGAGGTACTGTCGATTAATACGTTTAGCTATGACCCAGAAGATGCCGCTCTATGGGAGAGGTCTGCTGTTTACTATTTCGAAGCCGCAATAGCTGACCCCGACACAAACACCCTCCTGAAGAAAGTTTGGTCGCTAGCAATAGACCTCTACATTAAAGGCACCCTTTCTGGAGCAGAGCTACTCGAGATAGCGCACAAGCTGGGATCGCCGCTTACTATTAGCATAAAGGGAGAACCTAGAGTGTTCTCCAAGAGCCTCGCTACTGAGTTGAACAAGTTGGTGGCTGAAGACTCAGCCTTTAGATCTGAGTTCTATGACTCAGTGAAAGCAGCTGCTCTCGCTAGGTACAGCGCGATACTTAGTGAGCTACAGAGTCGAACGTAAATGGTAAACAGCTTACACTTAATGGTATTGATCCCGATATGCTTCCTGTCGATATTCCTACTAGCCCCAATAGCGTCCCTTGCGTGCTTCTTAGCCGGAAGCCCCCTCGCAGGCATTCGGTACTTGGGTGTGAAGATCCCTCCCGACGGAGAACTACTGAGAGCCTACGAGCTATCAGATACCAGGATAATCGCTTTTACAGGATTAGATTTCGGTCCAACTGTTAACACTATCCTACTAGGCTTTGCTGTGTCCTCAACTACAGTCCTTCTAGCTCTACTTTCTGCTACAGCATGCCTAGGGATAAGGGGCAAGCTCAGAACACTGGTTGGTTACTTACTACCTCTTTTTGCCTCCATACCAACACCCTTCATTTCAGCCTACGCCATAACGCACTTATTTCATAGAGAGTTTGGAGTGCTGAGTAGAGTAGCTGAGTACTTAACAGGATATCGAGTTACGTTCGAGGGAATTACCGGTGTTTTTATCTACCAGGTGTTAAGCCTATACCCAATTTCTCATATCGTTTTGACGGCCTACGTAGACCTCATTGACAGAAACGTTGTAGATGCTGCTAGTAATTTAGGTGCTAGAGGACCTAAGGTAATCAGGAGCATAGTGATACCCCTATCTAAACCTGCCCTTATTGTTAGCTGGACTCTCACCTTCGTTCTATCATGTGAAGACCTCTCTGGACCAGTAGCATTTAGTAGGTATAATTCTGCTAGAAACCTATTGGCTTACATAGCGTACTACGATTTCATATCTGAATACGGATACGCAGTGAGCCTCAGGTCTATTACGTATGTAGTTGTTCTCTCGCTTTTAGCGTCCACAATCTTCATAGTCTTCTGGAAGAACCTCAGGGCCTATAGATACCCTGTTGTATCGACTAAGTCAACAGTGATTGGAATGGGTCGCTTAGCTATCGTTACCATCACTATAACTCTAGTGCTTCAAGCTCTCTCGTTACTACCTAAGGTTGTAGCCATTGCTTACTCTATTACTGACGGGTGGTACGGATACATCGCCCCAAGGGGACTGACCTTGAATAACTACCTAGCCGTATTCACCAATCCTTACTACGCGCGCTCAGTATTAAATACTGTCGTCTATAGTACTCTCTCCGTAATCCTAATAATGTTCACAGCCTCCATAGCTACTTACGTGAGCTTAAGATTGGAGACAGTTTTTTCACCACTAGTTGAAGCACTAACAGCCCTTCCCCTAGTTATCCCAGGTATAGCTGTAGGAATAGGCTACTTCGTGATGTTTCATGAGGTATTCAAAGGCTTACCGCTTCTTGACCCACTAACGAATCCAGCACCTTACCTCGTTCTAGCATATGCATCAAGAAGGATAACTTACGCTACAAGGCCTTTATCAGCTGCTCTCCAGAAGATATCCAGAAGCATGGAGGAGCAAGCACTAAACCTGGGAGCAAGTCAAGGACTCATTATTAGAACTATTACCCTACCTCTAGTATCAAATGCCTTCATTGTAGCAGCTACTCTAGCCTCAGTATACTCTTCTACAGAATTTAGTGTGTCACTAGTGCTAGCAGGAGGTTACGGTGTTTCAGCATCTCACCCTGTTCCAGTAGTTCCCGTAGTTGTAAACATGTTAATGTATAACCCGGCCTCCGTACACGTAGCTTCAGCTCTTCTCATGTCAGCAGTACTGATTTCAGCAGTGGTTTCAGCTACTCTAGCCTTAATGACGCTTAAGCTAGCATCCGGACTTAAGTGGAGAAACCTTTCGAGCAGTCTTGGATTCAGCAGTACTTAGATGATAACACATCGTTTTTAGACTCTCCAAGTTACTATGACTTTGGTGCCGTGTAGGGATGGTTTATATATTTTGACTAGAAATATTTAGACTTGGTGTATAAATGGCTATTACGGTCTCGCTAAGTGATAGAGTAGTCAAACTACTTGACAGAGTAGCTGGAGAGTTAGAGGTTCTCTTGGGGAGGAGACTTAGCTATGAAGAAGTGATAGAGGTTCTCTTAACTAAGCTCGACGTTACACAAATGTTGCCTGACGATGTATGGTACTAGCCTACAATGCTTAAACTCAAATATTTTTGGTCAAAACCTGGGAATTAATCAACTGTGCTTGCTACCTACCTGAATTTCGTGAACCTAAAAGCTCTTTAAGTATACCTAGGGCACTACTCAAAAGAATTAAGCCTGAGGTTAGCGAGAGTAGGGAAGGTATATATCTCTCTATGTAGGCAAACCATATCGATAAAGCAAAGAAAGAGACTGAAGTAGCTAGGAGAACTGATGAAACGATTCGACCGATATTCACACTCCCACCCTACATTTTCCTTCTAGCTACTTACGAGTAGTCCTTATTAACGCCTTCATTAGCCTCATTAACTTCCTTCCTCATGCATTTTAGTGAGGGTGGTACTGTAGCTACACCTGGCTTTATAGTGGTAACCTCTATGACTGGGCGTGCCCAGTTACCTAGTGCGACCCAAGCTATAGACATGATGCCGCCTCCAACGTTGCTTATAGCCATAGATAACCAGATGCCGGCGGGTCCCAACCCGAGGCCTAATGCTAAGAGATAACCTAGACCTATCCTCATGCCCCAAAGTCTAGTGAAAGCTATTGCCGAAGGAACATATGTGTGGCCGGAACCTCTTCCAACAGCGAACCCTACAAAGAACACAGCAAAGAACGGGACGGTAAGACCAAAGTACTCTATGAACCTTGTAGCTTCAGCTAGAACCTCAGGACTAGAAGTAAAGACAGACGCTATAGGGTATCGAAGTAGGTAAACAAAGATGGCTCCTATGCTGGTAACCGCTCCAACAAATAGTGAAGTCAAGAGAGCGGACTTCTTAGCTTTACTAAAGAGCTGCGCACCTATTAACTGACCGACTACTATAGCTGTTGCCTGCGAAAACCCCCACATAGCTGAATCTGCTATATCTATTACAGTAAAGCCTATGGAATATGCTGTAGCAACTATCTTTCCGAAGGTATTAACGAGCCTGAGCTGAGCCATGAACGCGAGAGAGTTACTCATCTGGAGGGCTGCTATAGGGAGAGCTATCCTTATTGACCTAGCGATCCACTCTCTATCAGGCTTAACAAGGGACAGCTTTATCCCTTTAAAGCCTCCTACAAACATCTTTATGGCCACCATAGCTACTAGAGCTCTCGATACAACTGTTGCTATAGCCGCCCCCGCGACCCCCATAGTAGGAAAGCCGAGCCAGCCAAAGATCAGTAACGGGTCTAGTACGATGTTGAGAACTGCTCCAGCTACGTTAATGTAAGTCGGGGTTCTCGTATCACCAATTGCTTGTAGAACTGTAGTAAACGCCGAACCAAGGTACATAAACAGTATATCGAAAAGCATGATGTTAGAATACTTCAGCACATCGCCGTAAAGCTCGGGTGGAACTGTTGTAATATACAAGAATATGTATGGTCTGAGGATAGCGTATGCCACGCAGATGGCTAGCGCGAGAGATAAGTTAAACGCAAAGAGCTTTGACGCAGTCTTACTTGCCGCATCATACCTCTCGGCACCAACGTATTGAGAAATCATAGCTAAGTTCGCTGTTGAGAGAGCCATAGCTATAGCGTAAAAGAACATCAGAGTCGGCCATACCTGGCGTGGAACGGCTAGCGCCCCCTCGTAAAGCTTACTCAACCACAGCGCATCAACAAGGTTGTATGATATGTGGACTAGCTGTGCGACAACTAGTGGAGCTGCTAGCCATAGAACTACCTTAAGTGGGTCACCTCCGACAATTTTCTCCCTATATTTCTCGGCCACCTTCATGCTATTTGGCATTAGCTAAGAC
>Ga0105162_1000347_pt1 | contig 30549 bp, 30 predicted proteins | sample JNZ201metaG_FD_81532 | JGI IMG/M metagenome (GOLD analysis project Ga0105162, IMG submission 81532) | Hot spring microbial communities from Jinze hot spring, China to study Microbial Dark Matter (Phase II) - JNZ 20120812A | ecosystem: Environmental > Aquatic > Thermal springs > Hot (42-90C) >...
CCGGAGAACCTCCCGTCCGTAACTAAGGCCACCCTCCTGAGTCCCATTCCCGTTATCGTAGCGGTAGCTGCGAGCATCTCCCTCATCCCGGGCCCGCCCTTCGGCCCCTCATACCGGATTACTATGACGTCGCCCGGGTGAATTTCTCTCTTCAGCAGGGCTCTGTAAGCCTCCTCCTCGGAGTTGAACACTCTGGCTGGGCCTTTGAAATGCTGCACAGCCGAGGCTGTAGACTTTACCACAGCTCCTTCCGGGGCTAGGTTTCCCTTCAGTATTGCGATGCCGCCTGTTGGATGTATCGGGTTGGACAGAGGCCTCACAACTTCTCCGCCATCACCTATCTTCATCTCCCTAAGGTTTTCTGCCAAAGTTTTGCCTGTGACAGTTAGGCAGTCTCCATGGAGGAGGCCAGCATCCAGAAGCTTTTTCAAAACAACCGGCACACCGCCCACCCTGTCCAAGTCAACCATCACAAACCGGCCGCCGGGCCTCATGTCAGCTATGTGAGGCGTCCTTCTGCTGATTTTGTCGAAGACATCTATGTCGAGCTTTACACCGGCTTCATAAGCCATGGCTGGTAGATGAAGAACAGCATTCGTTGAGCCGCCCATGGCGCAGACGACTGTTATAGCGTTTTCAAACGCCTCGTATGTCATTATGTCGCGTGGTTTTATTCCGTTTTCCAAAAGTTTTAGAACCTGAGCACCCGACCTATACGCCGCATCATAGATTCTCTGGTCCACGGCCGGGATTGAGGCAGTGCCGGGGAGAGACATGCCGAGAGCCTCTATAGCCGAGGCCATGGTGTTGGCTGTGTAGAGCCCTGCGCAGGAGCCCTCCGTCGGGCAGGCGACTTTCTCCAGCTCAATCAGCTGCTGGAGCGTCATCTGGCCCGTGCTGTAGCTGCCGACCGCTTCGTAAACATCCTGAATAGTTACATCCCGACCCATGTATTTTCCGGGAAGAATTGTTCCACCATAGAGGAAGACTGAGGGTATGTTGAGACGCGCCATGGCCATCACCGTGCCGGGAAGGCTTTTATCGCATCCCGCAATTCCCACCAAACCATCAAACCGCTCCGCAAAACACTCAACCTCAATCGAGTCAGCGATTACCTCACGACTCACAAGCGAGCCCTTCATCCCCTCGGTGTTCATAGAGATTCCATCGCTAACCGCGATAGTGGTGAACTCTATACCCACACCGTTGTTTTCCCAAACACCTCTCCTCGCCTCTTTCGCAAGGTCTGTGAGATGTAGATTGCATGGCGTCACCTCGTTACCCGTGCTGACGACCCCGATGAAAGGTTTGCCAAAATCTTCATCTCTCAAACCAACAGCACGAAGCATAGCACGGTGAGGAGCCCGCTCAGGGCCCTCAGTCACCTCATGACTATACAGACGGCGAACCATGGCGCAGAACATGTCAATCCGCATTTAAATTTTGCGTAAAAAGGTATTGGGTCGTTGAAATCATTCTACATAGCGGTCGAGGGAATAGACGGTGCGGGAAAAACGACACAGGCGAAGCTCCTCGCACGGAAGTTGATGAAACATGGTTTAAGAGTGATGAATGTACACGAGCCCACCGATGGGAAAATCGGAGGGCTCATCAGGGAGGCTTTGGCGAAACGGGTTAACATTTCTGAAGAGGTTTTGGCTCTTCTATTCGCAGCCGACAGGCTAACACTGAGGGAAAAAATTATCTCAGCCAAGCAATCAGGTGTCTATATAGTCTCCGACCGCTCCGTCGTATCTTCTCTCGCCTATCAATCGGCTGCGTTGGGTCTGAGGAACTGGGTATACGAGATCAACCGCTTCGCCGTCAAACCCGACATCATCGTATACATAGACATCAGCCCCGAGACTGCGCTTAAGAGGCTTAGGAAAAAATCCCAGAGATACGAAAACATGGTTTTCCTGAGAAAGGTGAAAAACGCCTACAGCAGGGTTCTGCACGATTTTCGGAGGGTTCTAGTGGTCGACGGTGAGCAGCCAGTGGATGCTGTCGCAGAGGCCATGGTGGAAAAGCTTTCACGATTTATACCGTCTCTGAGTCGATAATTTTTTCCGCGGCCTTTCGAACTCTGTCAAGTTCTGCAGCTTCACGCTCAACGTAAACCCTCACCAGCTTCAAGGGCTTAGAGAGTTGCTGAATAATCCATGAATCTGTATCGGGGGGTGGATGGATTCTAACTTCTCCGGGCCCGTATTTGGTTAGCGGAGGAGCGTAGCTGTAGTCCACATAGATTTTCATAGGCTCGGTTCCAGCCTCCTCGGCAATCAGCCTCTCAAGCAGAGAAATATCTGAGTAATTTATCCGCGGACCATTCTCGCCGAGAAATTTCTGCTCAAAAACTCTCTTCGGCAAAATTCTTTTTTCAAGCATTTTGATGTATGGTCTGCTTTTCTCCCTGCTCCTTATCAGGCACCATGTTGTGTAGTCGTCGTGTTGGAGATATTCTTGAACTGTCATTGTGCTGTAGTCAAGCTCGTCTTCGAGCATTTTGGCCGCTCTGAGGAGAAGATGTTGAGCCGCTCTCGCCGCGTGGTGGAAGTAGATGTTGATGAAGGAGTGATAGCGGGCTATGGCGAGCTCCTCGACCACTCCGATTCCTCTGCTGTCTACGGCTGGCCCATCCTCTAGAAGACGGGTGAGTCTTATGATTCGTCGGACATCTACTACGCCATAGGTTGCGCCGGTGAAGTAGGCGTCTCTGAGCAGAAAATCCAAGCGGTCCACGTCAAGGGGGCCTGAGACGAGGCCGCTTAGCCGGGACCTGCCTCGCAGAACATCCACAACCTCTTTCACATCGAGTCCCATGGCCTCCAGCGCAGAGGCTATCTCATCATCTTCTTGCACTATTTTGATGCTCATGTCCTCGTGGCTCAGCCCCTTCTCCATGAGAAGCTGCTCGAAGAGGTGTGAAAACGGTGTATGGCCGATGTCGTGTAGAAGAGCCGATGCTCTGAGAAGGTTTCTCTCATGGGTGTCGAGGTTCAGGTGGTCGGCGAACTCTCCAGCAAGATGCATGCAGCCGAGGGAGTGGTCGAAGCGGCTGTGACGGGCCCCGGGATAAACAAGATAGACAAGAGGCAACTGGCTTATTCTTCGCAGCCTCTGGACCGCCGCGGAGTCGACGAGCTTTCTTTCTTCATCGGAGATGGTGATGTAGCCGTGGACAGGGTCTTTAACCAGCTTCAACAAATGGATGATGTCATGGGGAGATAAAAGCTACTCTTCTTCCTCGAGCTTCAGCCCGAGGTAGCTGTAGACAGCGGCTTTGAGAGCCTTTAGCGGAAGTAGGGCGCATTTCACCCTCACAGGCCCCACCTCAATCCCCAGCATCTCAAAGATATGTTGTTTGTCAAGGTTCCTGAGTTCATCGAGTTTCTTGCCCTGAATAGACTCTATCAGCATCGATGCCGAGGCTTGGCTAATCGCGCAGCCATGGCCCCGAAACGTCGCCTTCTCAACCACGCCGTCGCTGTTTATCTTGAGAAAAACCTCCACCACATCGCCGCATAGAGGGTTCGAGTCTTTCACCTTCACAGACGCGTCACTCAGCTCTCCATAGTTACGCGGGTTACGGTAATGGTCGAGAATTATCTCGAACTGAGCTTCACCCAAACCAGAAGACATCACTATCCACAATAATTTAATCTTTCAACAACTACCCGGCGTAAAATCGATACAGACAATACGCATATATGGGTGGATACACAGCTCCTTTTACGATGCTTCAGGAGCTTGTTTCCCTTGTTGACCGGCTTAAGAAACGTATTCAAGATTATCAGAAGGAGCTTCAGTCAAGCGAGGCTTTGACACGGTATGTGTTGATAGACCCCTTGCTGAGGGCCCTTGGATGGGACACTGAAAACCCCGAGCTTGTTAGGCCTGAGGTCTCGACACAGGCGGGGCGGCCTGACTACGCTCTACTCCACGGCGGTCAGAGGCTGGCTTTCGTAGGTGCGAAGGCTCTGGGTAAGCAGGAGGATTTGCTGCAACAAATTTCCTACTGTGTCTCCGAGGGGGTGAGATACTTCATAGCAACAGACGGCTCCCGATGGGAGGTCTATGACACAAGCATTCAGAAACCTCTACAGGACAAAAAGATAGTTGAATGGGATATTCAGTCGATGAATGCAGGCGAAGTCATAAGAAGAGCATTCACCATAATGCGATACGCGGGCATCACAGAGGCTGCACCCCCACAAATCGAACCCCCTAAGACCACACAGCCACCACATGGTACACCTCTCACACGAATATCACAAAAACCGGGAGACACACTGCGATACAAAAAAATCATTTTTCCCGATGGAAAATCCCATCCACTGAGGTCTTGGAAAGACATCTTAACCTCCACCGTTGAATGGCTTAATGCAACAAACAAACTAACCAATCTACCAATCAAAACCAGCAGGGGTGACAGTTACCTCGTCAACACGCACCCAGAGCATGAGGATGGTAAAAAATTTAGGTTTTCAAAAAAGGTAGGTTCCGTCTATGTCGAGACGCATTTTAGTGCTAGGGACATTTTACGTCACACACGTAGATTGCTTGAGATTTGCGGTGTAAAGCCTGATGTTGTGTTTTTGGCTTAGTTGCGCCGGGGAGCGGATTTGAACCGCTGACCGACGGGTTAACAGCCCGCCGCTCTACCAGGCTGAGCTACCCCGGCCACGGTTTTTCGTGATATGGTTGTTTTTTATATGTTTGCTGTTTGTATCAGCATAGGGCAAAGTATTCCTTACTTTCATTGTGTGAATAGGGTTGCTAATAGGGTGTTGGGGCAGGGCAGGTGTCGTGATAACACGCCGGTTGAGCCTTTGGGTATTATGTTCCTGGAACACGAACGACTTTGAGGGCATCTTCTGGAGCCGTGTCCTCAAGGTAGCTACGAAATTTTTTTATGCATCTCTTTGATAGCGATTATATTATGTTAAAGGTACTTGTGGCTGGTCTAGCGGTTCTCTTATTTATTTCCACATTTCCTGGTTCTGTCTGGGGTTCCGGCGGCAGCATAATCTCCTCAACCCAAGAATATGTTCTACAGTTTGTTGGAGGTTTGAGGATTGATGGAGTTCTCGCTTCAGCTGTAACTCTCTCCATTCCGGATGCACATGTAAAAAGGACAAAGTACCTAATATCCGTGAACTCTACTGATGTTGAAACAGGTCTTCAATACTATGCCCAAGTGATATTGATTAAGGGTAATCAGACGCTTCAGGGAAATGTGTCATTAACATTTGAACAAGTTGTCTCTAGAAGCGATGTAGTAGGCAGAATAAACCCGCGAATGGTCTTCATACCTACTTTTGACGGAGAAATCACGATAGTGGTGAGAGTATGGGAGAATCAGCAAAAGACGCCAAAGACACTCAAAATGGTTGTATCAACAAGCCAGCTCGCCGATGTAATGGATGCTCCCAAGTCTGTTCATGATCTAGCCTCCGATGAGTATACACCAGTTCCTTTCATGTTTTATGCACTTGCAAAAGAGTTAGGAAACACTAGTGTGGCCTTGTACGAATTCGTTAGAAACAATGTTTTATTTGATGCTTATTGGGGAGTCATGAGAGGGCCGATCAGAACGTATTATGATTTGTATGGAAACTCCTTTGACCAGTCGAGCTTATTGGTGGCTTTGCTGAGAGCCACAGGTACTCCGGCGCGTTATGTCTACGGGTTAGTGGGTGTCAAATCAAAAGTCGTCATGGACACTTTGGGTGTTTGGAACAAAGAGTCACTGTTAAAGATCCTGACCTATTCCTATCTCCTTGACCAGTATGACCCGTCTAACGATGTTATCTGGCTTAGACACTCGTGGGTAAGGGCTTTTGTAAACAATTCTTGGGTCGATATGGACCCCTCGTTCAAGAAAACGATCCGGAAAACTAGTTCACCAATCGAGGGGGTAACCTTGCCACCTGTTATTTCTGTACAAGATGAATTTGAGGAGTCCTTCAAAGAATACATGGAACCTCTAAATAAGTTCGACCCTACTGATGTCCAGCCGGGGGTCTATATAATACCTTCCAGTGGGCTGCAAGAACCCGTAGGGGAAAGAGTTGTTTTGTACATAGGCCCCACGCCGCCTATCGAGTATGTGTCTAGGCTGAAGTTCGAGTATCCGGCTTGGACCGATTCAAGGGGATACGATTTCGTAAACGGTAATCATAGTTTTACGCTTGCCATGCCTATAGCAGCGGGGTATAGAATAACAGCTAGATTCATACCAGCTGATAGATATGCTGCATCATACATCGCCTCACAGCCAAATGGTCTTCTGACGCCTGGGATAGACATAAAGAGGGCAAGGGTTAGAATTCAGTTTCTACTGAACGGTGTCGTTCTCTCGCTTGGAGACCCTGCTTATCCGGGATATTATTCTCCCCTATACATTACTCATCAGGTTCAGCGGCCTAATAACTCCACTTATAGATGGACCGGACGCAATTTTTGGATAAATGGTTACATGTCTTATGTTCCCAGTTTTGTGAAGACGAGATTCAATGGGGAGATGGGGATATACGCGTCATCTATTTTTGCACTAACTCTAGCCTCTCCAGAGCTTCTCAAAGGTATGGATATCGACGAAGTAGTAGGCAGATTCGCATATGTCCAAGGCCGGCTATACAGGATTGGGTCGTGGCATTTGCTGGAGGAATTAGCCAACCATTCATATGTCTTTGCCATGTACCCGTTTACCATTACTCAGTCAAGCGCCTACATAATTGGCTATGATGGTAGAAAAGTATACCTCTCTAACGGCGGAATCCACGCTCAAGACATGATAGCAGCTTTTATGATTGTTGACCCGTTTATGGGTGAGGTAAAGCTGACGCGGGAAATAATGTTCAAGAGATTTGTGTATGATTCGTTGATGGAGGGAGTTGCTGTGTATAGGTCGCAGCAATCATCACCCTTCTCCACAAGTCACTCATTCTATTACGCCTTGACCAAAGGAGGCAGAGTGCTCTTCGCTACTAAAGACAACGTTACAGCGCTACAGGGGGTTGTGCCACAAAACGTTTACAATCGCCTCGTAGAATTAGCGGCGTATGGCTCAGAGTTTTACGCTTATATACCCAGTTCGCCGGCCTCATTTGATGTTTTACGTGTGTTTGCCACTAACAGCTCTTCAGTAGAGCCCATCCAACCAGTTGTCGCATCCGACCAATATGCTTACCTATATATGATACCTAATGAAAGCCCATGGGAATGGGACTGGGGCACCATCATACAGGGCTCAAGCGACGTTGTCGCAGGAGGTGGTACAGGCACGATATCGGAGACAAACAGAGCAGTCGCCGAAGCCTCCGCGGACTCATTATCGGAAAACACCGTTTATTCTACAAATGTTGATGAAACATCTGGAGACCCTTCGCAAAAATTGCTAAACAACTATAATTCCGAAGCCTCTAATGAAGTAAGCGCCTTGCTCGGCCAGGCAATAGAAGCCTACAAAAAAGGAGACGCTGATAAATTCGCCGAATCATTTGCCGAAGCTAACAAAAAGCTTGAACAATCTTTGAAAGACCTGCAGAAGGATCTCCTAGAATACCAAACCATTTTCGCACTCGTGGAAGGAAAGCTGCCTGTATACTATAACCCTGACGGTGGGTTAATGACATACAGCCAAGTTGTGAATCTACTCGCAGGGATGGATTTGCCTAAGGACGTAAAGGAGAAGATTCTCGATAACCAGCAAAAATACCTTCAAGCATATTCACTGGGCTATGTTGAGTTTAACAAAGAAATAGATGGGGAGGAATATTTAATGCGCGTCTACTACCAAACAAGCTCGACTTACTCAGGGCAAGGTCTTCCACCGCTAACTCCGAGCAAGGTGGAAGTGACGACCGTTTCAGGAGCCCCTATCGGCAAATACAAGATTGATAACTATGACTCTGAGCTGACCAAAATACCAACAACCAAGATTGAATTTAACGTCAACCCAGGCACAGATATAGATAATGCAGTTGAGCAGGCGGTTAAATTAGCTCAGGATTACAATGGCAAAGTAGTCAGCGACCTAGTCAATAATTACGCCCAAAAAATCGGAGCGCCTTCAGAGGTCATTTCGACAGCTGCAGGGCAGTGGATTGCTTCCGGAGTAATATTCGTCGACCCACCATTTTTGGAGCTAGCTTTGGAAGATTCCCTTGGTAACATAGCCGGGTATCATCCCGACCATGGCACCTCATACTCTGAAAATGCTCTAAGATATAGTGGCTACGGCTCGTTTCCGAAAGTCCTCGAAACATTCGCGATGACACCGGGAGTATACTTCCTCAATGTATACGGAACAGACGAGAAAGGCGTAGATGCATACCTACACATAACCTATAACTGGGGCAATACAAAAAGCATCCGAACAATCCCGGTTCATCTAAATATCGGCTACGGCGAGCTTGTGAAAATCCCTGTCATCATAGACAACCGATATCAACTGAGCATAGGACAGCCTCTACCGGGTCTCCGGCTAAACTTCACAGTCGACAAGACAGCCGTAGATAAACCAACCAAGATAAAGGGGAAGGTCTTTGACCAGTTTGGCTCAAATGGGGTACCCGGAGCAAGCATCTCAATTTCCATCATAGAACCAGATGGACAGATAAGGCGGATAGCTAACATTACAACAGAACAGGATGGGACATTTTCCTACACCCTCACACCATCCAAAGCAGGTATAAACTACGTCCACATCATAGCTGGAAAAGAAGGGTTTGCACCAGCCTATAGGATGATGCCACTAGCCGTTCACGCCAACCTAATAGTTACAGGCAAAAAGGAACTAGTTGACGCCGTCAAGGGGATGACCCTTAAGATATCTCTTCCAGACAGCAAAAAACAAATATCGCTTAAAATCGAAAACACAACAACCACCCTTAGGCTACCTGCAGGAACATACATACTCACAATACAGTCGCCGCTCGAGAATAAGGGATGGAAACTTGAAACGAACCAGCCTATAGTCACAGTTAAACTCAAGGACAAAGCCACTCTAAATCTTGAAGAACTTTACACAGTATATGTGCAGGTAAAAGCGGAAACAAACATAGGCCAAGTAGATGGCTCAGGCTTCTACAAACTGGGGGCTAAAGTGACTCTGAAAGCAACCGCTCCGCAGGGATATGTGTTCAAAGGCTGGACAGGCGACATAACCTCTGACCAGAACCCGCTAACATTCACGGCGGAAAAACCAGTAACTCTCAGGGCGCTTTGGGAGCCTGTCCAAACAAAGACAACAACAATAACGCCAACAACCACCGCCACCACACAAGCCACCACAGTCATGACCACAACACCTCCAACAACAAAAACCACCACACAGTATATAGAGACCCAATCCTCTACATCAACTCAACCCGCTCTGATAGCTACTGTAATCATCCTCGCAGCTGCAGCAGTCACCCTTGTATTGATACGAAGATTTAGACGTCCTCCCCCACCGCCGCCTCCACCACCATAACAACTAACACACGAAACAACATCCACTCTGCCTGCCGTTTAAATGTTTGCTGTTTGTATTAGCGCGGTGGCTGCTGCGGCGCATAGTATTCCTGTTGTTCTTTGTTTGCCGAGTTTTTCGCCGAGGACTGTTTTTGCGAGGAGAACTGTTGAGACGGGGTAGAGGGAGGAGAGGACTCCTGCCTCGTCGAGTCTTCCCTGTTGACGGGCAAGCAGGTAGAAGAAACTTCCTCCTGTGTCGAAGACGCCTGCGGCCACTGTTGCGAGACGGCTGTTGGATAGAGAGGCTCCGCCCTTTGCCAGAGACGCGGCAAGCACCATGGAGACGGTGATGAACCTCGAGAGGGCTAGTGGATAGTAGTAGTGGCCCGGTGTGACTTGTCCGATAGTTACGAGAAAGAGGCCGAAGCCGAGGCCCGCGGCCGCCGCTGGAGCGAGCTGCCGCTTCACGTCAAGCCTGTCAAACTTGTTGCCAGTGACGAGAAATATGCTGACGAAAGCCAGCAGAAACCCGATAGCCTGAAGAGATGTAGGCGCTCCTTCTAGAAAAGAGCCCGTCAAAGCTGGCACGGCAGCCGTCAAAACGCCTGTGACGGGGGCGGCGAGGCCCATCGACCCGCGTGAAAGAGCGGCATAGTATAGAGTGATTCCGAGGCCGCTGAAAAAGCCTGCCGAGGCTGACCAGTAAATGTCGCTGGTTGTGGGCGGCTTCTCACCTGAAGCGATGCCGAAAATAAGCAGAAGAGCGAGGCCGATGGCCTGTGAAACAGCCACCACCATGAGCACGCTTGCTTTTTTCGACGCGTATCCTCCGTAAAAGTCTCCAGCACCCCAGCTAACCGCCGACGCCACACCATAGACAGCGGATAGCTGCTCCCACAACCTTGCCAAACATCTATGTTCAACAATTTATTGATGTATGCGGAGAATGGGCTATGTATGCGGTGGTGGCCGAGGGGCTTTGGCGGTTTTTCGGCGACAACCCCGTACTACGGGGCGTTAGCTTGGCAGTGGAAGAGGGCGGTGTCTACGGGTTGATAGGGCCCAACGGCGCGGGAAAGACAACCATGTTTAGGATACTGGCGACGCTGCTCCGCCCCAGCCGCGGAACAGCGAAAGTGTTTGGAAAAGACGTTGTAAGAGAGGCCTCCGATGTCAGGCGAATGATTGCATATCTTCCCGAGGAGGCAGGTGTTTACAAAAACCTCACCGGCAGAGGTTTTCTCAAAATGGTTAGCAGGGTTTATGGGCTCGGCTCCTCGGCTCTTGAACAAGGTGTCACTATATCTGGGCTGGGAGAGGATGTTGACCGGAGGATGGGCGAATATAGCAAAGGCATGAGGCGGAGAATTTTGCTCGCAGGCTGCTTGATGGTTAAGCCGCGTCTCGCCATCCTCGACGAACCAACCGCCGGCCTCGATGTTGAACATAGCGTCTACGTGAGAAAAATCATCCGCCAGTATGCAGAGCAGGGAACAACCTTCATAGTCTCGAGCCACAACATGCTCGAGGTAGACTATCTCTGCGACCGCATAGCGCTCATACACAGAGGCAGCATCATAGCCGAGGGAAAACCACGCGAACTGACGGCGTCCCATAATGTTCAGAACCTTGAGGAGCTTTTCGTCAAAAAAATGGGTGAAGCACCGTGAGCCTGATGCCGCTTGTGTCCAAGGAGCTTAGAGAGCTGTTGAGTGAGAAAACCATCCTTATCGGCGTGGTTTTGATGCCGCTTGTCATCTTCCCCCTCATTGGATTTTCCATGGCGCCGGTAAATATGAGGGAGGGAGATGCTGGGCCAGGGGCCGCTGTTCTCGTAGTCGACCAGGACGGTGGCAAATATGCTGCCTTATTTGTAGAAGCTCTGAGAAAAACAGGCTTCAATCCTCAGCCCATACAGCTGCAGAACGATAACCTTCTTCAACTTATCGAAAACAGCGGAGCATCAGCCGCGGTCATCATTCCACAGGGCTTCTCTACACAGCTGGAGCAGAAAAACAAACCCACAGTGAAGCTGTTTCTGAAACTAGCCTCTTCGTCTATTGTCGAGTTTGAGAGAATCGGCAGCATGCGTGACCGTTTCTACGCCGCTGTCTCGTTGATGGGTGAAGCCTTGGCCTCAGAAGAAGGTGTAGCTGTTTCCTTCTACAAGGCTCCCATAGATTTATCCGGTGAAGTGGTCTACAGAGATCAAATAATATCTGAAACAGATGCTGGACAACTTTTTCAACAATTTTTCGCATCTACGCTACTGATACCAATAGCGCTCACGTTAGTTGTAACAACTTCGGGAACCATCGCAGCCACGAGCATCGGTCTCGAGAAGGAGGCCAAGACGCTTGAAATGCTTCTCACCTACCCGATAGGTAGGTCGACCATACTGGCCTCGAAGCTTTTAGGCTCCACCGTTGTGGCTCTACTTGGCACAGCGTCCCTGATGACTGGGTTAGTCTTCTATTTTTCCCGTTTAACTGCTTTTGCTGGCATGAGCATCACCCTTAGCCTCTCGCCGCTCAACCTAGTTCTGCTGATGGTTGTGCTGTTTTTCGCCCTGGTAACAACACTTGGGCTTGGTGTTTTGGCTGGTGTATTGGCAGGCGACGTGAGAGGCAGTCAGCAGCTGGCAGGCCTCATACAATTGCCGCTCATCCTGCTACCTCTTCTCCTCTTTCTCTCGGGCGGTATACAATCGCTGCAGCAGCCGCTGGCCACAATCATCCTAATCATCCCCTTCACACATCTCATGCTGGCGATTCAGGCTATTCTCGAGTCCAGCTACCTAAACATCCTGCTACACGTCGGTGTGATGGTTGCATGGACCGTTGCCATCATAGGGTTGGCCGCGTTTCTGTTCAGAGGTGAGAGGCTGCTTACGATGCGGGTCAAGCTTGTCAGAAGAAAACCTGTGGTTTAGGCAACGGCCTCGGCTGCTTTGAGAGTCTTTCTCCTCTCCATCGCAGCTTTAACAAATCCTAGATACGCCGGGTCCGGCTTATTTGGCCGAGATAGATATTCGGGGTGAAACTGTGTTGCGAGGAAGAACCTGTTGACAGGATACTCGATGACCTCAATACGGTCTCCTTCAGGTGAAAAACCTGAGAAAACCAGCCCATTCTTCTGCAGGGTTTCCCAGTATAAGTGATTAACCTCATACCTGTGCCGATGTCTCTGACGTATCTCATCAGCTCCATAAAGTCTATGCGCCAAAGTGCCTTTGACAAGTCGCACAGATAAAGCGCCGAGCCTCATGGTTCCGCCGAAGCCACTTATCCTCCTTTGCTCAGGCATAAGGTCGATGACGGGATGCGGTGTCTCCGGGTTCAGCTCTGTTGAATTCGCTCCAGCGAGGCCGCAGACGTTTCGTGCAAACTCTACGATAGACAGCTGTAGCCCGAAGCATATTCCGAGGAACGGGATATCGTTTATTCTGCAGAACCTGATGCATTCAACCATGCCCTCGGTACCTCTTCTGCCGAAGCCTCCGGGCACCAGAACGCCGTCATAGCCGCGAAGCGTCTCCAAACTTCTTGAACCGTTTTCAAACTCCTCAGTGTTGACCCAGTCAATCTCTACACGGGCGCCGATGTTCACACCTGCGTGCTGCAGAGCCTCCTTCACACTCACATATGAATCAGCCAGCTTTGTGTATTTGCCGCAAACAGCTATCTTGACGGGGAAAACTGCGTGGTCATACAGTTCCAGCACATGATTCCACTCCCTCCAGTCAGGATTCGTCTCTCCGAGACCAAGTCGTGTAACCAAATACTCACCCATCCCCTGCTTCTCCAAAACCACGGGAACCTTGTATACACAGTCAACGTCATGAGAGGAGAAAACCGCTTTCTCTGAAATGGTGCCGAACAAGGCAATCTTGCGTCGTGCTTCTTGGTCTATGGGCTTGTCGCTTCTCGCCACTATTATGTCGGGCTGTATGCCGAGCGCTCTCAATGTGTTGACACTGTGCTGAAGGGCCTTGGTTTTGAACTCGCCCGTCGCCTTGAGTGTGAGCACGAGCGCGACGTGGACAAACAAGGTGTTTTCCACACCCTCCTCGAGACGCATCTGCCTAATCGCCTCGAGAAACGGCTGCCCCTCGATGTCACCGACTGTTCCACCGACCTCAACAATCAAAACATCCACCCCATCTGAAGCCTCTCTGATTCTTCTCTTAATCTCGTCAGTGACATGTGGCACTATCTGGACACATTGGCCAAGGTAGTCGCCGCGCCTCTCTCTCGCGATGACCTCTGCATAGATTTGTCCAGTTGTTATGTTGTTTTTCCTCGACGTTGTTATGTCGAGAAAGCGCTCATACCAGCCGAGGTCCAGGTCTGTTTCTGCACCGTCGTCTGTTACAAAGACTTCGCCGTGTGAGAAGGGGTTGAGTGTTCCGGCGTCGACGTTAACGTAGGGGTCTATCTTTAGAAACCCCGTTTTCACTCCACGGACGGATAAAATTTTTCCAATAGATGCGGCCACGGTTCCTTTGCCGACGCTGCTGACGACGCCGCCTGTTACGAAGATGTATTTCGGCATAAGGATATGGTTCATGGGGATGATAAATTCCTTTCCAGTTGGTTAGGATGATTTGTCGCCGAGTTTGGCGAGCTTGATGCTGGGTGTGAATAGATAGAGGATGAGGGCCACGGCGGATGCTGCTACGGTTATGGCGAGAGACTGTGAGAAGCCTGCGGTGAACGCTCTTTTTTCCGCCTCGGAGAGGACGACTCCGACGCTTTCCTGCAGCCCCAAGTCTTTAACCAGAGCCCCTATCGGTAGCCAGAGCACGGCAGCCGAGACAGCTCCACCCATCAGCCTAAGGAAGCTAAGTAAAGAGGTTGCGACACCGAGCACTCCACGTTGAACAACCGTCTGCGTGGCTATTAAGAAAGTGGAGACGGTGAAACCCATTCCCAAACCCGTCAAACCAAGCCCTGTCAACAAGATAGGCATGTTCTGCGAAGCCAGCGAAAGAGACACTGTGCCAGACACGAGGAAAACACCGCTCAGCATGGCGGGGATTTTGAGGGAAGCTCTTATCGCGAGCATAGCAGCAGCGTTAGCACTTGCAACCCATCCAAGAACAAGGGGGAGCAGCAGCACTCCGGAAAAGGTGGCGGAATAGCCAAGCACCGTCTGGAGATAAAGGGGCATGTAGGCTATTATCCCGAAGAAAACAAACCCTGCCAATAGGTTGCCGAGAAAACCTGTTCGGAGAATTTTTTCCCGGAAGAGATGGAACGGAATGAGAGGGCTGGGTGACCTGCGTTCGTTGTAGAAGAAAAGCGTGAACGCAGCTCCCGAGGTCAAGAGTATGAGAGGAGCTGTGCCGCCGATGTTTTGAAACTCTGATAGGTAAAGCAGCAAAGCGGATGCGGCCACTAGGAAGAGTATGGAGCCGCTGACATCAATTTTTGTCTCTGTCCGGGTGTTTGTCTTGAGGCTGCGCCCGACCGTGGCTACACAGAACAAACCCACTGGGAGATTTATCAAAAATATCCACCGCCATCCAACCGTGTCGACTATGAAGCCTCCAAGCGGTGGCCCCACGATGCTTGCCATGGCCCAGACGGAGGAGGTGTAGCCCGTGGCCTTAGCCCGTTCCTTAAGGGTGAATATTTCCCCAACTATTGTGAAGGTGAGGACGAGCAGAGCGCCTCCGCCGAGACCCTGTATACCGCGGAAGACAACCAGCTGAACCATGTCCTGCGCCAAGCCACACAGCAGACTTCCTGCGAGAAAAATCAAGACACCCGCCACGTAGATGAAGCGGCGTCCATAGATATCGCTGAGCTTACCCCAAAGCGGCCCCGTAACAGTTGAAGTGAGTATGTAGGCCGTGAAAGCCCAGCTATAGATGTTCAAGCCTTTGAGAGAGGATACTATCGATGGCAGTGCGACTCCGACGACGGTGGAGTCTATAGCGGCTAGAAATATCCCCATCAGAAGCCCGATGAGAAGCAGTCTCTGTCCAGTCATCAGCCGAGAGCCGGCGACGAATAATATAACTGTGATAGTGATTTCCAAAAATTGTTAATAATTGGTGTATGGTGAGAAGGCTTGAGCGAGATGCCTTCCAAGAAGGTGAAGAAGAAACGTAATCTATCAACCTATTTAGCGGTCCTACCGGCGGCTCTGCTGGTTGTTTTCATCGTGTATCTAGTTGCTACACCACCCTCTCAGAGTATCTCCACAATTGCAACCACGGGGCAAACAAACACGGTTAAAACAGGCGACATAGCAGCCCCCTTCAGCCTAGACCTCATCGACGAAACAGGGTTGAAAAATGAGAAGGTCACTTTCAGGCCCGACTCCGGGCAAATCTATTTCATCGACTTCATCCATGAATGGTGTGTCCACTGTCGAAACATGGCGCCCATCGTCGAGAGGCTTCACCAAACCTACGCTGAAAAAGGCGTCGTGTTCATAACTGTGGCGGGAGGATACAACACCGACGCACAGAAAACCGCACAGTTCATCAAAAACTATCGCGTGACATGGCCCGTGGGCTTCGACCCGCAGCTAGAAATATTCCGCCAATACGGTGTCCGTGGAACACCCACATACGTCATAGTTAACAGGAATGGCATAATAACCGCGAAACTCGAGGGCGAACAGCCTTACGAAGCCCTGGCAAGGGAGCTGGACAGGCTACTCGGATGATTCCATATCTCATATTCGCGGTATCGATTTCAGGGCTTTTCCTAAGCATATACCTAACTCTTCTGCCTCCGCCCCCGTTCTGTGAAATATCCAGCTTCCTTTCATGTGATACAGTGCTCTCTAGCGCGTATGCAAAATTTCTCGGAGTTCCGACCGCGTTCTACGGCGTTGTGTGGTTCGCAATAGCGGCGTCTTTATCTATGCTCGCAAGCAACGGTAAACGGTTTGCGAAGCTTGCGCTGGGGTGGGCGGTTATCGGCGTAGCTGCTGTTGGCGTGCTCACATATGTTGAGCTTGTGCTTATCGGAGCGGTCTGCATCCTATGCACTGCCGCTCATGTCTTAGCGATTGCTGTGGCGGCGTTGTCCTTCTATCAGTTTAAAAGTTAGCCGGTTTCGGACGCGGCTAAAATCAAGGCGGCGGCCACCGACCCAACGACAAAGAAAGATAGCACAAGATGGATTATTGCCGCTAACGAGACTTCGGCGAGGATAAAAAGCCCAGCCAAACCCTGGAAAATTATCAAAAGAAATACGAAAGCGAGGTCCGAGCCGATGCGTTCACCCTGCTTTCTCGCAGACCTGAGAAGTCCAAGCAGTATGAGTGCCGTCAATGCGCCCACCCCAATATGAATAGGACGAACCATGTCAGGCTCAACAACCTCAAACCGCATCGCCAAGCCCTGAGCAAGCTGCCAAAGAGAAAGAACCAAAACTAGAAGCAGAGGGGCGGGTCTCATGCTTTTGCCATTTTCACCTTATTAAAAAACGTGACTTTACGATGTAATCGGCAAAACGACGAAAAAATACAATTTCACAGGCCATTCGACAAAATATACCATTAAATATTGGCTCTTTGTTTACATGAGACTTGTTGAGAGGTGAGCAAGATAATGGACTTGAACAAAACATTGGAACACATACAGGAGAGCGGCGTCCGGTTCATAGACCTGCAGTTGACTGACCTACCAGGAAAGCTTCACCACGTCACAATCACATCTCAGTACCTTTCTGAGGACACATTGCGAGAAGGTGTTGCGAAGCTCGACGGCTCCTCGCTGCGAGGGTTCGCAGACATACATGAATCCGACATGGTTCTAAAACCCGACCCAAGCACCTTCGCAATCCTTCCATGGAGCAACGGACCCAACAAAACAGCTCGGATGATCTGCGACGTGTACCGAGGCTTTGGAAGTGGAAGGTTCAGCAGAGACCCCCGATACGTGGCTCAGAAAGCAGAGGAATACATTAGGGCGCAGGGCTATGACACATCCTATTGGGGCCCGGAGATAGAGTTCTTCGTCTTCGACAAGGTTCACTGGGATGTGAAATCACCCTTTGAAGGCGTCAGCTACAAGATAGAGTCAAGAGAAGCCGCTTGGAACTCAGGAGGAACACAGCACCCAATCAGGTTCAAGGAAGGATACTATCCAGTGCCTCCGCAGGACAGCTTGATGGAGTATAGGAACGAGGTCTGCAGAGTCTTGACTGACTACTTCAACATCGAAGTTGACGCGCATCACCATGAGGTTGCTACGGCGGGCCAGTGCGAGATAGACATGAGGTTCGACACCTTAACCAAGATGGCTGACAAGGCCCAGACATACAAGTATGTGGCACGTGTTGTCGCAAACAACCTCGGCATGGTGGCCACCTTCATGCCTAAGCCCATTTTCGGAGACAACGCCTCGGGCATGCATGTCCACGTAAGCCTCTGGAAAAACGGCGTAAACCTCTTCTACGATGAAAACGACGAGTATGCGGAGCTTAGCCAGCTGGGGAGATACTTTGTCGGAGGACTTCTCGAGCACAGCCGAGCGTTGACAGCCATAACCAACCCGACAACAAACTCCTACAGGAGGCTTGTCCCCGGATACGAGGCCCCGGTCTTCATAGCGTGGAGTAGGTCAAACAGGTCCGCAAACATACGCATACCCGTTTACTACAGAGGCCGTGCCTCGATGAAGTCAAAAAGGATAGAGTTTAGGACTCCCGACCCATCAGCAAACCCCTACCTCTGCTTCGCCGCGATGGCCGCCGCAGGCATCGATGGAATAAAGAAGAAGATTGACCCCGGCGACCCTGTTAACGAGGATATTTACAAGCTCAGCCCCGAGAGGAGAAAGCAGCTTGGGATACGGGAGCTTCCCGGCTCGCTTCGAGAAGCTGTTGAAGAGTTGTTAAGCGACCATGAGTTTCTTAAGCCTGTGTTCACCGAGGATTTGATAGATGTTTACACAGAGCTGCAGCTCAAGACATTCATAGACGTAGCCACAAAGCCTCATCCCTACGAGTTCTACCTCTACTTCGACGTGTGAGGGAACATGGTCAAGGCATATGTTTTGGTTTCAGCAAAGCCCGGAACATCAGAGGACATAGTGAGGTTTCTGAAGGAGGCCTCCGCGATAAAAGGCGTTGTGGCAGCTGACTCGGTCTTCGGAAGATATGACGCCATCATCACCCTCGAAGTCGAGGATTTGAAAACACTGTCTCAGGTGCTCTACAAGGTCATCGAAAAAATCCCCAACGTGGTTCGAACAGAGACCTGTTTAGTGATGTTCAGCGGGAACGGCTGATGAAGGTATTCGCCTACGTTTTGATACGAACACAACCGGGCACAAGCCATCAAATAGTCGCACTCAGGTCTATGCCGGGAGTTGTATCAGCCCACAGCGTTTTCGGCAGGTTTGACGCTGTGCTATTCGTCTCCGCAGACAACGTTGAACAGCTCTCTCAAAGGGTGTATGAAATCTTGGCTAAGCAGCCCAACGTCGTAAAGGTAGAGACCCTGGTATGCATGCCTTCTCCGACGGAGGAGCCGGTGACCCATAAAAAGGAGGAGATTAAGCTTGTCACTTCTTTTCACTGCCCCAGCTGCAGAGCCCTCAACGAAGTAGACGCGCTTGTTTGCTCCTACTGCGGATACAGGTTTAGGTAATTTTTTTCAGATTTTTATAGCGGCTGAGCGCTAAGAGACTGGGCGAGCCGATGGCTCTTGCTTTTATGCTTCTAAACGTTAGGCCCGGGAGGGAGGAGGAGGTGCTCAGCCAGCTCCGCGCGATTAAGGAGGTTAGGGACGCCCAGAGAGTATACGGCGTTTATGACATGGTTGTGAAAATTGAAGCAGACTCGTTGGATGCGTTGAAACAGGTTGTCAACAACCGTGTCAAGAAGATTGAAAACATCACTTCAGTTATTTCCTTGATAGTGATGCATTGATGGCTGGGAACCGGAGGTTCACCATCCCCTCTATCGAGAAGATGCATATTGAGTTTAAGGAGAAGCTTATCCCCGAGATTCATCTGAGGACGGAGAAGAGGCAGAAGCTTGCGAGCCAGATGAAGTATCGGCTTGAGAACGGCGGCGGAACAGCTGTATACATTCTAGGGGTCAGAGATGATGGGACAGCGTCTGGAATATCGGAGATTGAGCTTGAAGAAAGCCTCAGCGTCTTGAAGCAGGTTGCCTCTGAGTGTGGGGCTGCGATAGACAGGGTTGAGAAGTTTGACTCAAACGGAGGCTTGATTGCACGAGTCATCATCACTACACAGACAAGGCCGAGCGTTGACCATCTAGTAGTCTCAGTCGCCGGTCATGTTAACCACGGGAAATCCACCTTCCTCGCATGCCTGATCACAGGCGAGAGGGATGACGGTCAGAAATGGCTTTACCTCGACACTTTGCCTCACGAGGTTGAGAGAAATCTTTCAGCCGACCTTCATTTCATCGTTCTAGGCTTCCGCGGCTCAGAGCCCAATTTGATGAAGAACCCGCTTGACAGAGCTGAGAGAATACGTGTCACCCGCGAGTCGGAGCGTCTCGTGAGTTTTGTTGACACGGTGGGTCATGAACCTTGGCTGAGGACAACCATCCGAGGCATACTGGGCCAAGAAATCGACTACGGATTCTTAGTGGTGGCCGCCGATGACGGTCCCACTCACATCACCCGCGAACATCTAGGCATCATGCTTGCGATGGATATTCCGGTCATCATACTGATAACAAAGATCGATAAAGTTCCCGCTAGCAGGGTGGAGGCCGCCGAGTCAGAGATTGCTACACTGCTCAAACGCGTGGGGCGGATACCTTTCATAGTCAATTCGGTTAACGATGTGGAGCTGCTCGTCGACAAGGTCTCGGTGGTTGTCCCTGTGTTAAAAATCTCCTCTGTGACACGGCAGGGATACGACCTTGTTTATCATCTGCTTAGGAGGCTGCCGCCGAGGACTAAGAATAGAGAGCTTCCGTTCCTGCTCTATATTGACAGGGTGTATAATGTCGAGGGTGTGGGGAATGTTGTCTCCGGCTCTGTTAGGCAGGGGAGTTTGACACCGGGGGCCGAGCTTCTCATTGGGCCCACTAGGAAAGGTGTGTATGTTCCTGTGCGTGCTCGGAGTATTGAGATGCATTATACACGGTTGGCGGAGGCTGAGCCGGGGTATATCGTGGGTGTCGCGGTCAAGGGTGTGAGAGAAGAGCTTCTCGAGAGAGGGATGATTATCTGTGAGCCAAGTCTCAACCCCGTGAGTGTCTGGTCTTTCGAGGCAGAGGTCACAGTTCTCTCACATCCGACTAGAATTAGCACAGGCTATGAGCCGATTGTCCACATCCACACAATCGCCTCGACGACGCGTGTTAAGCTACTTGACAAGCCCTACCTTAAGGCAGGAGAATCGGGCAGGGTGGAGATGAGGTTCAAGTATAGACCCTTCTACATACAGCCCGGTGACAAGTTTGTTTTCAGAGAGGGGAAGACAAAAGGCATAGGTGTTGTGACAAAGATTCTGGAAACGAGCTAAGCCGCTCCGAGCTTTGCTTTCAAGAAATCTGGAATGACGCCTTTTTTGGCTAGCTCGAGAGCTTGATTATGTGTGAACCGCCACCATACATCGCCTCTGCTGTCTCTCTGAAAGTCCCACGGCGAAACAAGGACGAGGTCCCCCTCCTTTATCCAGATACGGCGTTTTAGCTGTCCACGTATTCGGCAAACCCTCTGCTTACCGTCAGAACAATCCACCAAAAGCCTATCATAGCCATACATCTTGCTAACCACGCCGTAGACATCGCCGGGGCCAGGCTCCACCAACTGGTCCAGTTCATCGGGTTCGGAGACAATTTTCCGCTTGCCCATGGTCCCGCCACCGGATATAATGGTTCCACGCGGTATTTAGGCTAATGTCTGGCCAATATTTCGGCGAACCTTTTGTGGTCTATGTTTCCGCCCGTGAGCATGAGGACAACCGTTTTCCCTGATATTTTTTCAGAAAATTTGTAGGCGGCCGCGGTGGAGGCGGCGCCCGCCAGCTCGGCGACCTGTCTCACTGTGTTGTAGAGCTTCACGACAGCCTTCTCCATCTCCTCATCAGACACCAAAACCACGTCGTCGAGCCTGTTTTTGAGTATCTGGAGAGGTGTGTCATAGGCTTTAGCTACGGCGAGGCCCTCGGCCATTGTTTTGACGCCGTCTGTGGATTGGAGACCGCCTTTTTTGAAGGACAGGTAGAAGGCTGGCGCGCCTTCCGCTTGAACGGCGTAAACCCTTACCGAGGGGTTGATGGATTTGTAGACTGTGACCGCGCCTATCGCGCCCGACCCTCCTCCCAGCGGGTTGAACACCGTCTCCACGGTCGGAAGCTCCTCAACGACCTCGAGATGCATAGTCGCAACACCTGGATAAAGCTTCACCTCATTTATGGGGTCAACAAAAACAAGCCCATGTTCCTCAGCGTAATGCTGTGCATATGCCGCGGCCTCGTCATAGTATGCTCCATAGGTGATGACCTTCGCTCCAAGCTCCGTAACCGCATCTTTTTTCAGGGGATTGACCCAGCTGGGCATCACAATAGTGGTCTCAACTCCATAGAGCGAGCCGGAGTAGGCGATTGACTGTGCATGGTTACCCATGGACGCTGTGACGACGCCCTTCACCTTGTCATGCATCAGGCTCATGTAATAGAGGCCGCCTCTGACCTTGAAGCTGTGTGTGGGGTTGAGGTTCTCGAGCTTGACATAAACATCTGCCCCCAACTCCTTTGAGAGCTTCTTAGAATATTGTAGAGGTGTTGGCTTCAGATACCTGGAAACAATTTTCCTCGCACGGTAAACGTCTCGGAGAGTTATCATCCCCTGAATCAATCGGCTCCACGAAATAACTATTTCCTCAGCTCAGCTGTCTTGAAAAGTAAGGCGGCTGACCCCGCCTGCATAGCCACCGCATATAGAACAAGCTCCGAGATGCTCATGCTTGTCTGAATCATGTAGCCATAGACAGCGCCGGCAACAGCCGCTCCGACCCCGAAAGCCAGTCCATACGAGGCGTAGGCGGAGCCCAGCCCGTTGTCCTGAGCCAGCTCAGCCACCATAGCTCTGAAAATCGACTCCTGAGCACCTATCACAACCCCCAGCAGGAAGGCGGAAACCATCAGCAAAGATATGTCCGAGTAGATGAAAACCGTCGGCAAAACAGACAGGGGAATCACTAAAGCTACAACCTTCAGGCCCCATCTGTCGAAAAACATGCCGAGAAACAGGCCAGCGACCGCGTCGACCACCATCGCTAATGTGTATGCCGCGGGTATGAGCCATGACCCCGAACCAGCTGTGACGGAAATCATGTAGAGGAGAAGCGGCACCGGCAGCAGCCCCGCGGTGTTTAACGCAGCCGCCAAGGAGAAGACGACCACGCCTCGTGTGGGTTTCAGCTCACTTGTTTCACGGGCTTTCTCGATGTGGCTTGGAACAAAGTTGAGTGTGAGGAGGAGCAGTATGTAGGGTATGGTGAGCGACATGTAGACGTAAGGGGTTGGAAGAAACGATAACACAGCTATGGCTAGAAGTGAGCCGCCGGTTGCTCCGACCTGGTCCAACAATTCATGCAGGCCAAAAGCTTTCCCAACCTTTACGTCGCCACGCATCCTCGCCAGCATAGCGTCCCTCGCAGGAATACGCATACCTCTGAACACTCTCTCGAGAAAGGCAAGTATAACCAGTAGCCACCAGACGGGAACAAATCCCATCAAGGGGATGACAATCAAACCCGCGTAACCTGTCTTAACTATCAGAGAATATTTCCCGGTTTTATCCGCCAGTAGCCCGCCCAGCGGCCTCGCGGCCCAGCCCGCAAGCTCGGCAACTCCAAGAGCAGCTCCCACGGTGAACGCGTTCATGCCAAGCTGACGCATGTAGTCAGGCAAAACTGAGCGGCCGCCTTCATAGACAAAATCTCCCAGTAGCGATACCAGCCCAAGGATGAGTATAACCCTAACCCCATTTGACAACACTACTTTTCACGTTTAGACAATCCATGATAAAATTTTATCAGCTCCACCAATTGGCTGACTTCTTCCTCGCTGAGACTCTCCAGCGCGTCTATTTTTTTCTTCATCAGCTCCTTGAGCTCGTCACTCTCTGGATGTGTGGCAAGCTTTTCACCTATGATGGCTGAGCCGAGCGATGATATGAAAACTCCGAGTATCGCTATTCCAGTCACCATCAGTATAGACCCCACAATCCTACCAGCCACTGTGACTGGGACAACATCTCCATACCCCACCGTCGTAACCGTGGCCAAGGCCCACCAAAAAGCGTCACCGAAATCATGGATTCTCGCCCCTTCAACACCTGCCTCCAGCAAGTAGGCCGAGAAAGTTCCAGCTAACACGACGAACGCTGAGGCCAGAAGCAGGTAGCCAAGTCGGCTGATTCGCACTAACTCGAGAAGATGCGTCAGAGATTTTCTGGCCCTCGCCGTCAAAAGCACAACCCTAAGCAGTCGTGTCAGCCTCATACCCCTCAACACAGCGCCAAAAATCGTCTGCGTCTCAAGCAGATAGAGAACAAACATGGGAGTCAGTGCCACCACCTCATACCATCTCTTCATCAAATATCCCGAAACATTTCCCGAAGCTCTCGCCTGCCTGACAAGGTCAAAAGCCAAGTAAAGCACAATCAACCCATCCGCAGCCATTAACGCGACAACCTGGTCGAAGCTAAGAGACACAAAATTCTCCACCAAAATCAACACTATCGACGCCACCGCTAGAACGGATGAGACAGTCTCACTCCAGGAAACCATGGTTCAAGAGAAAGAGGGATTTTTCAAAAAGTTTTTCCTGAGAAAGGCGGTGGAGAACGCGAAGAAAACGTAAATGGCTACCGCGATGATTGTGATTAACCCGGAATAGGCCCAGGCGTCTATGCGGATGAAGACCCCGGAAACGATGCGTAAAACAGTAGATGCCTGCAAAATGATAAAAGGTATGTAGAGGAGTGGGCTGAAAAAGTGTTTGATTTTTAGTATGGCGGGCAGCACGACTGGCCCGTGGGCTAGAATCATCGTTCCCACAAAGCCAAGGAAGATTGTGTGAAGCATCGTGTCCCATGAAAATGTCAAGGCCCACATAAGGACTGCAACGCCTAGCCATGCATAGGCCGTGATAATGCCTACGGAGAGAAATCGACTGAAACCTGGTCTCCTGAACATTCGGATGGCTAGGTCGTGCCGTGTGACGGCAAGAAGCAGAAGCAGGAAAAACATGGCCATCAGCTCTTTTCTAACGAAGATAACTCCGGCCGCTGCGGCGGCTGGCGACACGTAGGCTGCCAAACGTGAGAAACCGCTCGGCCTCGATATCTGAAGCATATCCATCCGCTCGCCGCAGATGAAGGAAACAATAAACCCTACCCAACTATAAACGTAGAAGGTCGCCGAGTAACCATATGCGTAGAAATAAACGCCCAAGAGATTGAGGAGAGATGAGAAGAGAAAGAAAAAACCAGAGTATCTCCTGCTGTATTTTGCGAGAAAAATCGCCGACCAGATGACGAAGAGCAAGGACCCAAAAAACCATGCGAAATATGCGGCGAAGTCTATGCCGGCGACGAGTAAGAACCCGCCAGCCGGGAAAGCGATGGATGCTGCTGTCAGAAACGGGTCCTTGAGCGTGTTGGCACGCTCGGCTACGATTATGCCCGATATGAAACCCATCATCATGACTGCTCCATGATTCTGCACAGCGTCGGACGCAAACACGGGTAAAATCCCCATCCTCGACGCACCCGCCGCCAGACCCAGAAACAGGTTAATGAATACTGGTGGAAGAAGCCATCTGCCTCTAAAAACCATGTGCAGATAGAGCGGCTCGCGTTGGTTTAAACTTTGTCTAACTTTTTCAATAGGTCTTCGAGGTAATCAGCCTCCTCATACAACTCTCTCTTGCTCAGCTTATCAAGGATTTTCTCTATCTCTGTCTTCGACTTTTCAACGAGTTCGTCGGCTGATGTGAACTCGAGCATCAGTATGTTAAACGTGTCAGCAAGCTTCTTAGCTTTTTCATCAACATGGCCCAGACATAGCAGTAGGGAGGCCCCAGCTTTGACGTCAAAGGTTTTTGTGAAGAATTCGAACAACTTGTTGTCGTCCGCATCTCTGACAATGTCTATGGCTAGGCTTGCGGATGCCGGTGCACTGGGCCTGCTTGCGAACAGCGTAAACTCGTGTACGACGCCCGAAATTCCGGCTATCTTTGCAGGTGATTCTACGACGAATCCCTTCGACTCTATCAAGCTGATGAGGGGGGTTAGGTCGAGGAACATTCCCTTGAGGACGGCGAACTTTTCTCTAACAACAACATAGCTGAAGACCGGTTTGAGCTGCAGCTCCTCCTCGGTGCTAGCTCTTCCACAGTGGCCGCAGATAAACCTCTTCACAGGAATCGCGGTAACCCTGCCACATGACATACATTTGTAGAAAACACCTGCTCTACGGTAATCAACTCCAAGCGTCTTAAGCTCTTTTCCACACTTGATACATTTGAAGCCCTGTTTGTAAAACTCCTGCTCAAAATCAACGTATCCGCAGAGCATGTGTTCGATGACGTTGCCTTTAATCAAACGTGCTGAGCTGCATGTTGGGCAAACAGGTTTAACCACGTGAGCCAGTGTTCCGCAGTCAGGGCACATCATCGCAGAGTCCATCAACCTTTTCTCGAAAATGCCCAGCTCAGCTAAGTTTTCTAGGACCGTTTCGGCGTCTTCTTCAAAAAATTCTTCCGCAACCGGGTAACGGTAGGCGGTTTTTTCGAACAAGGGGTCGATCGACTCCTTTCCACTGTTCTCCAAGTATCTTAGGAAGGACTCGACGCCGGGTCTTCTCAGCAGAGTATCACTGACCATTCTTCAACAACCTTTTGATTTTTTCTAGCCTTCTAGCCAGAAGACCCTTAATAAGTTTTTCTCGGAGCAAATCAACGTTGTAGCCGTTTGAGGCAGATACTTCTATGTATGTTGCCCCATGAGCTTTGGCCACGTCCGCCGCCTCTTCTTGATAAACTGTTCTGTTGCTTGTTTCGTCGGATTTGTTCGCTATCAAGAATGTGGGAGGAGGGTTTGGAAGCATTTTCAGCTTTTCAAGGAAGAGGAGGCTTTTGACGAATGTGCGGCGATTGCTTAAATCGAAGACGAGCAGCGCCGCATCCATTTTATCATCCAAAGCGGCATGCACTCCGTCTACTTCCTTGAAGTCTATGATTATTTCAGCTTTGTCTATCATCCAACTGCCTGACGCTGTAGAGTCTGATATGGCGCTGACGTCGCTTGAAGCAACCAGCTTCTTTATCAGAGATGTTTTCCCTACATTCTTCTCACCTAAGACATCTACTCCAAAACGGTATTGATATTGTGACTTGGCATACTGTGTAAGGGGTGAGCCGCATTTCATACAGAAGCGGCCCTTGATTGTGGTTGTTCCGCAGTTGCTGCAGACAACCCACGACCAATCCGCGGACTTTTCGCTCAACATTCCAACGTTTAGTGTTCTATAGACAAATAAAAATATGTTGAACCCGGTTTTGTCCGGGCGTTGCTCACTTTTTAGAGGTCTTTGGCTGGCTCAGTATTATTTCTATGGTGCTGATGTTTCGCTGTCTGCCGTCGTTTCCGACTTTGCCCTCCTCTGTGCCTATGTTTATCTTTTCAACCACCGCGTTTTGGACAAAGCGTCTTCGAACCACTTCGACGACGTCGACTGCTTTGGCTATGGCTTTTCCACGGGCCTTTAGGATGACTCTTTTGCCTTCGGCGAGGGGCAAAGTCGTCGCCAGCACATAGTTCATGGTCGGCTTTCTTCCTACGAGAACCACGGAGTCTTCAACCAAGTTGTTCGCCTCCTTTAGCACTGATAGACAATATCCGCTGGATAAAAACGTTAAGTTCCGCGGGGTTGACGCCTGCGGAGAGGAGCCGCTCAACAGCCTCGGCCTCCGCCAAAGCCTGTTCGGTTTTCATCCGCCATTCTCCATGGTCAGGGCCCAGGAGCGAAACTGTTGGAACGGTCTGCATGGTCTCGGGGTCTTTGAAGGCAGTTGCTCTCTCAGCCGAGGCCAGCACTTCTCTCTGCACCGGTGTCATTGTTTTTGTGTAGAGGGTTTTGAGGGCGAGTCCTCTGAAGTAGACAGTGACGGATAGGTGTTTACTGGGCACAGCATCTATCTGGACACGGTTTTTTCCCGGAGGAGCTGTTTCGAGTGTTTGTATGCATCGTATTTCTCTCCACTTGGTGCCGGTGCAGTCGATTAACCTAGTTGCCGGCGGTTGTTTGGATGTGTAGCCGATGTTGTGCAAGGTTGCCACCTCTTCTAGGAGAGGTGTTGTTCGGCAGACGTATAGCATGTCTATTAGCTCTACCGTGTCGTTTTCTGTTTCGAGGGCCGTTATCTCAGCCTCCATGTGCTTCGTGGGCCTCACATTCATTTCGTCAAAGAATTGCTGGGGAAGTAGTGTGAAGGGAAAGACGCCCAGTCTCCTAGCTGGTGGGATTAGATATGTTTTGTGGCCTTTTCGGCTTAGTCTCGCCGCGGCTGTGACTGCGTAAACTCCTCCGCCTAACAAGTGGATGGTCTCTTGGCTCATTTTGCAGTTGTTTCTTAGACTTTTTAACCGGTTTAAGATGTTGTCGGTGTGGCTGTTTCTTGGCGGGAGGCTGGTGAGGAGGACCTTGCGCGGGCTTGTGTTCCTCGGAGGGCTTGGTCGAGGAAAGGTGAAAACGGTGTGGTTCTCGTGGTTGGGGGAAGCTGGCTGTATCATGGCGCGCCATTTCTTGTGTCTATGGCCGCTATGCGGACGGGTGTGGACCTTGTGTACACAGCCGCGCCTGAGAAAGTTGCAACCGCGATAAGGGCTCTCTCTCCGTCGCTTATTGTGCTGCCTCTGCCGGACTATAAGCTGACGTCGAAGTCTGTTGACAGGATTGTGAGGGTGCTTGATGACGTGAATGTGGCGGCTGTTGGCCCTGGTCTTGCGAGGGGGTGTGAGAAGGGTTTGTTGAAGCTTGTTCGGCTGCTTGTTGAGCGGAACATAGCTGTCGTGCTTGATGCGACGGCTCTTTTCAGTGACGTGCTGCTGCTTCTCCGTGGTGCGAGGGCTGTTGTTACGCCGCATGCGGGTGAGTTTAGGCGTCTCTTCGGCGAGGAGGCTGGTTCCACGCTTGAGGAGAGGGTTGAGAAGGTGTTGAGAGTGGCTAAGCAGTATGGTTTGACGGTTTTGTTGAAGGGGCATGTTGACGTGGTCTCGGATGGTGTGGAGGTTGTTGTGAACAGGAAGCAGCCATTATCCTCGGCCATGACTGTCGGTGGGACTGGTGATGTTTTGACAGGTGTTGTGGCGGGTTTTCTCGCAAGGATGGTTCCGCCGTTTCACGCCGCTGTCGCCGCTGCTGTTGCAAACGGTTATGCCGGTGTGGCTGCTGCCGAGAAACTGGGTCTTCATATTACTCCCGTGGATGTTATCGAGATGCTTCCCATGGTTTTGAAGAGGTTTGATAGAGTGGTGTGATAAAGTTTTTGTCAGAGCGGTTTGTTATAGGGTTGGGGTCGGATGACTGTTCGTATAGGGTTGATAGGTAAAACAAACACGGGTAAGACGACGTTTTTCAACGCGGCCACGCTTCAGTACGCCGAGGTCTCCACCTATCCTTTCACCACTAAGCAGCCCAACTATGGGACAACCTATGCCATATCTCCTTGTGTTTGTAGAGAGTTTAACGTGAAGGATAATCCGCGGAACTCGCTTTGTGTAGATGGTTATAGGCATATTCCTGTTGAGATTATTGATTTGCCGGGTTTGATTAAGGGTGCTTGGGCTGGTAAGGGGCTTGGTAACCAGTTTCTCGCCGTGGCTTCTCAGGCTGATGCGCTTATTCACGTGGTTGATGCTTCGGGGAGTGTTGATGAGGAGGGGCGGATTACTGAGATGGGGAAGGGGAATCCGTTGGCTGATTTCTACGATATTCAGGAGGAGCTTGTGATGTGGTTGATGAGGCTTATCGATAGGCAGGAGGATAAGATTGTCCGTAACCTTAAGGCTGGGAAAGGGTTTGTGGAGACTTTGGCGGAAGCTCTTCAGGGCGTTAAGATTTCTGCGGCGCATATCGAGGCCGCTTTGCGTTTAACGGGGCTTCGGGGTGAGGAGTTTGAGAAGTGGACGATGCTTGAGGATAAGAAGTTTGCTGAGAAGCTTCTCGAGGTCTCTAAGCCGATGATTGTTCTGGCTAACAAGATGGACCTTGAGACGGCAGGCGCGAATTTTGAGATTCTCAGGGATACTTTGACGAGTTACATGGTTATTCCCGCGAGCGCGGAGGCGGAGCTTGCTCTACGTAGGGCTGTTCAGAAGGGGTTTGTGAAGTATATTCCGGGTGAGGAGGATTTCAGGATTGTTGATGAGTCGAAGCTGACTCCTGAGCAGAGGAAGGCGCTGGAGTTTATTGAGTCTCGTGTCTTGGGTGAGTATATGCGGACGGGTGTCCAGTTTGCGATTAACGTGGCTGTGTTTAAGCTGTTGGGGATGGGTGTGGTTTATCCGGTGTCTGACCCTGCGAAGCTTTCCGACGGCTCGGGCAACGTTTTGCCAGACGCCTATCTCATGCCGCCTAACTCGACTGTTAAAGACCTCGCCCGAGCGATTCACACCGAGCTTGAGAAGGGTTTGCTATATGCGGTGGATGTGCGGACGGGTCTCCACTTACCCGGCGACTATCGTTTAAAGGATAGGGATGTTTTGTCGATTGTTTCGACGACGAGGCACAGGTCCAAGACATAGACCAAAACACTTATTAACGATGATTTTCAGCGAGAGTTTCACTCATTTTATATAAGCTTTCATGGGGGACGAGGGGGTATAAACCTAAATACAACCCTTAAACATTTATTGCCTGAAGAAACGCGGCGACAAAATGCCGCGAAAACAAGAAAAACACAGGAAAAACGCACAGTGATCCCGCGAGAGGGAATTGAAAGATTCCAGGTGGGGACATATTACGATATTGACACTGCCTTCGTCGTGATCCGGCGAGAGGGAATTGAAAGTACCCAGGGCCTATGTTTTCCATAAGTGAAACTGCGATATAGTGATC
>Ga0105162_1000348_pt1 | contig 30540 bp, 47 predicted proteins | sample JNZ201metaG_FD_81532 | JGI IMG/M metagenome (GOLD analysis project Ga0105162, IMG submission 81532) | Hot spring microbial communities from Jinze hot spring, China to study Microbial Dark Matter (Phase II) - JNZ 20120812A | ecosystem: Environmental > Aquatic > Thermal springs > Hot (42-90C) >...
ATTCTGTGCATAAAGAAGAGTGGAGCTCTGCTTCTCAACTTAAATTACTACCAGGTTGGAAAATCAAAAAACCTGAAATACTTTTCAAGATAATTAAAGATGAAGAAATAAAAGCACAAAAAGAAAAGTTGCCAAAAGCTTAGGAGGTGAATGAATGGAAATATCTTTTTCAGATTTTCAAAAAGTTGAAATGAAAGTCGGTGAAGTTGAAAATGCAGAACCAATACCGAATTCAAGAAAGCTCATCAAACTTCAAGTCAATTTTGGAAACGAAAAAAGGCAAGCTGTTGCTGGCTTGCTCGAATACTATAAGCCAGAAGAACTTGTTGGTAAAAAATTTGTTTTCGTCACAAACTTGAAACCAGTAAAGCTAATGGGAGTTGAAAGCAATTGCATGATACTAGCTGCAGATGATGGAAAGGGGAAAATAGCTTTACTGCAATGCGATAAAGAAATAGAAGCCGGGAGTGTTATAAGGTAAATATTTGAAAGTCAAATTTTAATTGAGAAAGATGAAAAAAGTAAGGGAAATAATGAATAAAAATGTGATTTTCTTCACTCCCGAAGATACAATTTTCAAAGTTGCAAAAGTTCTTTGTGAAAATAATATTTCAGGCGCACCTGTTGTTGAAAATGAAAAAGTTGTTGGAATAATAAGTGTTTCGGATATAGTGAAATTTATCAAAATTAAGTTGAAAGTTGGTAAAGTCCATGAAATCCCCTCTTTATCCCTTCTTTTTCTCGATTTAATCGAAACTGGCAAAGATTACATTCAACTTAAAAAAGAGATAAAAAGGATGTCAGAAATAAAAATCAAAAAGATAATGAGCAAAAAAGTTGTTTCAATAAGTCCTGATGCTACAATTTTTGATGCTGCTAATTTGATGGATAAACATGATGTCAATAGATTGCCAGTCATAGAAAATGGGAAGCTCGTTGGGATTGTAGCAAGAGCAGATATAATAAAAGCACTGATATAAAAAAGATATTAGCTTTAATGAAAAAATTTAATTCATGCTTGAAGTTATAAGGAAGAGGAGAAGCATAAGAAAGTTCAAGAATAAAGAAGTTGAAGAAAAAAAGCTTAAAGAAATTTTAAAAGCTGCTATGTTTGCGCCTTCTGCCATGCATTTAAGGCCATGGGAGATAGTTGTTGTTAAAAATAAAGAAACTAAAGAGAAATTGGCTAAATCTACACCTTTTTGCGGTTTTGTAAAAGATGCTCCTGTTGTTCTTGTGATTTGTGCCAAACCAAGCTTTCTTTCAAAATTTTGGGTAGAAGATTGCTCGATGCTTGCTGAAAACATTTACCTTGAAGCCACAAACCAAGGCTTAGGAACTTGTTTCTGCCAAATAATGGGAGGGAAAACAATTTTCATGAAAGATAGTGAAGAGTATGTGAAAGAAATCATAAAAGCTCCTAAAAAAGTGAGGGTTTTAGGTTTAATGCCGTTGGGCTATCCTGCGGAAAAAAAGCCTCCACATAGCATGAAAGAATTTGATGAAAAGAAAATTCATTACGAAAAGTGGTAAGTTTGGAGAAATGTAGCAAATGCTCAGAAGAAGCTTTAATCCATGTTGGTTGGAAAAGAAAAAATTATTGCAAAGATCATTTCAACGAATATGTTGAAGGGCAAGTGAAGAAAGTTTTTGATAAGTTTAAAATAGATAAAAAGTCGAGAATTTGCGTTGCCCTTTCGGGAGGAAAAGATTCTTCAGCACTTTTACACATTCTTAAAAAAATAGGTTGTGAAAATTTAGAAGCACTTCACTTAAACTTGAATATAAACGAATACTCGAAAAAATTGCTTGAAAAAAGCAAAGAAATTTGTGAAAAGCTTGGTGTAAAGCTGAATGTTGTTGATGTAAATCTATTCAATTTTGTTGAGAAAAATAGGAAAGTTTGTAAGGTTTGTGGTGTGATTAAAAGGTACAACTTTAACAAGTTTGCTTTTGAAAACAACTTTGAATATTTGGCAACAGGCCAGAATTTGAACGACATAGTTTCACATGCTATCATGACTTTATACTCTGGCTACCTACTTGGCTTAAAGAATTTTTCCCCTGTTTCCAAAAAAATCGAAGAATTCGGTTTAACAAGCGTGATAAAACCTCTTTTCTTTCTTCAAGAAAGAGAGATTGAAACTTACGCTAAAATCAATTCCATTGATTATTTGAGAGAAAAATGTGTTTATTGGGAAACTTCGTTTAGAGTTGAAGTGAAGAAATTTCTGGAAAAACTAGAAGAAAAAAATCCTGGATTTTTAAGAAAAATTGCTTCTTCTTTAATAAAGCTATCTTCACTTTTGGAGAATTTCGAAATAGCAAAAATGAGAAAATGCAAAATTTGTGGGTTTGCTTCCTTAGGAAAAATTTGCAGCTTTTGTAAGTTAAAGGCAAAAATATGAAAGAATAATGCAAAGTATTTATTTTCTGAGATTGTGTTACTTGTTTAGATTTCTTGAAGTCAAAAGAAAATAATAGGTTTTCTATTTCCAATAACTCTACTGGAACTTAATGCCCTTTATATGATGGTAGTGGAAAATAATGCGAAAAAGGAAGCTTTATATTCTATTAGGTTCTACTGTAAAATAGTAGATTATCAGAGAAGGTTAGTAGCATTGGGATATTTTTCAAAGGAGGAGGGGGAACGAACTGTACTCTTATAAAGGAAGGAATAATAGATTCGATATTTATGAAAGACTAAGAAGCTATGGAGAAGAATTGATTGAAAAACCTGATGAATTTTGGAAACTTTGTGAGTTTTGTGACGAGCTTAAGCAGAATATATTAAATATAAAAGATGTGCAAGATTTTGGATTAGTATATCTCCTCTATCTAAACTTGGTAGATATTTTGTATAATGTGATTGAGCTCGCCATAAGTTTGCCTCTTTTCCCCTATTCCCACTTATTATTCAAAATTTAACTAGTTAAGCATAAAAACTTTGTATCAACCTTTTATGTCAACTACCCTTCTTTTTTAAACATCTTGAACAATCCAAATGCATTTAAAGGGAAAAACTAATATGGTGGGAAAGCTCATTGAGAATGTCCATGTACTTCTGGCCCTTTCCATGCAATCATCGTAAGTGATTTTCCCATCGATAAACTCAGTAGTATCTTGCTAGCAAATTCTATGATATTCGTGTAAAATTTTTGGTTATATATGTTTAACCAAATCACATGAACACTTTTTTCTCATTCAATTAACAATTAAAGGAAAGCTGCGCCGAGGGTGGGATTTGAACCCACATGCCCACGAGGGGCGCCAGCTTTCAAGCAAAGACTCAAGGCTGGTGCACTACCGGGTTATGCGACCTCGGCTTTCTTCATCTTTTAATCAGACCTTGAGTCTATTCAATTAAAAATTTCTTGTCCAGATTTAAAACTTTTATTATGAGAAATTTAGAAAAATTGAGGCATGCTTCAAGTAGAAAAGTGGTTTTAGAAAAGAGGAAAAGAGTTTTGAAATTTTACCCTTCAATTTATGGTTTTTTACTGCACGATTTAGCCTTTTTCTTTTTTTCTCTACTCTTTTTTCAAACAAGTCCGCCAATTTCACCTAAAAAAAGAATAATGAACGAAATAAAAGGAAGGAAAATTCTCAAGCAATTCGGAATTAAAACCACGCAATTGATTTCTTTTTCTCTAAAAGAAAAATTCTTAGAAGAAAAATTAGAAGAAAAAGCTTTAACCTTAGATGATTTAGAAATGATTAACCCTAAGAAAGCTTCTAGGGTTGTGATGAAAATCGGAAAAATAACGAAAAAACTCAACGAAAAAAACATTTACTTCATAGACAATAGGGCAAGCAACTGGATGTACAACAAAAGCTTGATAAGAACTGATTTAGAACTCTTGAAAAAATCCAAGAGGTCCAAGAGGTTCTTTATCTTTTGTGATATACTCTCTTTCATTTCAACTTTGAAAAGTGAAAAAATAAAAGAGAAGTTTTTAGAAGGTTACGGTGAAAAAATCAAAATTTCAACAATCTTACAACTTTTGGTTATGATTTACATTCGATTCACTGACATCATATTTTAGGATAAGTTCCAATTTCCATCAAAACCCTATCAGTTCTCACAGCTAAGCCTCTCTTCTTTTCATACATTTCTTCACTGCTCATTTTAGCTATACCAAGAGCAACTAATTCCTCTTTAAGCGAAAAAATTGCAACAGTTTCGCCTCTTTCAATACCTTTCTGAATTCTTGTTATGCCAGAAACAAAAACTGGCGAGCCATGACAAATTGAATCTATGGCCGAATCTTTAACAAAAATTTTTTTCACGTGCAGAATTGCATGTTCCACTGGAATTAGAATTTTTCTTAAAAACTCCTCTTTTCCTTCTTTCCAGAATTCATAAGCATCTTTTATTTCAACTAAAGAATGAGATTGGTCTTCTGTGAAATTACCTGCCCTTATTCTTCTCAATTCAGTCATGTGAGCGCCAACACCAAGCTTTTGACCGATGTCATGCGTGACTTTCCTCACATAAGTTCCCGCTTCACACCCAATTCTGAATAAAACATCTTTCCCCTCTATTTCCAAGATATCGAAAAATTTTATTTCCCTTTCTCTTGGTCTTCTTGCAACTGCTGACTTCACAGGTGGAATTTGAACTATTTTCCCTACAAACTTCAACACAGTTTGCCTAAGCAAGTTCTCATCCACTTCTTTATGCAAGTGCATCACTCCCACATACTCTTTTTCCAAACCCATTAAAACGGGCATAACTTTTGTAGCATTTTCTAAAGCTACGGGAAGCACTCCTGTAACTGCTGGATCCAAAGTTCCAGCATGCCCTGCTTTTTTCACACCAAAAATTTCTTTAATCCAAGCAGTTACTTGATGAGAAGTTGGGCCAGCATGTTTATCCACTATAATAACACAAGACTTTATCAATTCTTCTATTGTTCTTTCTTCAGGTTTTTTTCCGTAAGCTGGGTTTGTGTCTTCTTCTGACTTGATGAGCCACATAATTATTTTTTCTTTTCTTTCTTAGTTTTCTTTTCTTCTTTTTTCTGCTCAACTTCTTTCTCAGCTTTAAGCTCAGCAGCAGAAGGTTTTTTCAACCCCAATTTGTTTATTAGGTTAGCTTTTTCAAAAGCAGCTAACACTTCTTCATCGCTCGCATCTTCTTTAATTTCAAGAACATAAGGTAAAGGCTCTAAATGGCTAACATTACACTTTCTCCTTTTCACACCAGTTAAAAGCTTAGGTCCAGTTATAACTACAAAATTCTTCTCACCTTTCTCTTTTCCTGCAGCTTTCACAACTACTGCATACTTTCCAGCTTCCCTTCCAGCAATCTTCATAACTACTCTTCCAACTTCCAACGAGCCCATTTTTTCACCTTTATTTTAAAAATTTACTTCAAAAAAGTTTATAAACCTTTAACACGAAAAAATAAAGAGATTGGAATGCCTAAAAAAGTTAGCACGAAAACATCTTTGGGTTTAGATGAAAACATTGAAGCTCTGCTTGCCTACTTGCTTGGCTGGATAACAGGAATAATCTTTTATTTGCTAGAAAAGGAAAGCAAATTCGTTAAGTTCCATGCCCTTCAATCTTTCATAGCTTTTCTAATACTTCAAGTAGCAGGAATTTTCTTCGGTATACTTCCAATAATAGGTTTTTTCATTGCAGGAATAATCAGCATAATAACATTAATAACATGGATAGTTTGTATGATTAAAGCTTACAAAGGTGAGTGGTTCAAGCTTCCTGTAGTTGGAGAGATTGCAAACAAAAAAGTTAGTGGCAAGTGAGCTTGGGAATGCAACCAATAAATAAAAACTTTAAAAAAGCAATACTCAAACTTCTCTTCTTTACTTTTTTCACACAACTCTTTACACTTTTAGTCACGCGAAATTTTTATTCTACCCCATTAGTTGAAGAAGCTTATGAGCCATTTGGTCAAAGTGTTGGAGGGGCTGTGGCAAATTCTCTTTCTTTAATCTTAGTCATTTTCATCTTCGGGATTTTCCTAGCTTTTTTAGTGAAATTCAAGAAATTCAATTTCGTTAAAACAATTGTCACAAGCTTTTTGATGGCTTCTGTTTTTTCTTTAACTTTCATTTTATCTTCTACGATTTTTCCGGATTCTTCCCTCTTGCCATTCATTTTCTCGATTTTAGCGTCCCTTCTAGTTCTACTAGTTGCTTATTTCAAGCAATTTTCCTTCCTTTCCAAATTTTTATCTTTTCTCATAGCAGCTGAAGCTGCAGGCTATTTTGCTACAATACTTCAACCACCAACAGTTTTTGTCTTTCCTATTTTGCTGGCAAGTTATGATGTTTATGCTGTTTTTGCTGGACCTTTGAAAAAAATCTTGGGGAAACCAAAAAGAGTTAAGGGAAAAATAAAGATTAAATTGGACTTTCTTCCTTTGCTGATAGTGGATTTTGATTTGATAAAAATCGGTCTTGGTGATGTAGTTTTTTACTCCATGCTTCCGGCAGTTGGTTTCGTGCTGTTTGGTATAGAAAAAATGATCTTAACTCTTTTGGCAACAAATGTTGGCGTGTTATTGACTATTTTACTTTTAATGAAGAAAAAAATCCCTCTACCAGGGCTTCCGATACCGATGCTCTTGGGTGTTTTATCTTTAATTCTACCTTAAGAGCTCAACTTTCTTGTTTTTTCTCTAAAAACTTCTCTCATGCATCTTGAGCACAAATAGCCACCAAAAGGTCTTTCAGGTTTCCTTTTACTTTTTGGCAATTTTCTGAGTTGAAAGCTTCTAAGCCTTGGAATAGCTTGCAATTCTTTCCCACAAACTGCGCATTTAGCTACTCCTGCTTTTGCCCATTTCTTGTGAACGACGATTTTCCCAGAAGGAGTTCTAACTTTCACTTTAACAACATTAGCCATATTCAACCCCCAACAATTTCCTTAAAACCCAACCTATTGCAACTGAAACAAGGAAATACCAAACAAACCAGTTCAAGTTCGAGCCTATGTAAGGAATAACTAAGGGTAATTTCGCTACGGTAGCATCTTTGTAAGTTTGTTGAACCCAAGGCAAAAATATAACAACAACCACTATGGAAATCAACAAAACTTTCACCATTTGCTTCATGTAAACCACATTTTCTTTCGTGATTTCATCTATTATCTCTTTCATCTTTTCCACATTACCTTCTTTTTGAAAAGCTATCAATTGTTCTCTCAAATTTTCGATTTTCATTTTTAATTCACTCATCATGTTTTTCTTAACGAAAATTCTGTTTATGAGCAAGATTAAAATTGTGATTAAAAAAGCTATTATTGAGATGGAAATCATCGGGTGGAAAATCAAGAGTGGTGAAAGAATTGGGTTCAAAAGTTTGGCAAAAAATTCTAACATTTCACTCACCCAATATTTTTCGAATGAGGGGATGAGCTCCTTCAAGATTTTCTGCTGAAAGTTGTTCGTAGTAGTTGTAGAGTATCATCGTAGTTAAAAGAATTCCTGTACCGCTTCCTATAACTCCAAGGAAGTCTGCGAATGCCGCTATTGCCCCTATCGCCAAACCACCTAAAACTGCTAAGTATGGAATATACCTATTCAAAACAGCTTCCATAGATTTTTTATCACTTCTGTAGCCTGGGATTTGCATTTTTATAGACTCAAGTTGCTCTGCTACTGAAGCTGCATCCATTCCAGAAGTTGAAACCCAAAAAACTGAAAAAACCATAGCAGTTAAACTCAAGAAGATTAGATAAGTGAAAGCTCTCACAACTTCGTTCAAAGTTATAGTCCCGTTGATTAAATCGCCGAGCAGATTTCTTGGAGAAGTTAAGTAATAGAGAATGCCCCCAACTAAATTGTTTTCTTTATCGTAACATGCAAGCATGCTACAACTAATTTCAGCACTCACAGGTTGCAAACCAATCCTTGCTATCAATTGCAAATTTGCTATCAAAGCCGCTGCCAAAATTATGGGAATGTTGCTAGTGTAAAGAAGTTTCAAAGTCCATGTTCTCCCGAATCCTCTTAAAGCTGCAAAAGTTATCGGGATGTCAATCCCTATATCTTGAACAAAAACTACGAACAAAAACAAAAGAAATGTTGTGAGCATCGGTAAACCAACTAGAAGCATTTCTTTGAAGTTGCCTGAAAAAGCATTTATGAAAAACTGCCAAATCAAGCCTGAAGGTTTTGCTTCCCTTCCAGGCAAACAACTTTCAAAATTTCCTGGGATGCAAGTAATTGAAAGTGGGGAAAAAATTCTTATGAAAATTTGATTAGCAACTCCCACAGCTATGAAAAGGCTTACTCCTGAACCAAAACCCCATTTACTTATGATTTCATCCAACAAAAGAGCAAAGATTCCGCCTAAGGTTAATTGGGCTATTACAAGAAAAACTGTGAAGTTATCGCCAACTATAGGCAAAGCTCCTGCAAAAACCAAGCCAACTGCTTCTATTAAACAGAAAGCTATTGCCAGGAACTTACTCCATGTTTGGAATTTTTTCCTGTCTTCTTCTTTAGTTGTGTCCCAGTTCAATATTTTTGAGCCAACTAACAACTGAAGTATTATTCCTCCTGTAACTATTGGCCCTATACCCAAAGTCATTAAGCTTCCAAACTTTGAACCCAAAACTATTTCAAAAAACCTGAATTGCTCGTAAGAAGCTTTTTGTACGCCATAAATAGTTATGTAGGAAAAGGCCAAGTAAAGAAGTAAAGCTGAAGCTGTCCATTTAAGGCGGGTGTTGAAAGGAAGCTGGTAAGTTGGTCTTTTTATTGTAGGCAAAAACCTTGCTATTTTTTTATCCAAACTTAGCTTTTCTTCTTCCATTTCAATCAACTTTTATTGCTTTTCCTCCTGCTTCTTCAATTTTCTTTCTTGCTTTTTCAGAGAAAAATTTTGCTTTGATTGTCAAAGGTGAAGAAATTTTTCCAGCACCCAAAACCTTTTCATAGCCAAGTTGGGAAACATCGATTTCATTCAAATTCTTCTCTCTCGCTATTTTTTCCAATTCTTTCAAGTTTATGCACTTCACTTCTCTCCTTTTTATAGGAGTAAAGCCTCTTTTCCCAAAATGGTCTGGCTCATATTTAACTACATAACTCCATTTATGCTTGTGCAAGCCAGCTTTTCCTCTTCCTCCTCTTGAGCCACCACCCCTTGCTTTCTTATGGCTACCATGGTAAGTTCTTCTTCCCCTGAATTTCCTATGCTTCTTTTCTCTTCTAACAACCATTCAAATCATCCTCTCCAATAACTCATTTATCTCTTTCCCCCTATATCCTAAATCCCCTTTAGGCCAATGCTCTTTAACAGATTTGAATCCTTTGCTTGGTGGTGTTAACCTGAAAACTGGCTTAAGCTTTTTGAAATCTTTAAGCTTGACTTTTCCCGAAATCAAAGCTTCAGCGAATTCTTCAAAAGTTGAAAAATTTGTTATTTCTTTCAAAATCTTCTCATCAACCCTTCTATCACCTTCCATCCTTAGCCTTTTTTGCAAAAGTTTGACAAGAACTTCTTTTTCTATTTCACCCCAAGTGCAAACATCTTTACACTTTTGTAGCATTCCTTTATAGCTTTCGGTTTCCGGAACAATCACACAATTATTCGGAGCTTTAAGCCTCAACATTTTTAAAGTATCCTTGACTTCTTTCCTTAAACCAGCATTTCCCCTTATTCTCACAACTGCAAGCATAACCTATATTACTGTTTGTTAAATTTAAAATTCTTTGGTCTGTGAGGCCAAATCTCTTTTTTCAATATTTTGTTACCATTTGAGCTATTAATCTTCCTCATTTCTTTGTTGATTGCCCAATCACAATAAATTATACAACCTTCCAAAAGCTCATAAGAGCCAATTTTTCCGCCCACAAGAATTTCACAATTTTTTATCCTATAAATTTCTCCTACATTTCCTTCAACAATCAAATAGCAATTTTCAAGGTTGTATATGCCCCTTTCCACATTTCCTCTTATTTCAAAAGAATTGTCGCTTGAAAATGGTATTGCATCAACTTCCCCGCCAACGAAAAACTTACAATTTTTCGAAGCTAAGCCTAAACAACCTTTAACATTTCCCCCAATTTTAAAAACAGAGTCGGTTGCTAAGCTTCCTACATCCCCGTAAACATTTCCATGAATTTTAAAAACAGAATTATGAGCTTTTCTTCCGACTTCACCTTTTACATCCCCTTTAACAAAAAACTCAGAATATTTGCTTTCTTCGCCTAAATTACCGTTTAAATTTCCGTCCAATTCTAAAAATAAGGTTACTGCCATTTCGCCTAAATTTCCTGAGTGGTTTGTTTTGATGCTAATTTCACGTATGAGATGAAAAGTTAATTATTTAACCTTTATCGTAAATGTAAAGCTTTTTCAAAGCATCGTAAATAGCTGAGATCAAGTTCATCCTCGTTGCAGTTTTTCCAAAAGTTTTTATCCAAACATCTTTTATACCAGCAAGCCTCAAGATTTTTTTGGCTTCGTCGCTAGCCACAATGCCTACACCTTTAGGAGCTGGCATTAGTATAACCCTTACAGACCCACTCTTCCCTTCAACTTTAAAAGGAATTGAATGGTTTTCACCACAACCACATTCCCAGCTTCCGCAACCACGCTTAACTTTTATCAAATTCAGCTTTGCTCTTTGTATAGACTTGGCTATTGCATCTCTAGGCTCTGGAGCTGAGCCTTTACCGATTCCAACTATACCATCTTCATTTCCAACCACAGAAAAAGCCGTTGCTTTGAATCTCCTTCCAGATTTGTGCATAGTTGCAGTTATTTTTACAGGTATTCTTTGAGCACCTCCACCTTTACCTGTTCTCCTACCAATTAAAATTATCTCGTTTTTCAAATTCGGTAAAAGCTTGTCAACAATTTCGGGCTCTTTTATTTTTCTTCCTGAATCCAAGATTTCTTCTATGCTTGTGATTTTACCTTCGAAAACTTCTTTCCCCAAGCTTGTCTTAGGCTTCCATTTTTCAAGAGCAGAAGGGATAACAGTAGGAACTTCTTCTGTGACAGGAATTTCTTCTTCATGTTTTTCTTCAACAGCTTCTTCTTCAGTCATTTCAACCACTTATTTTCTTTTTCAACTCTTCAAATTTTTCGGGCAAATTTTTAAACTTTTCTAAATAATTTGCTATGTGCAAGCCTTTAATCCTTTCTTCCGAAGGAAACATTTCTTCACTCACAGGCACTTTTAAACCAGCATCTATGGCACCTTTGGCAACAGCGTAAATCCTATTGCCTTTAGTTGAAGTGTATAAACCAGAATCGAGAACAGCTTCTTTAATTCCCTTCTCTAAAGCTCTTTTACCGATGAGTAAGCCTGTAAGATAAGCTGCTGGTAAATTGTCACAAGCAAAATCCCAACCAAGCTTTTTCAATTCTTTTGAAGTTGCAGCTACAAGAGTTTTATCCCCTTTCGCAGAAAAATCTATTATTTGAGCTGTTATGTATTTCAAACTCCTCCTAACAACCAAGCGTGGTTTTTTTGAAAGAAGAAGCTTTAACCTTTTCTTGTAATCAGTCTTACCCAACCTCCTTCTCTTGAAAGGCATTTTGTAAGTTGGGCTGAGCTTCATAGAATCACTTCTTCAAAAAACCATGTTGCTCAAGGTAAATTTTCAAGTGCGCTCTACTCCTGAACATTCCACCTTTCACCATTTTGTAAAGCTTCCTGTAAGTTGGCCTGTCAATTTGGCCAGAATCTCTAAGTTCTTTCAACATTTCTCTCAAAGGTCTTACAGTTAAAATCCATCTTCTCTTTGCAGAAAGAAAAGCTCCTTTTGCCCCCTTCCTTCTTCCAGGCCCCTTTTTTCTTTTTTCCTTTTCTTTTGGTTTGCGCAATTTTTCTGGCAAAACTTTTATGTAACCTTTTTGAATTAGTTTTCTTATATCAGCTTTCGTTATAGCTGCATCTATTTCTTTCTTCTTGGTAGGGTCTAACCAAATTCTGCTTTCACCAACTTTTAATATCTCAGCTGCAAGCCTTTTCTGCACACTTGACATGGTTTCACGTATGCTAATTATTTGGAAACAAATTATTTATTTTTAAGTTTTCTTAAATAAGTTGATGAAAGTTGTTATGTTAAAAATTACAAGCTAAATTTTAAAGAAAGCGTTTAACCTTTTTATAACTTCAATTTTTTCTTTGTTGTTAAGCTTTGCTTGTTGAATTGCTTCTTGAAGCAATCGTATAGACTCATCATAAGTTTTTCTGTCTATGGGATAAGGGTGACCATCCTTGCCTCCATGAGCAAAAGAATACTTAACAGGGTCGCGCCAACTTAGCTCAGCACCAAAAACCAAATTGCTTATCAAAGCTAAAGCTCTGATTGTTTTTGGCCCTATTCCTTTTATTTGCAAAAGCTCTTCAAAATTCTTTGGTTGCTGCTCAAAAGCTTCTTGTAAAGCTTTGTAGTTATCTAGCTCAATTTCATGCTCTACAGGCATTTTCAAATATTTGAAAAGAGTTTTTTGCTCTTTGCTTGGAGCAAGATATTTTTTCAAATGGATTGGATTATCATTAACTAAATCGACGCAACATTTCCTTGCTTCTTCACTTTCTTCTGCAACCATGTTCAAAGGTTTTGTTTTCATATCGCAACAAATTGCCAAATGTGGCTCATTAACAAAAGATTTAACCTTTTCGGAAAGCCAATGGTAGCGTCTTGCATACTTGTTTTCCAAATTCATGCCTTGTTGAATAACTGCCCATTTACCTCCTTCTGTAACGATGAAAGAATGGTGGTAAAGTTGAAAGCCATCTTGCAAAGCAACATTATCAACTTTCGCTGCAAGCTTGCTTGCTTTTTCAAGTTCTTCAATTTTTTTATCGCTGAAAGAAAATTCTTCAGCCAAAGCTTCAATTTCTTGAGGAGTTTTCTTGCTAGCTTTGCCTTTGCCGCCCAAAACTGCAATACCAAACTCTTTCAAGTTTGCTTCTTTTAAAGCTCCTGTAAGAGTTGTTGTTGTACCGCTTGAATGCCAATCGAATCCTACAACACAAGCAAAGGATTGGAAGAAAAAAGGGTTGGAAATCCTTCTCAAGAATTCATCTTTCCCATACTCAAATACAATTATTTCAGTTAAAGCTTTGCCAAGCTTCTTCATTCTTTGAAAGAGCCAAGCAGGACATTCTCCGCAGTGCAAAGGCAAATCAGTGATTCCGACTCTCACAATTAAAAATTAGGTTATATAAATAAGGAGTTTTCTAAGGTAAATTTCCAAAATTTCCCACGCAATTGGAAGAGTATTGCCAGTTAAAAAGCTAAACACTTACACTTTTCCTGCAAATAACTTCGCAAGCTTTTTGATTTAAATCCTTTAAGGATTCAGAACTTTTATTTTCAACTCTTCAGCTTTCTTCAAAATCTCTTGCCTTTTTTTCTTCCCCACAGAGCTTGCAATTCTTGCAGCTTGAGTTTTTGGGTCAATTTTTTCCAAATCTTTTGGGTTATGAACTAAAACCTCTTTAAAACCAGAAGGATGTAAGTATCTTAAATTTTTAGGTGCTCCCCATCCTATGTTAGGCATTTTAATCTTGCTTTTCTTCCTTATCCTTATCTTGCTGTGCATTCCTCTTGGTTTTCGCCAAGCTGGCTTAAGCCTTTTTATTCTTTCGCTCAACCATCTTCTAAAATCTGGCTTTTTCCTCGGGTTCATCGAAACCACTTGAAGATACATTTAATTTTTTCCCCAAATCATATAAACTTTCAATTATAAAGTTGAATTCACTCAAGAAAGCTTTTAAGCTTCCTTGTGAAATTTTTTCGTAATGTAAAGTTACCCAATTGATTTTAATTTTAGGTTCATTCGGCTTGTCCCTTTTGTAATCAATAACCAAAACAGAAGGTAGAGAGTTTAAGTAATACACTAAAGAAAAAGAAGTAATTGAAGTTTCAAGGTTTTTAGAATTTTCAATAACTACATCAAAACTTTTTTCGTGCTCTTTTTTAAGCTTGGTGAAAATTCTTTTCACACCTTTGTAACTTATGAGCTCTTGTAAAGTTGGGAATAATTTGTTAAGCTCAATTTCTGCTTCTTTCAACCTTTTTTCCACATACTCTCTAAGCTTTTCAAAACTTTTAGGATTTGCTTGTGCTAAATCAAAGTATTCCAATAAACTTTTTTGTTTTATTCTACTCTTTGCTAACAATGTATATACCATCCAAGAATTTTCTTCTGTCATATCCAACAATCCTGCAAGCTTGCTCAATGTTAGCTGCAGTTTGACCAACTTCTTCTATGTTTATCCCTGAAACTGTTATTTCAGAACCTTCAACTTTAACTTGTGTGTTTCCAACTATTTTAGCAACTCTTGGGACTCTTTCACCCAAAAAATTTTGAATCAAGACTTTATCTCCTTCAACTTTAACAGTTACGGGGAAATGAGAATAAACAACTTTCAATTTATAAGTAAAGCCTTTCGTCACACCTTTTATCATGTTTTTAACATGAGCCACAATCGTGCCAAGCAAGGCTCTCATCTTCTTTCTTTCAGATTCAGAAGAGACCAAAAGCTTTTGGTCAACTTTTTCTATTTTTATTCCTTTTTCTTTGAACTCCCTTTCCAATTCTCCTTTTTCCCCAGAAACTTTAACTTTTAAGCCCTGAACTTCAACTTTCACATTCTCTGGGATTTTTAATTCTAAAGAATACATGCCAATCACTAATAACAATAAGCCAAAAGCTTCCCTCCCAAATGAAGCTCTTTTGCTTTTTTATGAGTCATTACACCTTTGGAAGTTGAAACTACGAGTAAGCCAATTTCTCTTGCGGGCAAAAACCTTTTCTCGTATTTTTCATATTCATCTATTCTCACAGAAAACCTTGGTTTGATCACGTTGCAATCTATTATTTTGTTTTTAAGTTCAACTTTGAACTTTCCAGATTTACCATCATCTATGAACTCAAAATTTCCCAAATAACCTTCATTTCTCAAAACTTTAAGCACTTCTCTAACTAGCTTAGAAGCTGGAACTACACACTCCTTCTTTCCAATCTTATCAGCATTCTTTATTTGGCTTAACACATCTGCCAAAACATCGTGACGCATAAATTCACCTATACAATAGTTTAAGGAATGTTTTAATTTAAAAATATTAAAATCTAACTAATTTCGATGTACGACCCTTTACTTCTTTCAAAAGAAATAGAGAGTTTAGTGACAAAAAAGGGGAAAAAGGAACTGAAAGGAAGTATTACAGATTTAGGGCAGATAAATTTTACGGAGGCGTAGCTTCTGCCGATTGTGTTGGTTGCAACTTACGTTGCGTTTATTGTTGGAGCAATGATTTGGCAAGAGAAGGTAAAATTGGAAAATTTTACTCTTCGGAAGAAGTTGCTTCAAGGCTTGAAGAAATTGCAGAGAAATTTGGATTTAAACAAGCAAGGATAACGGGGAATGAGCCAACGATTTCAAGAGAGCATTTGATTTCAGTTTTGGAAAAAATCCCTTCCACTTTAACTTTTATTTTAGAAACAAACGGAATTTTATTGGGAAATGATGAAAGTTATGTTAAAGAGCTTGAGAGATTTTCAAATTTGTACGTTAGAGTTTCTTTAAAGGGTTGTGATGAAGAAGAATTTTCAAGACTAACTGGAGCTAAACCGGAAGCTTACGAACTTCAACTCAAAGCTTTAGAGTATTGTGTTGCTCATGAAATTCCATGCCACCCTGCAGTTTTAATAGAATTTTCTAAAAAAGAAAAAATTTCTTCTCTCAAGAAAAGATTAGGAAAAATAGATGAAAGTTTGCCCAGAAAAATTGAATTTGAAACGCTTATACTTTATCCACATGTTGCAAAGAGGTTAGAAAAATTAAAAATTAATTTTTAAGAATTTTTATTTAGTTGATAAGCTTGTACCACAAACTTTGTATACTCATAGATCCAGATAAAATTGAAGCTTACAGTGTAATCAAAGCTTGTTTAAAAAATAAAGAGTTGATAAATCGAGAAGAGGTAGAAATTTGGGTGGGTACGTCGAAGACCAACTTTCAAACTATAAATTATTTTGCTAGGTTGTTGAAGAAAGCGGGAATTTCTCAAAAAATCCTTTTCCCGGGCAGGCTTGACCATGTTCTTTGCTACGGAAATGTTGATAAGGTTTTTAGACCCAAGTTATTGAATTGCACTAAATGGTACATGCATTTATATGTAAAGCTTGGTAAGCTTTTTACAACATTTTTTGATTTAATTTTAAGAGAGCAGAAAGCAGAAGATTATGGTTATCTCACTACAGGACCAAATTCGACTGTTGGTAAAAAATTGGGCTCTATTCATTTAGATGAAAGAGAAATAATTGATGTTGTTAGAAAATATTCAAAGGGTTTAACAAAAGAGAAAGGCTTGTACTTTGAAGCTGGTTCTGGGGCAAAAGAGCCTGTAAGCCCAAAAGTAATAAAAGAAGCAAGAAAAATTTTGCCGAGAAATATGGAAATAATAGTAGGTGGGGGCATAAATTCTGTTGAAAAAGTAAAAGAGTTTTTCAATTCGGGAGCAAATAAAGTTGTCGTTGGTACTCATTTTGAAAAATGTCCTGAAGATGTAAGAAAATTTATTGAAAGTTTGTACGAGATTTCAAATTCTCCAAACCAAAGAAGCTTAAAGCTTAGATTAAGTGCGCCGAGCGGGATTTGAACCCGCGTCTCGAGCTTGGAAGGCTCGGGTCTTAGACCAGGCTGGACCATCGGCGCTTGATAATAAATAGCTTTTTGCTTAATTTTAATTTAATGTATGAAGAAAAAATACTAGTGGCTTTTGATTGTGATGGAGTTATAATAAGGAGAGATTATACTCAAAAATGTTTTGAAAAATTCAACAAATCAAAAATCTTGGGAAAGATAGCTTATGTAATAGTGAAAATATTAACTGAAAGAGAGATCCCGCCTATTCTTAAATTACTACCCTACCTTCTCGTACTTTACTGTCTTAAAGGAACAAGAATTGATGAAATAGAAAACTATTTTTCAAGAACTATTGAATTTTATTTAAATCCAAGCATTTCAAAAACTGTAAAACAATTGAAGAAAAAAGGGGTAAAAGTTGGGATAATTTCCGATGGCATTCAATTTTTTCCAAAATACATAAGTAGAATTTTTAACCTCGATTTCGTTTATTCAAATGAAGTTGAAGTAAAAAATGACAAACTGACTGGAAAAATTTACAAATTTTCTAAAAAGAGTGAAATGATAGAGAGAATTGCTGAACAATTTTCGGTAAGCTATGATAAAATCGTTTACGTTGGTGATGATTTAAACCTTTCTGGAAAAGTTAAATGTGTACTTTTTAATCCCAAGAAAAAAAGTGATGTAAGGAAGGTTGATAATAAAAATTGTTTTTTAGTTGAAAACCTTTCTCAACTTTTACCTTTAATCGAAAAGTTGTATAGAATCTAAGCCAAATCCAATTCTCTCCTTATCAACCAAACTTCTTCTTCGCTCCTTTTCTCTTCTTCTTTTGGTTTCTCTTCTTCTACTTTTTTTGGCTCTTCCGGAATTCTCTCTCTTATCTTTTTAGCTATTTCATCCATATCTTGAGGGGAAATTTCTTTCACTGCATTCCAATCTATTGCCCCTGAATGACCATCATTTTCAAACCTCGGTATAATCCAGATGTGTGCATGCTCTATTTCAAAACCCAAAGTTGCGTAAGAAACTGAAATCGGGTTTAGAGCAGAAATTATAGCAAGAGTAACTTTCTTCACCGCTTTCCACATTTCTTCAAAATTCGGCACATCGTAAACCCAACGATAATGTTTTTTCGGGATTAACAAAGTGTGTCCAGGATTTAAAGGTCTTATGTCCAAGAATGCCATGAAATTTTCATCCTCATAAACAATTCTAGCTGGAATTTTCTTCTCTACTATTTGACAAAAAACACATGGCTTCTTTTCCATAATTACTAATTCTCTTTTAAACTTTTTTTATTTCATGTTTTTAGAAGGTTTGGCTGAAATAAATCGCATGAAGCATACCATTAACATTTCTCAAATTCTTCAAATTTTCAAATTTTTTACCCAAATAAAAAGGATTGACCATAAAACCAAAATCGCTTTCTTCCAACGCTTTTTCATCTTCTTTACTTGCACCCAAGCCTATAACAGTTTTTCTAATTTTCTTTAATTCTCTCACAACTTCAACTTTCATTTCGGCAGAGCAAGAGTTGTGAAAATTCTTTTTAGGTAAACGAATTTTTGCAGGCAAAGAATCAAAAAACCCTGAAGTTATTTTCTCATCGAAACTTGTGATGATGTAAACTTCATAACCATCTTTCAAAAGATTGTAAAATAAAGTGTTTATCCTTTCTCTGTTCTTTTGTGGTTGTTGGAAGTAGAGTTTTTCACCAAATCTATACCTTTCTTCATCATCAAAACTTTTCCCATATTTTCTCATTAAAAATTTGTTGTAGAGAATGGAAATTGGGTTGAAAGTAGAGGGAAGCAATATCTTGAATTCTAACCAAATTATAGAGTTGGAAGGAACAATTCTCGGAATTTCATAAAACTTCATACTTTACCTTAAAAGCTTAAATTATTAAAACCTTACCAACAAATACTTTTTTTATTTATAAGTGTAAAACATAATTTCATAAAGCGATAAAATGCCGGAAAGAAAAAGACCCAAGAAAGGAAGCAGAGCCTTTTACCCTAGGAAAAGGGCAAAAAGGATTTATCCAGCCGTTTCTACATATCCAGAAGTTGAAAAACCCAAGCTTTTAGATTTTGCTGGCTACAAAGCTGGCATGACAAGCGTGGTTTTAATCGATAATGTTAAAACTTCCCCAACTTATGGTCAAGAAATTGTTGTACCTGCAACAATCCTTGATTGCCCTCCTCTAAAAGTTTTAGGTTTAAGAGCTTACACTTTAACTCCAAAAGGTTTGAAAGTTTTCACAGAATTTTGGTGTGAAAATTTACCTAAAGAAATAGAAAGGAAAACGAAAGCTAAACCAAGCAAACAAGAAAAAATTTCTGAAATTGAGAAAAATTTGGAGAAAATTTCCAAGCTTAGATTAATAGTTGCAACCCAACCAAGAATTTCTGGCTTAAGGAAGAAAAAGCCAGAAATTTTTGAAATTGAAGTTGGTGGAAAAGATATAAGAGAAAAATTTGAGTTTGCAAAACAATTTTTGGGAAAAGAAATAAAAGCTTCTGATGTTTTTAGACAAGGAGAATTCGTTGATGTAATAGCTGTAACTAAAGGAAAAGGGACACAAGGCCCTGTTAAGAGATTTGGCGTTGTTATTCAGCCAAGAAAAGCTAAAGAGAAGAGGAGACATGTGGGAACTTTGGGACAAGAACAACCAGGAAAAGTTAGACCAACAGTGCCAATGGCTGGGCAAATGGGCTTCCAAACAAGAACAGAATTCAACAAGAGAATTTTGAAGATAGGGGAAGATGGAAAAGAAATTACGCCAAGCTCAGGATTTAATAGGTATGGGGTTATCAAAAGTAATTACATACTTATCGAAGGCTCAGTGCCAGGACCAAAGAAAAGGTTGGTAAGGTTGAGAACAGCGATAAGACCACCTAAGGCAAGGTTTATTGTCCCTGAAATAAAAGAAGTGGTGAAAAGTTGATGAAAGCAAACATTTTGGATTTGGAAGGAAAAGTTATTGAAGAAATAGATTTGCCAAAAATTTTTGAAGAGCCCTTGAGAGAAGATTTGATCAGAAGAGCTTTTTTGGCTATTAGGGCAAACAAAAGACAACCTTACGGCACAGATACCATGGCTGGAAAAAGAACTTCTGCCCACTACCATGGTTATAGGAGACATAGATGGACTATGATGTCAAGAGAGATGGCTAGAATGCCAAGGTTGCATGGAAAAATTCCATTGCAACAAATGTTTAGAGCAAGGTTTGTACCACAAGCCGTGAAAGGGAGAGAAGCCCATCCACCAAAAGTGGAAAAAGTTTGGGATCAAAAAATAAATGAAAAGGAAAGGAGAAAAGCGATAAAGTCAGCAATAGCAGCTACAGCCATGAAAGAAGTTGTTTTGAAAAGAGGTCATAAAGCAGAAGAGCTCAATCTTCCTTTAGTTGTTGAAGATAAAATACAAGAAGTGAGTAAAACAAAAGAACTGGAAAAAATTTTGGAAAAAATTGGTCTTGGGAAAGAATTGAAAAGAATAAAAAATGCGAAGAAGAAAAAAGTGGGTCCTCTTGTAGTAATAACAAAAGATAAAGGTATAAGCAAAGCTGCCAAAAATTTGGGTTTGGATGTTTCTCTAGTTGAAAATTTGAATGCCGAAATCTTGGCTCCAGGTGGAATGCCGGGAAGGCTTGTGATTTGGTGCAAATCTGCGATAGAAAAATTGGGAGGTAATTGAAGTGGTAGACCCTTACAAAATTTTGAAATATGCTTCAATAACTGAAAAATCTGTTTCGTTGATAGAAAAGGAAAACAAAATAGTTTTCATAGTTGATAGAAAAGCCAATAAAAAGCAGATAAAAGAAGCTTTTGAAAAGCTTTTTGGAGTAAAAGTGGAAAGTGTTAACACTCAAATAACTCTAGATGGTAGAAAGAAAGCATACATCAAGCTTAAACCGGAATTCAAGGCAAGAGATGTTGCTGTAAAGCTTGGATTAGTTTAGAAAATTTTAAATATTAAAACTGAAAAGTAGAAAAATAATAAAACGGTGTCGACCGTGGGAAAAAGGATTATTCCAAGGGCAAGGGGGAAAGGTGGTCCACGCTACAAAGCACCTAGCCATAGGTATAGAGGTAAAGTTGAGTATTTGCCCATAATGGGGATAACTGGTAAAGTTAAAGATATAGTTCACGATCCTGGAAGAAGCGCACCTGTAGCGATAATAAGGTTTGAAGATGGGAGGGAAGTTCTACACATTGCTCCAGAAGGTTTGAAAGCAGGTGATGTCATAAGTTATGGTGGTGAGCCTTCTGTTGGAAATGTATTACCTTTATCAAAAATCCCTGAAGGAACAAAAATTTTCTCGATAGAAAGCTATCCCGGCTCTGGACCAAAATTTTGTAGGAGCTCTGGAGTTTTTGGTATAGTGATGGGTAAAGTTAAAGATAAAGTGAAGGTGCAATTTCCTTCTGGAAAAATTGTAGAGTTGGATGAGAACTGTAGAGCTACAATAGGAGTTCCAGCTGGTGCTGGTAGGGTTGAAAAACCTTGGGTTAAAGCTGGTAAGAAGTATCATGCTATGATGGCAAGAGGAAAGCTATTTCCAAGAAGTGCTGGAGTTGCCATGACACCAACAGACCATCCTTACGGTGGGAAAAGCAAAAGACCAAGACCATCCAGAGCTGTTAAAAGGTCTGCTCCTCCAGGAGCAAAAGTTGGCTCAATAAGTCCTAAGAGGATGGGTAGGAAGAAAGGTGGTTGAATGGCAGGAACTTTTATGTTCAGGGGCAAAACTTTGGAAGAATTGCAAAAAATGAGTATACAAGAATTTGCTAAATTGTTGCCTTCAAAAGAGAGAAGAAGTTTGTTGAGAGGTTTAAAAGAAAATCAATTGAAGCTACTCGAAAATATTAAAAAATACCCTGACAAATTCCACAAAACTCATCTAAGAGATTTAATCATTTTACCACAAATGGTTGGAGCGAAAATAGGTGTGTACAATGGAAAAGAATGGGTAAGCGTTTACATTACACCGGAAATGATTGGTCATAGGTTGGGCGAGTTTTCCCATCCAACTAAGCGTGTTAAGCACTCTGCCCCAGGAATAGGTGCTACGAGAGGAAGTAAATTCTATGCAAGCAAACCAACATGAAGTGATTTGATGAAAACGGCTATTTCTAAAATTTCTAACGCAAGAATTTCGCTCAAACATGCTTTAGTTTTGTGTAAAAAATTGAAGGGGAAAAAGGTTGGAAAAGTTGAGAAGTTTTTAGAAGACTTGATAGCAAAAAAAGTTGACATAGATGGAAAATATTACACTAAGGCTGCAAAAAAATTTTTGGAGCTAGTTAAAGCAGCAAAAGCTAATGCAAGACAAAAAGGCTTGAATGAAGAAAAACTTTTCATCAAAGAAATAAAAGCGGATAAAGGCGTGAGATATTACAGGCCAAGGAGCTTGTGGCATTTGAGAGGACAAAGGATAAAAGCAGTTCATTTGACACTTGAAGTGGAGGAGAGATGATGGCAGTGGAAAAACTTTTCGTGAAAGAAGGTAAAAAAGAGAGTGAAGTTGAAGCTTACTTAGCAAAAAAATTTGAAAAAGCTGGCTATTCCCACACAGAAATCCAAAGAACTCCTCTTGGCACAAGGATTATAGTTTATGCTCATAAACCGGGCTTAGTTATCGGTAGGTCGGGAAAAAGAATTGAAGAAATCGCTGAAGAAATTAAAAACAAGTTTGGCTTTGAAAACCCTTTGCTAGATGTGAGGGAAGTGGAAAATCCTTTCTTAGATGCAAACATCGTTGCCAAAAGAGTTGCTAATGCTCTAGAAAAGGGAATAAATTACAAGAAGGTTGCAAATTACTATGTTGATAAAGTTATGGAAGCCGGAGCTATTGGAGTTCAAATAAGGGTTGGAGGAAAACTTGCCGGAAAAGAAAGGTCAAGGTTTCAAAAATTTAGAAAAGGTTTCGTTGCTTTTTCCGGAGATTATGCTAAAGTTTACGTGGAAAAAGGATATGCCCAAGCAAACATTAAGCCTGGAATTGTCGGTGTTCAAGTATGGATAATGAAAGGGTTGCCCAAGGAATTTGAGTTTGAGAAAAGCGTGGAAAAACAATTTATACCTAAAAAAGAAAATGAAAAAATGGAGGAAGGCGAAGTTGAAAAGGGTTGAAGAATTGAGAAAGATGAAAGATGAAGATTTGGATAAAAGACTTTCTGAACTAAGGCTAGAGCTTTTGAAAGAACAAGGCAATATCAAGACCGGAAGACCGATTAAAAATCCTGGTAGGATTAAACAAATAAAAAAAACAATTGCAAGAATTTTAACGATTAAAAGGGAGAGGAAAGAGGGAAAAGGGAAAAATGTCTGAAGTTTGCCCAAAATGTGGAGCAAAGGCTTCTGGAGGAATTTGCTCTAAGTGTGGTTTGCCAGTGGAGTTATGCAGTTGCCAAATAATAGAGAAAGAAGAGGAGAGAATAAAAGTTTACATAGAAAAAAGGAGGTTCAACAAACCAATAACTATAATTGAAGGTATAAAAGAAAATCAGAAAGAAATACTTTCTCAGTTGAAAACAAAGCTTGCTTGTGGGGGAACTTTTAAGAAAAACCATTTGGAACTTCAAGGCGACCATAGAAGCAAAATAAAAGAGCTTTTGGTTAAATTGGGGTACAAAGAAGAGCAAATAGAAATAAGTTGACAACAAATTTTATCTTATGCCAATAACTCCGCAAAATTTGATCAGACATGAGCTCATCGGTTTAAAAGTTAAAGTTGTAAAAAGCACCGACCCAACTCAAAAAAACTTGGAAGGGAAAGTGATAGACGAAACTTACAACACTTTGAAAATAGAAACAAAGGAAAAAGAAAAAATAATTCCTAAAGCTAATTGTGTTTTTGTATTCACTTTACCTTCTGGTGTTAAAGTTGAAGTTGATGGTAAATTGCTAGTTGGGAGGCCTGAAGATAGGATAAAAAAGAAGTTTCCAAGATGGTGAGGAAAGGATTTAAAAGTTAAGAAAACAAAAGATTAAAAATTACGAAGGTGGGAAAGAAATGGAAAAAAATGGAGTAAGAGATATAGGGATAGATGTACCTTTACCGCAATCTAAGTGTAATGACCCGAAGTGTCCTTTCCATGGTCACTTGAAAGTCAGAGGCAAAATTTTAGAAGGAAAAGTTGTTTCAGCTAAATCTCAAAAAACTGTAGTGGTTGAAAGGGATTACTTGCATTATGTGCCAAAGTACGAAAGATACGAAAGAAGGCGCTCAAAAATTGCTGCTTACAATCCAGAATGTATAAATGCGAAAGAAGGCGATATCGTTAAAATTGCTGAATGTAGACCCTTGAGCAAGACAAAAGCTTTTGTTGTAGTTGAAGTTTTGAAAAGGAAGGGAGAAAAATGAAAGCTGTGAAAGCTAGAGTTACAAGAGCTTTGAATGTTGGTAGCTATGTGAATTGTGCTGATAACACTGGGGCAAAAGTATTGCAAATAATAGCTGTTTTTGGTTATAAAGGGGTGAAGAGAAGGCAACCGAAAGCTGGTGTAGCTGATGTTGTTAAATGTTCTGTGAAGAAAGGGGATGTGAAAATGAGGAAACAAGTTGTTAATGCTGTGATAATAAGGCAAAAAGCTGAATATAGAAGGCCAAATGGTCTGAGGGTGAAGTTTGAGGATAATGCTGCTGTGATAGTTGATGATAATTTTGAGCCGAAAGGTACTGAAATCAAAGGACCTGTAGCTAAAGAAGCTGTTGAAAGATTTCCTTCAATAGGTAAGATTGCAACAATAGTGGTTTGAATGAAAAGGCCAAAATCTAAAAAAGCAAGAAAGCAGAGAAAGTTTTTGTATGAAGCTCCTCTACACGTGAGAAGAAAGCTTATGTCAGCCCATTTATCCAAAGAGCTCAGGGAAAAATACAAGAGAAGAAGTTTTCCTGTGAGAAAAGGCGATGAAGTTGAAGTCATGAGAGGGAGTTTCAAGGGAAGAAGAGGTAAAATAGTTAGAGTTGATTTGAAAAATTACAAAGTTTACATCGAAGGTATAACGAGGAAAAAAACAACTGGTGCCGAAGTTTTAGTACCAATCCATCCATCAAATTTAAAGATTATCAGCTTAAATTTGGATGATAAAGAAAGGGTAAAAGCTTTAGAGAGGAGGTTGAAATAATGGCTAAGTTGAAAAGATTGCTGGCACCGCAATTTTGGAAAATACCCAAAAAAATAAGGAAATGGACAGTTTCTCCTAGTCCTGGTCCACATAAAAAATTTGAATGTATACCTTTGTTGATTTTAGTCAGAGATATACTAAAATTGGCTGAAACTGGAAAAGAAGCAAAAAGCTTGATTAAAAAAGGGGAAATTTGGGTTGACGGAAAACCAAGGAAAGACCACGCTTATCCAGCAGGTTTAATGGATGTCGTCTCTATACCTAAACTCAACAAAAATTACAGAATAACTGTTTCTGAGAAAGGTTTAGAGCTTATAGAAATTCCCGAAGAAGAGAGCAAGTTGAAGCTTTTAAGGATAAAGGGGAAGAGAGTTGTTAAAAAAGGGAAAATTCAGTTAAATTTCCATGATGGAAAGAATTTGTTAGTTGAAGAAAATGTTTACAAAACAGGAGACTCTCTTTTGGTTGAGTTACCGAGCTTAAAAATAATTCAACACTTAAAGCTTGAGAAAAATGTTTGTGGGCTAGTACTTAAAGGAAAAAATGCTGGAAAAATTGGGAAAGTAATTGAAATTATCATTCCAAGAAATGAGCCAAGAAAAATTATTTGTGAAATTGAAGGGAAAAAAGCTGAAGTACTTTTCGATTATTTCTTCGTAGTTGGTAAAGAAGCTCCTGTGATAAAGTTGGGTGAGAAAATTGAGTGAAAAAATGAGAGAAATAAAGATAGAAAAAGTGACTTTGAATGTTGGGTGTGGGGGAGATTTGGAAAAAATAGAAAGGGCGAAAAAACTTTTGAAAATGCTCACGGGGAGAGAACCTTTTGTGACAAAATCTAAGAAGAGAAGCACTTTTGGCATAGCTAAGGGGAAGCCGGTTGGTGTAATGGTAACCTTGCGGGGAAAAGATGCTGAAGAATTTTTAAGAAGAGCTTTACATGCAGTTGACTATAAACTTAAAGCTTCTCAATTTGATCAAGAAGGAAATGTTAGTTTTGGTGTGAAAGAATATATTGATATTCAAGGCGTGAAATATTCGCATGAAGTCGGTATGCTTGGTTTAGATGTTTGCGTCACTTTGAAAAGGCCAGGATTTAGAATTAAATATAGGAAAATACAAAAAAGAAAAATACCGAAAAAACATAGAATTAATAGGGAAGAAGCTATTGAATGGTTTAAAAAGAATTATGGGGTGAGCATAGTTGAATGATGAAATTTTTTATGAAATAGATTACCAAATCTTGTTGCAGATGAGTGGAGCAATTTTGAGGAAAGCTGAGCTCGAAAAAAATTACAAAAAAGTTTACACAAAAATTTTCGAGCATCTTGTTAAAATGGAAGTTCTTGGATTTAGGGATATGGTAGAGATTTTCGGGAATTTGAGTGGTTGAATGCCCAAGAAATTTGGAAAGGGAAGGAAAGTTTGCATCAAATGCGGAAGAAAAGGTAGGGGAATAATAAGTAAGTATGGTCTTTCTTATTGCAGGCAATGCTTCAGGGAAGAAGCTGAAAAATTGGGCTTCAAGAAATACTCTTAATGATTAACATGCTTGAAATATTTTCTTTTCTCACATTGCTTTTTGGGATTTCTCTTGCGGCTGCTTTTGATGTTAAAATAACTCCCACCGAAATACCTGATGAACTTACTCATGCATTAATAGCTCTTGGTATTTTATTCTCTTCTTTAGAATCTTTAATCCAATTCAACTTTCAAATTCTCATCAACAGCTTAATTTATGGAATTTCTTTTTTGGCTTTTGGCTTTTTGCTTTACAAGCTTGGACAGTGGGGAGGAGGAGATGCAAAAGTTTTGGCAAGCATTGGTTTTTTCTCCCCACTTATATCAAATCTATTAAATCAACCTTTAGCTGAATTTGCTTTCACTTATCTCATAAACCTTTTCCTCCTTGGTGCTGTTTACATGATTTTTTACAGCATAGTTTTAGCTTTGATCAACAGAAAAATAATTTTGAATTTTTTAAAAAATGCGAAATCGAGCTCAAAGATAATAGTTTTTTCTTTTTTGCTTCTTTTCTCTGCAACATTTTTCATAAATTCCCAACTCTTTAAAATTTATAAAATTCCTTTCGAACTTGCTTCAATCATTTTCAACTCTTTGCTGATTTGTTTTTTAACGATTTGTCTATTTTTGCTTTGGGTCTTCGTGAAGAGTGTTGAAAATGTAGCTTTCAAGAAAAGAATTCCAATTTCAAAGCTGAAAGTAGGAGATGTTTTGCTTGAGAGCAAAGTTTGGGAAGGTTTAACTGAAGAAGAAGTGAAAAGAATAAAAAGATCTGGAAAGAAATTCGTTTGGATTAAAGAAGGGGTAAGGTTTGCCCCATCTTTCCCTTTAGCTTTGCTTTTCACTTTTTACTACGGAAATGTTTTGTTTTCTTTCTTCAAGTTTATTTGATAAGCAATTTCTCTCTTAGGAAAATTTGTTTGTATTTTGTAAAGTTTTGCAATTTCTTTTAGCCTTTTATCTCTGGTCAATAAGCTCCCATTCTCGTAAAGTGTTGCCAAAAGAATTTCAGCATCATGTGGCTCCAAATTTCTTTTCAAAGTAAGTAATGTCAATTCAGGGTCTTCTGGTAAGCCAATTTCTTTTATCAATTCCAACATTTCCCCATTTTCCAAATGATAATCAACAATTCTAACATTCTTCCTATTCAACAATTTTTGAAATTCCCAATAGACTTGTTTATAATTTTTTTGCAAAGAATTTTCATAAAGGAACTTACCAATTTCATTCAACACAGGCTGATAGATTGTTATTCTTTTTGTAGAAAACAGCCATTCTAAACTGCTAAAATTTCTTTTAAGTAAGATGTAATCTACCAACACAGAAGTATCTAATGCGTATCCTCCAATTCCTTTTCTTAAGCGATTGTCTATGAAAGCTGAATTCAAATCTTTCAGCAAATCTCTTGCAAAGTACACTTATGAAATAAAGAAGGAAAATTATTTATCTTTTTCCCAATTTTTCAATCCCGTTCATGTAAGGTCTTAAAACTTCTGGAATTATCACACTTCCGTCTTTTTGCTGGTATTGCTCGATTATTGCAATCATCGTTCTACTTGTTGCTAAAGCCGTGCTGTTCAAAGTGTGGACAAAACCTGCAACTGGTTTGCCTGGACCTTCTCTATACCTTATGTTAAGCCTTCTTGCTTGGTAGTCTGTGCAATTTGAGTTCGAACCACATTCTCTGAATTTTCCGTCTGCCATCCAAACTTCTGTGTCATATTTTTTAGCAGCTACTGTCCCCAAATCACCTGTACAAACATTAACAACACGATAATGCAAACCCAATTTTTGGTAAAGCTCTTCCGCATTTCTTTGCAATTCTTCATGCATTTCCCAACTCTGCTCAGGCAAACAAAAAACAAATTGCTCAACTTTGTTAAATTGATGCATCCTGAACAAACCTTTCGTGTATTTACCATGCGTCCCTATTTCTTTTCTGAAGCAAGGTGAAACACCACAAAGCTTTAAAGGCAATTCGCTTTTATCAAAAACTTCTCCCATAAACATCGCGCCCATAGGATGCTCAGAAGTTGCTATTAAGTATAAAGGCTCGTTTTCAATTTTGTAAATTGCTGTTTCAAAATCAGATAAATCGATCATACCTTCATAAGCTTTCCTCCCCATCATGAATGGAGGTTCTATCAAGATAAAACCCTTTTTCCTCAAAAAATCTATTGCAAACTTTTGAATCGCTAAATCCAAAAGAACTAACTCTTCTTTTAGGTAGAAAAATCCTGTACCAGAAACTTTTGCTGCCCTTTCTGCATCTATCAAGCCTAAGCTTTTCAAGATTTCCAAATGGTCTTTTGGTTGGAAATCGAATTTGGGTGGAGATCCCCATCTCCTTATTTCCACATTATCGTTTTCATCTTCTCCATAAGGTACACTTTCATGCACTAAATTTGGAAGTTTCATCAAACCAGATCTTACTTCTTCTTTCAACTTTTTGGCTTCCTCTTCCAATTCTTTAATTTTATCCGGAAGTTTTGCTGCTTCTTTCAAAAGTTCTTCTACATTTTCCCCTTTTTTCTTCATCAAAGCTATTTGCTTGCTCAATTCATTCCTTCTCTTACGCAACTCGTTTATCTTTGTTTGAAGTTCCCTCCATTTTTTGTCGCAAGAAATAACTTTTTCCAAGAGCTCAATTTTTTCTCTATCTCTTCTCTTGCTTATATTTTCTCTCACAAAATCTGGTTTTTCCCTTATCAGTTTTATGTCCAACATTCTCTCTTATAGATTAATTCTTCAATTAAAAAATATTAATCCTTGCACAAAATTTTATTTAATGAAACTCAAGAAAGAGTTGAGCCTTTTAGAAGTCACTTTTTATGGTGTAGGGGTAATAGTTGGTGCCGGCATATTCAGTTTAATAGGAAAAGCTGCGGGTCTTGCAGGTAACTCTCTTTGGATTTCTTTTCTCATAAGTGCTTTGATTTCAATTTTCACAGGCTTCAGTTACGCAGAGCTCGCTGCTATGTATCCGAAAAGTGGGGCTGAATTTGTTTACGTAAAAAAAGCTTATGGGAGCGAATTCTGGGCTTTCCTCATAGGTTGGCTTTTGATTTTTGCTTTAACGGCAGGTATTGCTACGGTAGCGTTAGCTTTTTCTGGCTACTTCTTAGAAGTTTTCAGCTTTTTCAATTTTTTACCGAATTCCTTCATAGCAGTTTTACTCATAGTTGCTCTTTCTTTTTTGAATTTTCAGGGCATAAAAGAAAGTTCTAAGTTCAACATCCTTTTTGTAGTTTTAGTTATAGCAAGCTTGCTTTTCATCATAATTCTAGGCTTGCCAAAAATCTTCTCTTCTGTTTCCAGATATTTTGAAGCTCCTAAAGGTATTGAAGGTGTTCTTTCTGCAACAACTCTTGTTTTCTTTGCTTACTTGGGTTTTGAAGATATAGCTAATCTAGCTGAAGAAACAAAAAATCCGAAGAAGATAATACCTCTTGCTTTAATTTTATCGATTCTAATAACTACTTTGATTTATTCTTTGGTTTCACTTTCTGCAGTGAGTCTAGTAGGGTGGGAAGAGTTATCAAAATCACAAGCACCACTTGCACTTGCTGCTTCTAAAATTTTGGGGGAAAAAGCTTTTTTATTCGTTTCTTTTTCGGCTATTTTCGCTACGATAGGCACTTGTTTAGGCTTACTAATAGCTAACTCTAGGATGATTTATGGCATAGCTAAGGAGAACTGTTTACCTAAATTTTTAGCCAAAATTCACTACAAAAATAAAACCCCGCATTTTGCAATTCTCACAACCATGATCCTTTCAATAATTTTTGCTTTGAGTGGAAGTATAACAAGGATTGCTCAAATAACAAGTTTTTATTCCCTAATAGCTTTTTGTGCTGTGAATCTTTCTTTAATTTATTTAAGATTCATGAAACCAGAACTAAAAAGACCTTTTTTAGCTCCTTTGAACGTAAAAAATTTTCCTTTGACAGCTTTTTTCGGAACAATTTCTTGCATGGCTTTAATGGGTTTCTTTTCCCTTGAAGTTGTAATATTTTGCTTTTTCATCTCAATTTGCGGTATAATCTTTTTCTACTTTTTCAAGAGGGAAAAGCTTAAAAAGTTAAAGCCATTTCTTTAAATGAGAAAATGTCAGAAGAATTCAAAAAACTTATAAAAGAAATTTTTTCAGATTACATCAAATTCTTGTCAACTTATGAAATAGTAGATGAAAAAAATTATTCAAGACTTTGCTAAAAATAAACCAAATTTTGTGATATCTTGTGAGCCAGGAAATACAATCTCAACTTATATGCCTGTTGG
>Ga0105162_1000350_pt1 | contig 30472 bp, 29 predicted proteins | sample JNZ201metaG_FD_81532 | JGI IMG/M metagenome (GOLD analysis project Ga0105162, IMG submission 81532) | Hot spring microbial communities from Jinze hot spring, China to study Microbial Dark Matter (Phase II) - JNZ 20120812A | ecosystem: Environmental > Aquatic > Thermal springs > Hot (42-90C) >...
AGATATTATTAATATTAATAAGATGAAAACAAAAATTAAATTTGAGAACTTTTCTCTTTGGTTTGGTGAAAAACAAATCTTAAAAAATATTAATTTAGAAATTCCCGAAAAAAATGTTACCGCCATTATGGGACCTTCGGGTTGTGGGAAAACAACTCTTCTTCGTTGTATTAACCGATTGAACGATTTAATCCCAAATGTGAAAATCTGTGGAAAGGTTTTCATCGATGAAGAAAATATTTATAGTGAAAATGTTAATCTTTTGGCTTTACGGAAAAAAGTGGGAATGGTATTCCAAAAACCAAATCCCTTTCCCAAGTCGATTTACGAAAATATTGCCTTTGGTTTAAAAATTCATAAATTCAAAAATATTAAAGAGAGGGTGATTAAAGCCTTAATTGATGCCAATCTCTACGATGAAGTAAAGGATAATCTCCATCACAGCGCTTTAAACCTTTCTGGTGGCCAACAACAAAGATTATGCCTTGCCCGAGCAATTGCAATTGAACCGGAAATTATTCTATTGGATGAACCCGCCAGCGCCTTAGATCCAATCGCTACCGCTAAATTAGAAGAACTTATCCAGAAATTAAAAAAAGATTACACGATTGTGATTGTCACTCATAATATGCAACAGGCAGCCAGAGTTTCTGATTATTGTGCCTTTATGTATCTTGGAGAACTGGTGGAATTCGGCAAAACCGAAGATATCTTTGTCCGACCCAAAGATAAAAGAACCGAAGATTTTCTTTTGGGAAAATATGGTTAATATTGACAATTTTCTAAAAATCGCCTATAATCTTGTATGTTTGAAGAACGGTTAACTCTTTTGAAAGAAAAGATCATTGAATATGCTAATCATATTGAAAAGATGTTGGAGAAGGCAATAAAAGGATTGCTGGATAAGGAAAAAGGGATTTTACATTTAGTCATCGAAGAAGACGAAAAAAAAGCGAATGACTTTGAAATTGAGATTGACGAACTTTGTGTTGATCTGATTGCCCTTTATCAACCAAAAGCAAAGGATTTGCGAACAATCCTTATGATTTTAAAGATGAATAACGATTTGGAAAGAATTGGCGACCACATTGTAAATATTGCCCAAAGTGCGGAATTTCTTATTGAAAGAGAACCGGTAAAACCGTTAATCGATATTCCTCGGATGGCTAACGAAGCAAGTAAGATGTTAAAGGATGCGGTAAAAGCCTTTGTTGAAGAAGATTCTCTTCTTGCCAAAAGGGTCTGTGAAAGAGATTCTTTGATTGATAATTTGCGTGACCAAATTTTTCGAGAACTATTCACTTATATGCTCTCTGACCCAAGAACCATTGAAAGAGCCTTCCATTTAATCAGAATAGCCCAGAACTTAGAAAGAATTGCCGACCTTTCTACCAATATTGGTGAAGATGTTATTTATATCGTGGAGGCTAAAATTATTAAACACCATAAGGATATTTGACTTTTAGTTTTTTTCTTTTATAATTTTTAACTATGAAGAACCATAATAAATACGAATGTGTAATAATATTAAGTGAAAAGATGAATGAAGAAGAGATAAATAAAATTGATAACGATTTAAAAAATATCTTTAAAAATTGTGGTGCCGATAATATTGTGTTAGATAAAAAAGAAAAAAAGAAATTTGCCTATCCGATTAAAAAATTAGAATATGGTTATTATCTTTTTTATAAATTTGAATCACCGCCTGACACTGTGGACAAGATTAAAGAAAGCATCAAACATAATGAAAATATTTTAAGAAGTTATTTTATTAATTATGGCCGAGATTAGATTAGGAAGAATTAATTATGTAATTTTAATGGGCAGGGCAACCGTCGATCCAACCTTACGTTACAATCCGAAAGGGATCCCTTTTTTAAATTTTCAGATTGCTGTTAATCGGATTTATAAAGATAAAGAGAGCAATGAATGGAAAGAAGTGGCCAATTTTTTCACCGTTGTTACTAGTGGACCGCAAGCCGAAAGATTACAAGAGAGACTTAAAAAAGGAAGCGCGGTAATTGTTGAAGGTGAACTAAGAAGTCGAAGTTATGAAAAAGAGAATGGTGAAAAAAGGAATATTGTAGAAATCTTTGCCCGCCGAGTACAAATTCTTGATAAATTTGCTCCGGAAGAAGTGAGTGAAGAAACTCCGGAGGATATTATTTTACCTGATGATAATCTTGATGACCTACCTTTTTAAAAATGGCAAAGGATAAGAAAAAAGAGGCTAAAAAAATTAAAGAATCTCCTCTTATCCATTTTAAAAGAAATAATTATTTATTATTAATTTTAGGAATCATAACAATTATTTTGGGCTATGTTGTTTTAAGCACCGGTGATATTACTATTGCGCCCATTTTGCTTGTCTTAGGTTATTGTGTTCTTATTCCCCTTGCCCTCCTGTTAAAATTTAAATGAAACTGAAAGGCACAAAGGAAATTAACAAAAAGATAAAAAACCTTGCCCAGAAAATCTATAGAAAACATAAAAAAAATTTAGGTGATTTATGCCTTATTGGTATAAAACGTCGGGGAATAAGCATCGCTCAAAGACTTCAGCAAGAATTAAAAAAACTTACCAACCAAGAAATTCCTTTGGGTGCTTTGGATATCAGTTTTTATCGGGATGATTTACAAATGATTTCTTTGTCACCTATTGTCCGAGGAAGTGAAATAAATTTTTCTCTTCAAGATAAGATTGTCATTTTAGTTGATGATGTAATTTATACTGGCAGAACAGTACGGGCGGCTTTAAGTGAAATTCTGGATTACGGTCGACCAAAAAAGGTTGAATTACTTGTGCTCGTAGATAGGAATCACCGAGAATTACCTATCCAACCGGATTACGTGGGCTTCAAATTTAAGGTAAAGAAAGAAGATTTAATCGATGTCTTTTTAAAGGAAGAAGATAAAAAAGAAGGAATTTATCTTCAAAGAAGGTGAAACATTTATTATCGATTAATGATTTAAGTGAAAAAGATATCTATAAAATCTTTGATTATGCTTCTCAATTTGAAGAAGTTTTAAAAAGACCAATTCCTGTTGTCCCTTCCTTAAGAGGGAAAACAATTTTAACCCTTTTTTATGAACCATCAACAAGAACCCAAACTTCTTTTACTTTAGCCGGCAAAAGGTTATCCTGCGATGTTATCAATTTTTCCTTTTCTACTTCTTCTATTCTTAAAGGAGAGAGTTTATTAGACACCCTGAAGAATATTTTGAAAATGAAAGTTGATGGCATTATCGTTCGCCATTCGGTTGCCGGTGTTCCCCATTTTCTTGCCCATCATTTAGAAAAAGAAAATATATTTGTTATTAACGCTGGTGACGGAATAAATGAGCATCCGACTCAGGCGTTGTTAGATGCTTATACTATTTATAAAAAATTTAAAGATTTTAATAATTTAAAGATTTTGATAATTGGCGATATCAAACATTCCCGTGTCGCCCATTCGGATATTCTGATTTTTAAAAAATTGGGTTGTAAAGTTTTTGTCTCTTGCCCTTATTCTTTTTTACCAGTTGAGTTTGAAAAAATGGACGTTGTTTATCTTCCTGATTTTCGAGAGAAACTAAGTGATTTCGATTGTGTTATCGCTTTAAGAGTCCAAAAAGAACGGCATAATTTCAGTTATTTATCTTCTATCAGAGAGTACCATCTTCTATACGGAATTAAAAAGGAAGATCTAAATAAAATGAAAAAGAATGCCCTTTTAATGCATCCGGGACCGGTTAATTGGGAAGTAGAACTTTCTTATGAGGTGTTAAAGGATGAACGATGTGTAATTTTAGATCAGGTCTTTAATGGTGTGGCAATCAGAATGGCAATTATCTTTTTATTATTTCAAGAAAAATTATGAAAATTGAAAATTTACCAGAATATCTTTTATTAAAAAACGGTATCTTAATTGATTTGGATAAGAAAGAGAAGCGAGAAGTTGACATATTAATAAAAGAAGGCAAAATTGAAAAAATTAGTAAAGGGATCGAGAAGAAGGATAAATTTATAATTTTGGATATTAAAGATTGCTATATCTTTCCTGGCTTAATTGATCTTCATACCCATTTACGGACACCAGGTAGAGAAGATGAAGAAACGATAGAAACCGGAACAAAAGCAGCAATTGCTGGCGGTTTTACAAAAATATGTTGCCTGCCTAATACTGAACCACCGTTAGATAATGAGTCTTTAATCACCTATTTGATAGCCGAAAATAAAAAATATAATTATTGCGATTTATACCCTATCGCCTGTGCTACTAAAAGAAGAGAAGGTAAAGAAATTTGTGATTATTATCTCTTAAAAAAAGCAGGTGCGGTAGCGATTTCCGACGACGGTGCAGCCATCTCCTCTTCCCAAGTTTTAAGATTAGTTTTAGAATATTCTAAAACTTTTGACCTACCCTATTTTAGCCATTGTGAAGATAAAGAATTGGCTCAAGGGGTTATCAATGAGAGTTTCATATCTTATCAACTGGGATTAAGAGGAATACCTGATATCTCAGAAACTATCTTTGCCTTCCGAGATGTTCTTATTGCCAATTATGTAAAAAGCAAAATCCATCTTTGCCACATTTCTTCTAAAAAAACAATCCAAATTTTGAGATTTTTAAAAGAGAATAATTACCAATTCACTTGTGAAACGGCTCCCCATTATTTTACTTTAACTGAAAAGGATATAAAAAATTACGACACTAATTACAAAGTAAATCCACCCTTAAAAAAAGAAGAAGATAAAGAAGAGATAAAAAAGGCACTGCGTGAAGGACTGATTGACGCTATTGCCTCTGACCACGCTCCCCATCTTTTAGCGGAAAAAGAACAGGATTTTGAAAATGCTCCTTTCGGAATTATTGGTTTAGAAACTTGTTTTCTTTTATCTTACGAAGAATTGGTGTTAAAAGGAAATCTCACAATATTTGAGTTATTAGAAAAATTTATTACTAATCCCGCAAAAATTTTAGGAATAGAAATAAATAAAATTAAAGAGAATAATGAAGCTGAAATAGTGATCTTTTCACCAAAAGAAAAATATATTTATAGTGAAGATAAGGTAGTTTCTAAAAGTAAAAATACTCCTTTCTTAAATAAAGAATTTAGCGGGAGAATTAAAGCCGTAATTAATAAAAATAAGATATTTTATTTTTAACTTTATTACTCTTTTTCTTCTTTGACAGCGGTAAATTTCTTATAATTTTCAGCAAGTTCTCTTAACCTTTCTTTCACTCTTTTATGAACTTCCTCGGCTTTCATTCCGGTTAAAATCTCTATTCCTTCATCTACGGTTTTTATTGCGTAAATATGAAAGAGCCCTTTCTTTACCGCTTCACAAACCTCTTCTTTAAGCATTAAATCATCAATATTACTATAAGGAATAATAACCCCTTGGGTTCCAGTAAATCCCCTTCTTTTACAAACCTCAAAAAACCCTTCAATCTTTTCATTCACACCACCAATTGCCTGAATTTCACCTTTCTGATTAACTGAACCAGTAACTGCGATATCTTGTCTTAAAGGAATATTACCAATTGAAGAAAGTAAAGCAAAAAGTTCAGCCGAAGATGCTGAATCACCTTCAACACCGCCATAACTCTGTTCAAAACAGATCGAAGCGCTCATAATAATTGGAAATTCTTGAGCATATTTATCCCGCAGATAACCTTGTAAAATTAAAACTCCTTTATCATGAATCTTTCCGGATAATTGGGCTTCTCTCTCAATATTAATAACTCCCTTGGTCCCTACCGATGTTTTCGCAGTAATCCTTGTTGGTCTTCCGAACATATATTCCCCCGTATCATAAACCGAAAGACCATTTATCTGACCAACCACTTTACCTTCGGTATCAATTAACAATATTCCCTCATCAATCATCTCTTGAATTTTCTCTTCTATTAATTTTGCTCGATAATCTCTCATCTCAATTGCCTTGCTAACATGTTTATCTAATACCAGTTCTGAATTATCTTTTTCTGCCCAATAACTGGCTTCTTTTAGAATATCGGTAATAATACCAAATCGTGTTGAAAGTTTATTCTTCCGGCCGCCCAATCTTATTCCGTATTCCACCAATTTTGCAATTGCTCCCGCTGAGAAATGTCTCAAATTTTCTTTTTCAACAATTGTCCTAACAACATTAGCATACTCTCTTATCGTTTCTTCTTTCAAATCCATTGTCCAATCAAAATCGGCTCTTACCTTAAATATCTTCTTAAAATCTTCGTCATAGGTGGCTAGTAAGGTATAAAGAAAAGCATCACCAATCATAATCACTTTCACATTAATGTCTATAGGCTCAGGTTTTAATGCGGTTACTCCAAAAAGAGAATAGGGGTCATAAGCAGTAATATCTACTTTTCTTGTTCTTAAACATCTCTTCAAAGCATACCAGGTGCCTTCCAAAAGAACATCCAAAGCATTCAAAACCAAAAATCCACCGTCCGCCTTTACCAAAGAACCGGCTTTGATTTTAGTAAAATCAGTCCGCCACTGACCCCGCGCATCCCAAACTTTTTCAATGGTGCCGAAAAGATTTTTAAAAGTAGGAGTATTTTCAAAAATAATTGGCGCTCCCACCTCTTCGGCATTATCCACCAGAAGATTTACCCGAAATTCTAAATAAGGGTCGCCAGGTAAAATCTCTCTCATAAACGGAAAAGGAACTTCTTCCTCTTTTTTCTCTTTCTTAAAAATACTGAGATCCTCCAATATCGCTTCTTCCACTTCTTTTAAATATTCATTCACTTTTTCATTCTTTAATTTTTCTTTTATCTCATTTAATCGCTCTTCCAGAATCGGTTTTACTGTTTCCTTATCTAAGGAACTTAATCTTTCTCTGGTCTCTTTTTCTAAATTTCTAATTTCTTTAAATAAATTATTTAACTCATCATTCAAATTTTGAGCCTTCTCTTTAATCTTTTCATATTCTTCTCGCGAGACCCTTCCTTCTTCCACCGCAAAAAGCAAATCAGAAATTTTTACCGGATTTCCTTCCATCATATAAACAATCTCTGGCTTTACCATTGGTGCTGCTTGCTGCAAAGCAAATCCTTCTTTTGCTACTTTCTTTTCAAATTCCAAAACCATCCGATTACTTTTCTCTTTAAAATCATCAATAATAATCTGCCTTTTCTTCTGATAACTATCGCTCTCCAAAACCAGCGGAATATTCCTTTTAAGATATTCAATCAGATCATCCATACTATTTTTAAATACCCGACCCATACCTGCTGGCAAAGTAATTAATTTTGGTTGATCGGGATTTTTAAAATTATTTACATAACATTTATCGGGTGGTGTTTCCATTGATTTCTCTAATCTTTCTAAGAGATATTTTACGGTCGTTGTTCGACCAGTACCTACTGGTCCAGTAACAAAAATATTATAACCACTTGCTTTTATTTCTAAACCAAGTTTCAAAGCCTCAACTGCCCGTTCTTGCCCAATAATATCCTGACAACAGGCCAGATCTTTGGTAGAAGAGAAGCCTAACTTTTTATCATTAATAACAAGTCTTAATTTTTCATAAGGAACCTTATATTTTTCCATAGAAAATTATATAAAATTTATCTAATAAAGTCAATTAAATTATTAACATTATCTTTCCTAAACCCCTATAAAATAGTTATCCTAGACTATTAGGAGAACGGTTTTTGGTAAAATTGGAGATTATTAATAAAAAATAATCTTCTTATCCACAGGGTATTCTACAACATAAAGAAGATTAATAGTAAATTTTTCGTTGGGCTTCAAATTTTTATAATAAATAAAAGTTCCTAAATTTTCATCAATCCTATCGGGTTTGGGTTCAATTTTTATTAACCTTACTTTTATTTCCTCGGTTTGCGAAATCGGTATCTGTTCAACTATCTTCAACTTTCTTTCCCTACCGGAATAGTTTTCAATTTTTGTTTCATAATTAAATTCCTGTTGCTCCCTTTTATTAAAAATTCCTTCCCTTTTTGTAAAAAATTTTATTAATTTTCTTTCTACTTTTATCCTTTCGTCAATACCCAAATTTACGATCAAAGTCTCTCCTGGTGAAAAAGTTCTTATTTTGGTTTTTCCGGTATAATTGTTTTTAACATAAGTTGCCGCCTCGCCATTTAAAAAAACCATTTCTGAGTTATTAAAAATTTTCGCTTGAAGGTAAGCGTTCTTATCTTTTCGGGGATAGATAAAATACTCAAATTCTGCGGGTAGATTTAATCCCTTTAAAAAAAATTTTTTTTCTTCACCACTTTTCAAACTTATCCTCTGCGGTAATAGATACTCTAACGAAATTCCCGCCTCTAAAATCACCAATTCTTTCTCTGCCAAAACTGGTACCATCTCTTCAGGTTCCATCTTTTCTTTTTCATACATTGCTTTAGGAGAAGGCGGAGTCTCCCAATTAACATAGTAAGGAGTAATTTCGGGCACCGTACCGGAGGAAAAAATTTTTCCGGTATTTAAAATCACCTTGCTTGCCTCCCAATCTTCACCGGTCTTCTGACTGATTTTTACATAAAAATTAAATGTTACAAAATTCTCATCCGCCTTTATTTCATAATAGGGGGTAAAAAAACAGGCATTAGGAATATTATAACTAATTTCAATTTCATACTCTCCTGGTTTTGTCGGGGAAACCTCAAAACTAACTTCTTTCTTATTTTCAACAATTGCTCGGATATCTTGTAATTCCTGTTTTAGAGCCGATAATTCTTTTTTAGCCTCATTAATTGAGTCTTCAATTATTGAACTTCTTTTCTTTAAATTAATCAATCTCTCCGATAAAAAACTTAATGCCCTTTCCCAACTTTCCGGAGAAATTTTTCCCATTAAAAGTTCTTTTGAAATAATTTCCGGTGAAGCCAATTTTATTGATAATAAAAATTCTTCTTGTGATTTTATTACCAATTTTTCATTCTCCCAATTTTTAATTCTATCTTCCAGTTCTTTAATCTTTTTTTCTAACTCCTTAACCTTTGGTGGCGGTTCTTCTAAATAAGTTTTTTTAATGGAAACTTCACCAATTTTTAAATTATCACTTTTAATTCTAATTGAATTGTCCTCCAAAAGTCCGGAAAGACCTTTAAAGGTAAGCATTTCTCTTTTTTCTAAAAAGATTCGGGCCTTTCGAAAAATGACTGCGTGGTTGGAATAAATAATTATTAAATCTACTTGGGAATTTAAAGTTAAGGAAATTAAAAAAAAGAGAACCATCATAATATAATTATTATAAAAAACCTATTTCATCTGTCAAAATTTAATTGATACCATTCTTTTGTGTCGAAATCAAAAGGAATTTTTAAATAAAGAACTTCTTTTTCTTTATGAAGTTTTATGTTAAAATAAGTATGATTGTTGGTAAGAATTTCCTTTAACGGTACTTTTATTTCCTCTCTCCGTTCCCTTTCTCTTTGTTTAAATTTTTCAATTTTCGTATCAATCCCTCGCCCATAAGACCAACTTATTTTTCCCTCTTTCGGAATTTTTATTTCTAAAATTGTATCTTGATTTTTAGCAAAATAGAAAAAGAGCGTATCAAAAAGAAAATGATCTTCCTCCGAATAATTGAGATAAAGATTTTCCTTATCACAACTAATAATAATTTTACCTTTTAAATTTACTGAAGTTCCATCTTCTCTACCCAATTCTTCGAAAGTAAAAAATTCACCATTTTTTAAGGTTATCTCTCTTTTTATGGGTAAAACCAAAACCAAACTATCTTTCGTCTCTTGGTAGTCAATAAATAAATGAAGTCTGGGCAAAGGATAGATTTGAGAAGGTTTTTTTATCTTTACAAGAAATTGAAAAATTCCCTTGCTTTTACCTTCCAATACAAAATTTCCTTTTTCAATATCAATCAAATAATTCTCAGAGGAAAACTCCCAAAGAAAACTTACTTTTACTTTTTCATCTAGGGGATTAGTAATAAAAAGTTTAATAGTATCCTCTTCTCGCTGTTCGCTTATTTTTAAAGGAACCAATTTTATTCCTTCTTTAAATCTTTTTTGGGAGATAATTTTTTCCAAACTAAATTTTTCTTTTTGAAATATTGAACCAGGTTTGATAACTACAATAGTTACCTCATTTTTTTCTACTTTACAAAAAAGATAATTTTGAAAAGCACCCTCTTTTTCGTCAAAATAGATTTTATATCGGGAACCGGAAGGACCTACTTGAAAATAATGGATACTATCATAAAAAAGGTAAGTGTAGAAGTGATCGTGACCGGAAAAAACATAGTTCACTTTATATTTTTTAAAAATTTGGTGTAGCGGAAAATCTTTCAACTTTTTCTTTTCGTATTCGTAACGCCAAAAGGGGCGATGAAAAAAAACAAACTTCCAACGGTATTTTTTGTGGGCTTGCAAATCCTTTTCTAACCAATCGATCATCTCTTGGGGCATTTCAAAATAAGAGTTATATCGTGAATTATCTAAAACTATAAAATGAGCATTATCATAAGAAAAGGAATAATAAGTTTTGCCAATTAAAGAAAGATAAATTTTCTCAGATAATTCTGAAAAGATATCATGATTACCCGGAGTAAAATACAATTTTACACCAACTTCTTTCAACATTCTTAATACCCTTTCCCATTCTTTCACGATGTTTAAACTATCTTTTTTATTACCTTCAATCAAATCACCAACATTAATAATAAAATCGGGTTTTAAAATCCTAATCTCTTCAATTATTTTTTTAAAAATTTCGTTTTTAGCTCCTCCGGTTCTATCACCCAAAACAACGAAGGTGAAAGCAAAACAAAAATGCCCAAAAATAAATAAAAAAGAAAAAAGTTTTTTCATAAATCAAAAAGGCGGATGGAATTTTTATCCATCCGCCCTCCTTTTATTCTTAATTTTTATTTTCTGCCACCCGCCCTACCACTATGTTTTGGGTCATGCTGAAACATTGGCCAAGGAGTATTAGCTAACGGTAATCGATTGTGACCAATTATTGCGAAAAGATATTCTTCATTAGCAACATATACAATCCCATTATCTCCTACAACTGGTGAACTTATAAATTCAGCTTGTAATTTTTTAGCAAAAGGAGAACCAAGATTTACTGAAAAATGTTCTTCGCCATTAGGAGTGAATGGATTTATGGCATAAAGATAGCCAGCATCATTATTAATATAAAGAACTTTTTCTTCTGTTCCGGCAAGGCAAGGGGTAGATTTTATAGACGGATTCTTTTGATAACTGTAAATTTTTGTTAAATTTGGTTCAAAAACTTCTATATAACCATCATCGGTTGCTACTATTACCTTTCCGTCCCAACCGATAACCGGACCACCAATAACCTCGGTAGTGGTATCAGTAAAAGAAGCACTATAAGTAATTTGACCATCAAAAGAAATTCCGTAGATTTTTCCTGCGACAGCGATGTATACTAAATTATTACCAATCGCACCTTGACCAAGAATTGGAGCACCCAGATAGATTTCCCAAATCAAATTTCCATTATCAGGTTCTAATTTATAGAAATAGCCACTGTCACTCTCACCAAAGTAGATATTTCCTTGGTCATCCATTATACAGGAACCGTTTATACTTCCTATTGCTTTAAATTTCCATAAAACTTCGCCATTAGCCGTTGAAAGACAATAAAGAGTATCGTTCTCGGAGCCCACAAATAATTTACTGCCGTCGGATGATAATACTGGCGTACCAGTAATTTCTCCCAAACCTGGTTGGGCACTATCTGGATACACCCATTTTTTCGTAAGATTAGGATTAAAGGCATAAATTCTGCCACCAGAATTTCCAATATATATTACTCCATCGGGTCCAATTACTGGTGAAGAAGCAAAATCCTCTCCCGAAATCAAAGCATTTCCTTTATACTTTAACTCTCCGGTACTTGCTTTTATCGCATAGATATTTCCGCCATTATCACCAAAAATTATCAAGGTATCGCCACCATATACAGTAATTGCTGGTGAACTCACAATCTCATCTTCTGCCTGGAAAACAAACACAATATCGCCTGCTGATAATTCTTTTTTCACTTTAAATTCAATTGATAGAGAAGTATCCGACCACGCATACTTATTATCCTGAGCAATCGCTTTAATTACATACGTTCCGGTATCAGCGTAACTTATCGATTCAACAACTGGAGTCCCGCTTGCTACCCAATCGGTAATTGTTTCCCGGCCATCTCCCCAGACAAATTTATAACGAATACTATCGTTATCTGGATCCGTTGTTTGAACAGTGAAAGCATAATTTTTGTTAACCAAACCGCTCGCCGGTCCGGTTAAAGTAGGACGAGCAGGTCTTTGATTGGCAACTACTTCAATAGTTAAAGGAGAGGACCAATCTGAGATTGCTCCTTTGCTGTCTTCTGCTTGAACCTTTAGAGAATAAGTCTTAGATTCTTCAAAAATGATAGTTACTTTTGCGGTATCGCCTGATTTATAATAACTGGTGGTCTTCTTTTCTCCATCCCAAGAGAAATGATATCGAATACTGTCACCATTGGGATCAGTAGCAAAGGCACAATATTCTGCTTCTGCTCCCACACCTACTTTAGTTGGTCCAAAAACTTGAGGAATTTCCGGTGGATTATTTTTCTTTTTACAACCGATAGAAAAAATGAAAACTAAAAAAATAAAAAAAAGAGTTATTTTTTTACTCATCATAACCTCCAGTTAATTTATTCATTATTTTAATAATAATCATTTTTTTTATAATGTCAACTATTTCATTTCTTTATATTTTATTTTAGCAAAAATAACTTTACCAATCTGGGTTTCCATTGTACCAATTACTTCACATTCTAATTCTTTACCAACAAACTTAGCACCGCCATCTACCACCACTTTTATTCCGCCATCTAAATAACCAATACCCTCATCGGCATCTTTCCCTTTTTTCATTATTTTTACCGTAATGATCGAACCTGGTAAAAATACCGGTTTGGTAGCCGAATAGATCTCATCAATTGTAACTACCGAAACTTTTCCTTCCTCATCTTTTAATAAAGGATTAGTAGTTAAAATTACACTATTATCCTTTCTTGCTAACTGGTATAATTTTTCTTTGTTAAATTTACCTCGAAGGATTTTTAATTTTTTCCCAAAAAGAGACCTTAGTTTTTCCAAATTTTGCAAAACCAAATTTTTTTCACCACTTTCATCAATATCTTCACACACAATAATGTTCCCATCCAAAATTCTCAGTTTCAAAAAATTCAAAATGCGCGGATCCTCTAAGCTTTTAAAGTCAATTATAATATTCCTTTCTTTTTTGAAAAACATATTCACCTCCTATTTTAAATTAAGGATTTCAAAAACTTCTCTTAAAGAATTCACCGGAATAATTTCTAAACCATTTGTCAGAGGAGAAATAGGTAAATTTTCTTTGGGTACAATAATCCTATTAAAACCAAGTTTTTGAACTTCTTTAACCCTTTCTCGAACAAAAGAAACCGGCCTTATTTCACCCAATAAACCTACTTCACCTAAAAGACAGGTTAATCTCTTTATCGGACTCTTTCTAATTGCCGAAGCAACTGCACAGATGATTCCTAAATCACTGGCTGTTTCTTTAATCTGCAAAGAGCCAGCAATATTTAAATAGATATCATATCGACCAGTATTAATATCTGCCTGAATATCCAAAACAGATAAAAGAATTGATAATCTTCTTATATCAAAGCCTTGAACAACCCTTTGGGGATAGGAAAAATAAGTAGGGGTTGCTAAACATTGAATTTCTGTAACAATTATTCTTCTTCCTTCTGACAAAGGAACAAAAGCTAATCCAAAAACTTCTTCCTTTAAATGAGGAAGGAAAAGAAAATTAGGGTTTTTCACTTCCTGTAAACCAGATTCTTGCATTTCAAAAATTCCAACCTCATTTGCTGGGCCAAAACGATTTTTTTCGCATCTTAAAATTCGATAATCGGTATTAATATCACCTTCAAAATATAAAACCACATCCACCATATGTTCTAAAACTTTTGGACCAGCAATTAAACCTTGTTTAGTCACATGGCTGATAATAATTATCGGGAGCCCCTTTCTTTTTGCCAAATTTAACAGTGTTAAAGTGGCTTCTCTTACCTGATTAATCGAACCAGCAACGCTAGGGATCTTTTTATCTTCGATTGTTTGAATTGAATCAATTATTACTATCTGGGGATTTAATTCTTCAATCTGCAATACGATCTCTTCTAAATCGGGAGAAAAAAGGAGATAAAATTTTTCGTAATTTGTTTTTAGAGAAGAAAGACGGCTATATCTCATTTTTATTTGAAAAGGATTTTCTTCACTAGAAACATATAGAACTTTAAAACCTTTGTTAAGTAAGGCTAAAGAAATTTGCAGACTTAAAGTAGATTTGCCAATTCCCGGCTCACCACCGATTAAAATTAATGAACCCTTCACTAAACCACCGCCTAAGACCCGATCGAATTCTTCAATTTCCGTTTTAATTCTTTCTTCTTCTCTTTCTTTTATTTCCGCCAAGTTTACCAACTGTCCTTTTTTCTCTTCTTTTTTAACGGTTCCTTTTATTTCTCTAAAAGTATTCCAATTGCCACACATTGGGCATCTTCCTAACCATTTAGAACTTTCGTAACCACAATTTTCACAAACAAAATTCATTCCGCCTCAATCTCTTCTTCGAAAGTCAGATTATCAAATTTCATATATTCATTAATAAAGGCTAATCGAAATTGACCAGTTGGACCGTTTCGCTGTTTAGCAATGATTATTCTTGCCATCCCTTTTTCTAAACTGTTTTCATTATAAAATTCATCCCGATATAAAAGAATTACCAAATCAGCATCTTGTTCAATTGCTCCTGATTCTCTTAAATCTGCTAATTGCGGTATTGGTTTCTTAGGATCCCTTCGTTCCGGACTCCGGGATAATTGAGAAAGACAAATTACCGGAATATCTAATTCTTTGGCTAAGGCTTTTAGAGAGCGGGAGATTTCGGAAATTACTTCTTGACGAGTAGCGCTGCGACTTTCTCTAACTCCTTCAATCAATTGTAAATAATCAATCACTACTAACCCTAAAGAAAGTTCTGATTTTAATCTTCGGGCTTTCGCTCGAATATCTAACACCGATAAACGTGGTGAATCATCAATAAAAAAATCAATATCATAAAAAATACCACAAACCGTAGAGATTCTCTGCCAAGCATCACGGGGAAGATTGCCAGACCTCAATGCTCGCAAACCGATTCTTGCTTCACTACAGATTAACCTTTGAATAAGCAACTCTTTTGACATCTCCAAAGAGAAAAAAGCCACCGGCACCCGATTCCTTACCGCTACATTGGTTGCCAAATTTAAGGCAAAAGCTGTTTTTCCCATCGATGGTCGACCAGCAATAATTATCAAATCACCATTCTGAATTCCAGAAGTCATTTCATCAAGTTTTTGAAACCCGGTTTCTAAACCGGTAAGAAATCGTTTCCTCTGGGAAGCTTCCTCAATCTTTTTTAACGTATCTTTTAATATATCTTTTAAGGGAACAAAACCTTTTCTTATCCGTGCTTCTTTAATAGAAAATATTAACGATTCGGCCTTATCTAGCAAATGCTCAACTGGTAACTTATCTTCCAAAGTTTCTTTCACAATTTGATTTGCCGCTTGAATTAACTTCCGCTTGATTGCCTTTTCTAAAATTAATTTTGCCCACTCTTCTACTCCTGCCGAACTTACCACAAAATTAGATAAATTTGCCAATTCCTCACGACCACCAATCTCTTCTAATAAATTTTGCCTTTTCAATTCTTCGCTGACGGTGTTGATATCTACAACTATATTTTTCTCAAAAAGTGATACAATGGTATTAAAAATTATCTGGTGGGCTTCAGAATAAAAACAACTTCGATCGACATATTCTAAAACTCGTGGGATAACTTCCTGATCGACGAGCATCGCACCTAAGACTGCCTTTTCTAATTCGATTGAATGAGGAACTTCTCTTTCAACCATAATTCAATCTCCTCAATAAGTTTAAAAGCAAAATCTCTTTTATCCATTAGAGGAAGTTCTTTCTTTTTGTTGTCTTCAAAAAGAAGTATCGCTTTAATTTCTTTATGACCTATTGTCTCCACCGGATTTATCACACATATAGAAAGTGATTTTTCCTTTAATTTTCTCTCTCCTTCGCTTAAAAGGTCTTCGGTATCGCAGGAAAAACCAACTTTACAGATTAGTTGGCTCTCTTTTAACTCCTTTAAAATATCAATATTTCTTACTAGTTTTAATATTAATTCTTTATCTTTCAATTTACCCCAAAAACTTTTTTCAACCCGATAGTCGCAAGGAGCAGCATTCATAATTAAACAAGTATTTCCGTTAATCTCTTCCTTTATTGCTTTTAACATCTCTTCATTAGTGAAAGCTCTTTTTACTTTTATTGGCAAAGAAGGATAATACTCACTTCTTCCTAAAATTAAAACAACCTCATATCCCAATTGATAACTGACTTCGGCTAGCAACACACTTAAGAGACCACTGGCACGGTTAGTAATTATTCTAATCTTATCAATTTCACTTTCGGTAGCGCCGCCCGTAATCACAAATTTTATCTTTTTCTTTTCTTCTAACAAAAGAGATTTAACGAAATTTAAAATCTTTTCTGGTTCAGCCATTCTCCCTTTCCCTTTTTCACCACAAGCTAATTCTCCTTCCTCGGGTTCAATTATAAAAAAACCGTCTTTTTTTAAATTTTCGATATTTCTTTGCACCACCTTCTTTTCCCACATATTCACATTCATTGCCGGTGCGATCACTATTGGACATTTACAAGCAAGAACCGAGGTAGTGAGCAAATCATCAGCAATTCCGTGGGCGATTTTTGAAATGACATTTGCTGTTGCGGGAGCAATAAGTAACAAATGAATATTTTTAACCAATTCTAAATGGGGATATTTTTTTTCTTGGGAAAACATTTTCCAAAAGGTTGGATTGCCTGAAAGAGCGGAAAAGAGTAAAGGATTAATTAATTTTGTAGCATTCTTAGTCATCACTACAAAAACATCGGTTTCTTCTTTTTTTAACAATCGAACCAGTTCTAAGGATTTATAAATTGCGATACCGGCGGAAACACCCAAGAGAACCTTTTTGTTTTTTAAAATCATTCTTCCAATTTCACTTCGCCACTCAAAATTTGTTTTAAAGCATAAAGATAAACATTCTCTTTTGCTTCCATCTTGCCTTCTCTAATTAACTCTAAATATTTTCTTGCCAATTTAGCGGCTGCCAAAATTATTTGATATTTATTAAATTTTTTACCATCTTTTTCGATATGAATCTTTTCAGCAGGTATATGAAGGTCACTCATTTTTACCTCCTTTTAAGTTTTGGCATTTCTTTTAAATCTTCTACTCGCATAATGGCTTCTAAATTTTTAATTGTTTCTTTTAAATTATCATTCATTAAATAATAGTCAAAAATCCTTTGGCTTTTCAAAACCTCTTGCCAAGTTTTTTTATCTTTTGCTAACCGAAAATTTAACTCTTTTTCTTTTCTTTTCTCTAATCTTTCTTTTAAAACCGAAAAGGAAGGAGGTAAAACCAAAATTACTTTGCTCTGTTCTTTAAATTGTTTTTTAATTTTTTGCGCACCTTTAATATCTAAATCCATTAAAATTTTTTTCCCTTCCTTCAACGCTTTCATAAATGGTTTTTTGGGGGTTCCGTAATAATTACCATAAGCAAATGTCCATTCCAAAAGTTCTTTTCTTTTAATCATCTTTTGAAACTCCGTAAAAGAAACAAAATAATAATCCTTAGCATCCCTTTCGCCTCGCCTTTTTGGTCGCGTTGTTACTGAAACTGAATAGAAAATATTTTTATTATCTTTTCTGAGTAATTTTCTCACTAACGTTGATTTGCCACTACCGGAAAAACCAACCAAAACAAAAATCTTACTATTCAACATTTCTTACCTGCTCGCGAATTTTATCAATCTCTTCTTTAATCATAATCACTTTTTCCGAAATATAAAAATCTCTTGCCTTACTTGCTAAAGTCTCTACTTCCCGAATCATCTCAGAGACAATAAATTCCAATTTTCTTCCCGAGGATATCTTTTCTTTTAAAGTAGCAAGAAAAAGTTGAGCGTGGGAACGCAAACGACTACACTCTTCGGCGATATCAATCCGCTCCTGTAGTAAAGAAATTTCTTGCAAAATTCGGTTGCGTATCTCTTCTTTATTATTGGGACTTATCTTATTAAGAAGAGCCTCTTCTTTCTCTTTGAGTTTATTAGGGATTCGTTCTTCAATCAACTTGACCAATTTTATAATCCGCATTATGCGCCTTCTAAACTCTTGAGCAATAAACTTTCCTTCCTTTTCACGCATTCTAATTAGATTGGTTAGTGCTTTATTAAAAATTTTCTTTAAATTATCGTACAATTTTTTACTATTTTTTTCTTTCCTTTCCATTTTTAAAACACCTGGAAAGGAAAGAAGAAAATTTATATCCAACTCTCCTTTTAGTTTATATTTTTCTTTTAAATTATTACAAACTTTTAAAATATTCTCTACTAAATTTTCGTCATAAGTAAATTCTTCGTTAAAGAGAGCATCGCTTTCTAAATTTATGGCAACTTGTAAATAACCCCGTTTAATTCTATTCTTTATCCATTCCTTCACATCTGCTTCATAAATCTTCAATTTCTCAGGCATTTTAATTGCTATTTCTAAATGCTTATGATTAAAAGATTTCAATTCAACATTTATTCCGTATCCTTTCCCCTCACCGATTCCGGTCATACTTCTGAGCATTTTATTCCTCCAAAATAAAGGTTACTGGACCGTCATTTTCAATTTTTATTAACATCTTGGCACCGAATACTCCTTTTTCAACTTTTATTCCTTGGTACTTTAATTCCGAAACAAACCTTTCGTATAAACTCTCTGCCACTTCTTTTTTTGCCGCTTGGGTAAAATCCGGTCTTAGTCCTGATTTTAAATCACCGTAAAGAGTAAAGTTAGGAATCACCATTATTTCACCCTTTATTTTCTCTAAAGAATAACCCATCTTTCCTTGTTCGTCCTCAAAAATTCTTAATTGAGGAATCCTTTGAGCCAACTTAACACATTTATTCTCATTATCACTTTCGCCTATTCCCAAAAAAATTAATATCCCTTCTCCAATTTTTGAATATAATTTATTTTCAATATAACACTCGGCTGATTTTACTCTTTGTAACACGCACCTCAAGGAAAAACCGAAAGAAAATTTAGTGTTTTTTCAGATATTCCAAAATTGCTTTAGCAAACTTCTCAGCTGCCTCTGGCCCATTAGCGGTAATTACATTTCCATCAACAACTACATCCTTATCAACATATCTCACATTGGCATTTTTAAACTCTTCTAATGCTCGTTTATCCTTAAAACAGGTTGCTTCTCGCTCATTAAGCACACCACTTTTCACAATCGTAATTGGTGCCAAACAGATACCTGCCAAAAGTTTATTTCTTTCATTAAAATACTGACAAATCTCCCAAACCTTTCTATTATTCCAATAAAAAACCGAACCAGAACCGCCAATCAAAACAAAACCATCATAATCTTTATAGTTTAAATTTTCCAAAGAAATATCTGGCTTTACCTTCATTCCCAACATACCCACTGCTTCGGTTGTCTCTTGCGAAACAACTGTTATTTTTATACCAGCACTTTTCAGATAATCATAGGGGATTTTAAACTCTTCGTCCCGAAAATCCTTAGGCGCAATTAAAAAGATAAGTTTTTTTTCAATTTTCACTTCTTCTTTTTTTACTTCTTTCTTCTGTCCACAGAAAGCAAAAAGTAGAAATACCAAAACAAAATATTTAAAAATTTTCATAACTTATAATTTTAATTAAAGATTAATGAAAAGTCAATATAAATTTATTATCTTTTTTAAACTTCTTTTATTCTCTTTTAGGATTCTTATAAAATAGATACCCTTCCGTGTTCTGTTATCCAGATAAATAGGTGGTTTTTGGTTTATTACTTTTAAAAGCTTTCCATTAATATCATAAATTTCTATATTTATTTTCTTTTCTTGATTGCTCATAATTAAGGGTTTATTTTTAGTCACAATTGGCGAAATATAAATTTCGCTACTTCTCTCTTTTTTATCTTTTTCCCCAATATCAACACCTAATATTCTCTCTCTAAATACCTTTTCAGCTAAATAACATGCCTTAGCCAAAGGAATAGTATCTCTTTGGTTAGGCGGTGCACCTTCGTTACCATAGGGAGCAGCAATAACTGAAAAATAGAAAATCTCACAAGAACCAGGAAAAAGATCAAAAGGTCCGATTGACATAATAAACGTTTTATCTCCCAGAATATCATCAAGAGTATCGTAAGGTTCGTACCGGCGGGTGATATGATCGTAGCCAACTAATACTAAGTATTTCTCTATATCTGTTTCTGGAGCTTGCCAAATAGTTATTTTTTTTACAGGCACTTATCTGCTCAATGCCCAAAGAGTTATACAGATGGGCAACTGCTACTGCTCCCGGTGTGCCTCTTTCCCATACCCTACTGGGATATTCTCGGTTATCGGAATCAAAAATAAAAGCAACATTTTTTATTCGGCATTTATTGTCTCATTGCCTATTCTAATTCTGAAGGTTTTATCTAAAATAAGACCATACATATCATCGGAATAAGCACCAACATCCCCATCAAAGGCAATTCCTAAATATTTATTGGATAATCATTATGATTAAATATCTCATATTTCAAAAAGAAAAAATCTTGGGCGATTGTATCAGAAAAAAGATAGCAGGTTAAAGTAATATTAATACCCATTGGTCTGGTATCGTTTGGCCGATGATAGGAAGGATCGGAATCGCAAAAACAACACCAGAAATCTGCTTCTGATAAGGGCATTATCGGCGCCATTGGAAATCTTTTCTTTGGCGGTGGCCAATCTTCAGGATATTTATAAATTCTATCAGCCGAATCTAAATAACCATTTCGCCAGTAAAAAGTAAGTGTGGGCACCATTTCGGAAGTTCCATTAGATAAATCATAACCCACACTTACCAAAGTATCACCCTCTAAAATTCCACCAACCATTAAACCAGCACCAAAGATATAGAAGTTTCTCAGAGGTCTAGGCCAACTGCCACCAGCAAATTGTGAAGGAATATCAAAACCCCATATTCCATAATTAGTAATTGGAAAAGACCAGCGATTATGATTTACCCATTTTATATCCCAGATTGCCAACACTAATAATGGAATTAATAAAATAAAAAGAAATCTTTTCATTATCTTATATAATGATTTAAATCTGATAAAAAGTCAATATAAAAATAAAAGAGGGGGCTTTTATGCCCCCTCTTGCTTTTTAGTATAGGAAAACAGCTACTTCTTTTCTATGAGATTAAGCACCTTTTCTCTTTCTGGTTGAGGAAGTGGCACAAAACCAACTTCTTCAATTATCGCATCACCTTTTGTCAACTCCCATTTAATAAAGTCTCTTAAGATTTTACCTTTATTAAAATAGAAATATTCTTTATTAACAATATGATATAATGGTCTTGCTAATGGATATTTAGAAAGATTATTAATATCCAAAGGAGTATAATATTTTCCATCTTTCTCATTCTTTATCTTTAGAACCTTTATTCCTTTTATTCCTTTAATATATCCCAAACCAACATAACCAATTCCGCCTTTGTCTTGAGATACCGCATCAACAATTGCTGCTGTTCCTGCCATCTGTTTCATATCCGGTGAATAATCTCCTTTTAAAACTATTTCTTTAAAAAACTCATAAGTTCCGGATGCGGGATTTCTGCCATAAAGAGAAATTTCCTTATCAAAAGATTTCACTTCTCTCCAGTTTTTTATTTTTCTTTGATAAATATCTTTCAATTCGCTTATTGTCAAACTTTCGATTGGATTATTTTCGTTTACAATAATGCATAATAAATCATAGGCAATTGGAATTTCTAAGTATTCTACATTACTTTCTTTTAATTTGTTTTTTTCTTCTTCCTTTAACTCCCTTGAAGAATTGGCACACATTACCTCTTTATCAATCAAACCGGCAATACCAACACCACTACCACCGCCCATTACGGTAATATTTGCCTTTGGATTTTCCTTTAAAAACTTCTCTACTAAGGCACTTACTAAATTAACCATCGTATCTGAACCTTTGATAACTAGTGTCTCTTGACGAGGACAATTTAAAAGAAGCAAAAACAAGGCAAATAAAAGAATAAACCGTCTCATCTTTCTCTTTTAGAAGTATCCTTGTAATTGAAAGATAAGTTTCATTAATGTGTGCTTTTCAGCATATTTATAATAGGCGATATTGGGCATTACTTTTAAGTTATCTCCGTAAATAAAGTAATTTAGTCCAAAGGTAAGTCCCCATTCCTTATTAGCATTGCTATCCTTTTTTCTAAAGTCAAATCGGAAAATTGGCTGGATTTTGTCAATTTGATAGCCAAGAATACCATAAAATCCCGTTGGTTTTTTAACCGGTTCTTTTTCCTCCCTACCAATAAGATATTCAAATATTATTGTGAAAGGTGATTTTGTATAACCTGCTTCTAAACCTAATCGAAGATAAGGAAGTAAGTCTCTTATTTCACCAACTCCTTTTTTCCCATAATAAAAGTTTGCACCGATAAAACTTTTTTCTATTGGTTTTAATATAAACCTGCCCGAAACATCTTTCCATTCATTATCATCAGTAGGCTCTGTCCTTCCTGTGCCATTTACGAGATTAAGATTTATTTCAAACATCTTTGCTTTATGGAAGAACCCTAAACCGAAATCCCTTGTTGAGACCGGAGACCTTAAAGAAGAAATCAAAGAACCTTCAACAAAATGAACCTTATGAGCAGATGTGGCAACCTCATATCCTAAAAGTTGTTTGAATTTACCTAAACGGACTTCTGTCTCTTTTGTTGGTGTGAGAGCCACATACAAATCATAGGAATACCAGTCCTTACCAGCAATATCAAAGTAAACCTTTCCGTAAAAGATATTTTCGTATTCTAATTTGAAATCTAAATAAGTTCTTGGGATATAAAAAGTATTTGTACGTTTGGTCATATTATCTTGTTTTTCAATAGAAAAGAGATATCCGCTGAGAATATGGGGATTCAAGGTAAGTTTGAACTGGTCTTTCTGATAATCAATCGCGTAAGAAAAGTTGATTAAAAAAATAAAAAAAACCACAACAATTACTTTTTTAACTATTTTTTCTTTCATCATCCTCCCTTGTTAACACTCATTATAATAAAAATTTTTTAAAAATCAATTAAGAAGTTAAAAAAATTTTTAGACCTTAAAGATTAATATTTTATTTTACTATCAGTTTAATAACACCTTTTTCTTTACTTGTCTCTAATACTAAGAAATAAACCCCATTTACTAAATTATTAACTAAGATTTTTAATTTGTGATTACCAGCAGGAAGGTATTGATTGTAAGTTTTTAATAAATAGCCTGAATTATTATATATTTTTAAAACAACATTATCAGAAAGAGAAAGATGGTAATAAATTGTGGTAAAGAAGTTACAAGGATTGGGCAGAACTTTCAAAGATGATAAAATTTTATTTTCTCTTTCTTCTTTCATAAAAACTTGGGGATATCCTTGAAAGGCATAAAATATTCCATTCATATGACCAAAATAAACACGGTGACCAGGACCGATTGCCGGTGAAGAAAAGAAACTCTGGCTTGAAGAAATTGAACGAGAACAGAGAATTTGACCGTTTGGTGAGACCACATAGAAATTTCTATCAGAACCAAGATAAATATTTCCTAAGGCATCAATTGCCGGTGCTGAATAACTGCTAAAACCAGAAAGGAACCAACGAATATTACCATTACGAGAATCAATACAATATAATCTACCAGAAGCATTTATATATACTGTTGATTCATTAGCAATCGCCGGACAACTATAACCAGAAGAAGCAAGATTAGTCTGCCATTTTAAACTACCGTCGGGTTTGATTGCATAAAGAAGATAATTAGAGTAACCAACACTCAAATAAATAACTGAATCATATCCTACTGCCGGTGTGGCGAAATCTGCTTCACCAAGAAGATTATAACTCCAAGCTAGAGAACCGAAAGGATTAAATGCCCAAAGTTTGTTTTGACTTGCCCGAGTAGTTGCTACATAAATTCTGCCATCATGTCCAATTGTTGGCGAAGAATTTACATCTCCTTCTAAATAAAAAGCCCAAACTAAATTGCCAGCAGGGTCTAAAGCATAAAGGCTATCTGAATAACAAGCAAAATATACCTTTCCATCTTTACCAATTACTGGTGAATGACTAATAGAAAGCAAATTATGACTAGGCCAGGACCATAATATCTCACCATTAGAATTAAGTTTTATCAATTTTCTACTTGTCGTTATATATATATTCCCACTGTCATCTAATGCCGGTGTTGAAAAATAAACTGTTGCTCCCAAGGAAGTACGCCACAAAAGTTCACCATTAGAATTTAAACAATATAAATAACCATCCCGCGCACCAAAAATTATCCTTCCTAAATTATCCACTACTGCTGAACCGGAAATTTCAGCACCCACATTATAGGTCCAAGCAATTTCTAAAGAATCGCCGACAATAAAATCAGAACGTCCGGTTCTTTGGGAATCGTGATGATAGCAAGCCCAAGGATGGGTTTGAAAATTTTCACCAAAGAGAACAAAAATTCCCAAAAGAAAGAAAAATATTAAAAACCTTTTAATCTTCATTTTCAACCTCCTTTAAATAACTTTTAACTCTTTTAATAACTTCTTTAACTTCTTTTACCTTCAAAAAGGGATACAAAGGTAGACTCAAAACCTCTTTGGAAAATTCTTCTGCCTTTTTACATCCAATTATCCTTGAATTGTTTTTAAAAATTGGTTGATAATATAATGGATAAGGATAATAAATCTTTGTTTCAATCCCCAATCTCTCTAAATAATTTTTTAATTTTTTATTATCTTTTACCCTTATTGTATAAATATTGTAAGAATGGATTTTATTATTCTCTTCTTTTGGACAGACCAAAAGGGAACCTAAATTTTCATTATAAATTTTGGCAATCTCTCTTCTTTTTTCTAATAGAAATTTTATTTTCTTTAATTTTATTCTTAAAACCCTTGCCTGAATGGTATCTAAACGGGAATTAAATCCAATATCATCAACAAATTCTTTTTTTAAATCGGGATTTCTTAATTCCTTTATTTTCTTATAGAAATAAAAAGATTTTGTCAAGCACAAGCCACCATCACCAAAGCAAGATAAATTCTTTGTTGGATAAAAAGAGAAACAACTAATCTCACCAAAAGAACCGCAATAATTATCTTTATATTTTGCTCCAAAACTTTGGCAACAATCTTCTATTAAAAAAAGTCCATATCTATTTTTTATATCAATAATCTCTTCCATATCGCAAGGAAGCCCAAATAAGTGAACGATTATTATTCCCTTTGTCTTTTTAGATATTGCTTTTTTTATCTCTTTTGGCGAAATATTGTAATCTTCTTTGATATCAACAAAAACTGGTTTTGCTTTTACTTTTAATATTGCCAAGGCAGTAGAAATATAAGAAAAAGAAGTAGTAATTATCTCATCTCCTTCTTTCACCTTTAATGCCTTTAATGCCAAAATCAAAGCATCGGTCCCGGAATTAACACCTACCGAATAAAAATTATTATTAGAAGAAAAGAATTTAGAAAAGTCTCTTTCAAAAAGTTCTAACTCTCTTCCTAAAATGTAATCACCCTTTTTTAAAAAATTATCTATTTTGAAATCTCTTTTAAAGAATTGATACTCCCTTTTTAAATCAATGAAAGGAACTTTCACCAAGTAAGAAATAAACTCCTTTCTTTAAATAATTAACTTTTTGACCACTTATATTATAAAGAAAATCTCTTATTTTCCTATCCTTTAAAATGATAATCTTTTTCATCTTCTTATCTTTGCTATTTTTCTCTTTGATACCAGAAAAGGGACGACTCTTTAAACAAAGGATTTGATAATTATTCCCATCTTGGTGGCAAACTAAGAGATAACCAAAGTTATTATTATCAATAACTATTCCACCACTTGCTGTCCTGCCATCTGCTAAAACTTCTGAGTTTATCCAACGATTAGTAAAATTAGAAGAGTGATAAATCATTCTCGTAGCAATATTACCATTCATTCTTTCCCAAGAAATATGAACTTTATCATTTTTCACAAAAAAACTTCTCATATCAGCACTATTGGTATCGGTCATCAACTCGTAAGGTTCCCAAATTCTTGAATTTGCTGGTCGGTGAAGATAGCAGGTCCTTTTTCTTGTTCCCCAACCATCGTCGCCAGAAGCACAAAGGAAAAGTTCACCATTCTCTTTACTATAAATTGCCGAGATATAATCATAAAGATTAGCAGTTGTTAAAACTTCGTATTGAAAATTAGTGTCGCCTAAAAAGAAGTTTTCTGCGTGATGGATATGGTAATCGGGATAATTACCTCCCCGATAACTAATATGACAAATACCCTCTGGCGAAACTGAAATATAAGGACTGGCTCCTAAACCAAAATCACCAAGTTCGCTATTTCTTATCTGATAGATATTAAAAGAATCTAATTTACCAATAAAATAATAAAGTTTATAACCGCCAGCTTCTAAACTTTTTATCCAAACAATATGAGAAAGATTATTACGAAAAGAAATGGTCGGCGAGGCATCCCATAAATTATCATTGGTTACTCTTATCTTTTGAAAACTGCCATAATGATTGGTTAAATAATACAATTCATTATAATTAACAATCGGCGAAGTAAAGGCAATATGAACTTTACCATTTGGTTCACAAGCAATCACACCATTAGGATTAGTGGTTTCAGCCAAAAGTATTGGCACTGCCCAATTAGAATCTGGTTTTTTATAAGAATAAAAAAGATAATATAAATTACCAACCCTTTCGTGCCAGATAGCATGTAAAGTATTAAAGGAATCAATTACTAAGGATTGCATTGTCAAAGATTTTGAATTATTATTAACAACAATTGTGTCAATATCTATCGTTACCCATTGGTAAAAAAGAAGGAAAATAATTATCATAAAGAATTATACTTACCTAATATGGAAAGTCAATAATTATTTTTTCTCTTATTGCTTTTACTAAAAAGTGTGTTAAATTTTAGATTTTAATAACGAGTACTATATAGGATACCGATATAGGGATAACCCTATACCCATTTAAGTCTTTGATTTATAAAGACTTATAAGTATATACCCCCTCCCCCTATCAAAAATAATCTTATTTTCTTGACTTTTTAATATATTTTTATATCATTATTTATGATTAATTTTATCTTTTTTTCTCTTCTTATCTTACAAATTGAAACCTTGCCTTCGCCAGTGATTAATAGAAATTCTTTTGAACTTCTCAGTAATAGCCGATATTCTTTCCATTCTGGTTTTAGTAGCAACTTATCGGATCAAGTTTTAAGTAATATTTTATGGGCAATGGCAAGGGCACCAATTATTGGCTCTTATCGGGAGATTTATGTTGCTAAACCAAATAATTTGTATTTATACAATCCCGAAAATCATACCCTAAATTTACATCTTACTGGTAATCGACGTTCTAATAGTAATTCTGCTTTTGAGATTGGTGTTGCTACCGAAAGATATGAAGAAGCCGGTTTTATTATTCAACTTGGTCTACTTGCTGCTACCAGTTTTTGGGATTCTCTATCTAATGCGGTTTCCTGTCCAATGCAAAGCGCAACAAATTATGCGAATAATAACTGGTCACCTATTCATCCAATTAGACTTGTTAATGTTTATGGTTTTTCTCAAAGAAGGGGAATTGATACTACGAATATTGCTATCTCTTCTGATTCTTCTTTACCAAGACCGGTAATCTATCAACATGATACTTTTGAAATATTAATAAGAGATTTAAGTTTTGATACGATTTTTTTACCCTCTCCCCTCTCTATTGAAAAAATTTCCCAAATCTTATGGGCAGGATATGGTGTTACACCCCATATGACCGCCAATAATCGTCGGGGGCTTACTGTTCCCAGTGCCGTTGCTAATTATTATTTAACTCAAAAAATCTATCTTGTTAATGAAAATGGTGTCTATCGCTATCATAATCGCCTGCCACCAGGAACAAATTTGACAACTGCTGACCATAGAATTGAAGTAATTGTTAATGAAGACCGAAGAAGTGCTTTGAGAAATGCTATTCCGAGAATTCCTCAAACAGCACCAGTTTATATTATTATCTGTGTCGGTGATACCAGTTCTAATTATCATCTCTTAGAAGCCGGCTTTGTTGGTATCCAAATGTTATTACAGGCAAAATCTTTAAATTTGTCTTCTTCTTTAACCCTGCCTTTATTACCTAATGAAAGAAATCTAATAAGAGAGGTTCTTTCCTTGCCCAGTTCTGATTTTCCAGTAATTATCTTTTCTTGTGGCGAAAAAATTAGCGAAATAAAAGAAGGAAAGAAAGTAAAGAAGGAAAGTTTTGGAAGATTTAAGATTTATGACTTTTTAGGAAGAAAGATATTAGAAACTAATAAACCAATTGATGCTTCTCGCCTTAAAAAGGGAGTTTACTTTATCCTTTACGAAAATCTCTGGAGAAAGATTGTTGTTAACTAAGAAATATATATCTTTTCTTTCTCTTATTCTCTTTTCCTGTGTTCCTTTTGTAAAAAAGGGAAAAATATATGAACCAAATATTCGAGTTTTAATTAGTTTTGAAGAGGATACCTTTTCTTTAAAAGGCTATTTTACTTTAACCCAAAAAGATAAAAAAATTGAGATAAGAGATAAATTAATTAAGATAAAAGATAATAAAATATTTTTAAGAGATTCCCTTCTGTTTGATTTTGCTTTAGAGCCGGTTATTTTAACTCCCTATCCCAACACTAACCTCTCTTTTCGAGATAAAACCTATCGGGGATATTTTAAGATTGTTTATGATGCTATTTGGAAATATAAAAAACCTTGCTTAATAAACATCCTGCCCTTAGAAGAATATCTTTATTCAGTTGTTGCCTGTGAAATCGGTCCGATTGATGAGAAAAATTACGAAAGTGCCAAAGCCCAAGCAGTAGCCGCAAGAAGTTATGCCTTATTTAGAATGCTCCAAAATCAATTAAAATTTTATGATATCTTTGCTTCACCAAATTTAGACCAGGCTTATGAAGGGAAAAAGAGAGAAACCTCTTTAACAACGAAAGCAGTAAAAGAAACAAAAGGCGAGGTTTTAATTGATAGTAAAAGAGTTTTTAAGACGATGTATCACGCAAATTGTGGTGGTATTCTTTATAATGGTAAACGGGATTCCGAAAAGTATTCATTATCTAAAGCACCTTTTTGTAAAAATAGCAAAAATTATAAATGGGAAAAAGATTGGGAAATTAAAAATTTTACGGAAACCTTAAAGAAAATAATTAATTACCAAAAGAAAAAGCCATTAAGAATTAAAAAGATAAAATTGGAAAAGGAAAGAAAATCCCAAAGGGTAAAAAAGGTAAGGTTTTATACTAATGGAGGAATCTTCTATATTTCCGGTAATAAATTTCGTAATCTCTTTGGTCTAAAATCAACCCTCTTTGAGATAAAGGCTACCCATAATAAAATAAAAATAGTCGGTTATGGCTACGGCCATGGCAAAGGAATGTGTCAAGATGGAGCAATGGCGATGGCAAAAAAGGGATATAACTATAAAGAAATCCTTTCCCATTATTATCCCAAAAAGAAGATTAAGAAGCTCTATTAATGAAATTTCTTAAAATTCTTATCTTTCTTCTCTCATTTATTATTCTCTTATTGACCGCTTTTTACTTTTATCAAAGATTTTTAAATACAAGTTCCTCGCTTGATGGACTTTCTCATTTATATATTGCCAAAAATATTATTCATAATGGTAAATATTCCACAATTAAAAATTTAGGAACGGTTTGGCTTCCCTTATATCATTTACTTCTTATTCCCTTTGTCTCTTTTGATATACTATATTTTACTGGTTTTTCTGGTACTATTTTAAACATACTCATTTTCCTTTTAATTACATATTTTCTTTTTAAAATTCTTCCCTATCCCTATTCTCTTTTTTCTTCTCTTTTATTCTTATTTTATCCCTATTTATTAGTTTATACAATCTCACCAATGGCCGAAATCTTAACAATCCTACTTTTAATTTTAACATTCTATTATTTTCTTAAAGATGATTTAGATAAATTAATTTCTCTCGTTATCTTAGGGACATTAACCCGTTATGAATTTTATCCGATTGCCTTTTTCCTATTTTTCTATTACCTTAAAAAATCAAAGAAAGTATTTTTATTCTTTTCCGGAATTATCTTCTGGCTTATCTGGAATTATCTTTTATATTCTGATCCCTTCTATTTTTATAATCATCCGGTTACCAAAGATACCTGCGGAATATTACCTTATGCTTTCAATTTTAAAAATTTATTTAATTTTAATATTAAAATC